>Ga0137409_10003586_pt1 | contig 16404 bp, 16 predicted proteins | sample CZODoug1_16funga_FD_122059 | JGI IMG/M metagenome (GOLD analysis project Ga0137409, IMG submission 122059) | Vadose zone soil fungal communities from Angelo Coast Range Reserve, California, USA - CZODoug1_16fungal (Hybrid Assembly) | ecosystem: Environmental > Terrestrial > Soil > Vadose zone... | reverse complement strand
GTTCTCGAACGTCATCATCTCGAGTGACGAGGTTCGTACGTGGTACGACGCCCTCTACGTGAAGATCGAGCGTCCGTATCGTGGTGGCCACACCTGGGCGTGGGGTGGGGGATTGAGCTACAGCTATGGCAAGGCCCAGGCAATCGGCGGCGATTTGTTCAGCTTGGACTATGTGTTCCCGAACGAGTATCCCAAGCACCCAACAACCAGCGATGAGCGCCATCACATCGTCGGTAACTGGATCCTCGATATGCCGCTCGACATCCAGTTCAGCGGCCTGCTCACGCTCGGCTCAGGAACTCCATTTCAGACGTTCGGCCCGGGCATTCAGCCCAACGCGTCGTACGCTTTCCCCGCCAAGCAGGGCTTCATTATTCCACATGCATTTGCTTTCCGCGATCTGGACGCCCGGCTGAGCAAGGCGGTGACTTTGAGTGGTACCAACCGTGTCGAGCTGCGCGCGGAGGTGTATAACCTCCTGAACTTCAAGAATTACGGCTGTTTCGAGGGCTTCAGACCGAGTGCTAATTTCGGCAAGCCGAACTGCGCAGTGACTGACGCGCGGTATGCGCAACTCGGGGCGCAATACTCTTTCTGATCCGTCGCAATGCGTTCGCAGCGCTTCTCGCCCTGGCCCTCGGAGGCTGTGCAGGCAACTCCGGGGGCCCGGGCGTCACGCCCGACACGGCCGCGTTCCTCGATACGCTGCAGCACAAGACCTTCAACTTCTTCTGGGACCTGACGCCGCCGACGAACGGCCTCACCCCCGACCGCTGGCCCACGCCGTCGTTCTCGAGCATCGCCGCCGTCGGGTTCGCGTTGACGGCGTACCCCATCGGCGTCGAACACGGCTGGATCACTCGCGCCCAGGCCGCCGACCGTACACTGAAGACGCTGCAGTTCTTCTGGACCGCCCCGCAGGACTCGGCCGGTCCGAACACCACCGGCTATCGCGGCTTCTTCTATCATTTCCTCGACATGCAAACCGGCCGCCGCTTCCAGACAGTCGAGCTGTCGACGATCGACACCTCGCTCCTGCTCGCCGGCATCCTGTTCGCGCAGAGCTACTACGACCACAGCGACACGACCGAGCAGCAGATCCGCGCGCTCGCCGATTCGATCTACTTCCGCATCGATTGGAAATGGGCCGAGGCTCGGCCGCCCGCGGTGAGCATGGGCTGGCATCCCGAGAATGGATTCATCAACGCGGACTGGATCGGCTACAACGAAGGGATGATCCTCAACATCCTCGCGCTCGCCTCGCCGACGCATCCGGCCGACTCGACGGCCTGGAGCGCGTGGGTCAGCGGCTATCAATGGGGCACGTACTACGGCCAGAGCTTCGTCCAGTTCGCGCCGTTGTTCGGCCACGAGTATTCGCACGTGTGGATCGATTTCCGGAACATCAAAGACGCGTACATGAATGGGCGTGGGATCGATTACTTCGAGAACTCGCGCCGTGCGACGCTGTCCCAGCGCGCGTACGCGATCGCGAACCCGGGCGCCTGGGCGGGCTACAACGGCAACGTGTGGGGGCTGACGGCCTGCGACGGCCCCGCGAACAAGACCCTCACGCTCGCCGGCCGGAGCCGCCAGTTCCAGACGTACTCCGCCCGCGGCGTGGCGCTCGGCGACGAGCGCGACGACGGCACGCTCTGCCCCACCGCCGTGGGCGGCGCGGTGCCGTTTGCGCCCGAGTTCACGATCCCCGCGCTGCTCGCGATGCGCACCACGTACGGCAGTCATCTGTTCTCGACCTACGGCTTCCTCGACGCCTTCAATCCCACGTTCACCGCCGCCGGCCAGCAGGAAGTCGGCAGCGTGGACCCGACGCTCGGCTGGTTCGACGTCGATTACCTCGGCATCGATCAGGGGCCGATTCTGGCGATGGTCGAGAACTTCCGCACCGATTTCGTGTGGCGCGTCATGCGCACGAATCCGCACATCATCCGCGGGCTGCAACGCGCGGGCTTTACCGGAGGATGGCTCCCGTAACTTCGAGCCTGCTTGCGGCGCTCGCCGGACTCCCGAATCTTGCCGAACCCGTGCCAGGGTGGGCTACGGGCGGTCAGCCAACCGAGCAACAGATCAAAGCCTTCAAGGCCGCGGGCGGGCAGGTCGTGGTCGACAATCGCGACCCGATGGAGCCGCGCCCGTTCGACGAGCCGGCAACCGTCCACGCCGCGGGCCTCGAGTACATCAGCCTACCGATCGTCCATGGCGCCGTCACTACGGACACGATGAAGCAGATGCATCAGGTGTTGAAGCGATTGGAGGGAAAGAAAGCGTTACTGCACTGCTCATCGGGAAACAGGACGGCAGCCGCGCTGATCCCCTACATGATGATCGAGAAAAAGATGGAGCAGGAAGATGCGGTAGATTTGGCGATGAGCATCGGTCTACGAAGCGCGGAGCTGATGGAGGTAGCCGTGCAATACGCGGGCGGGTTGTCCGGATGACCGTAGCCTGTGAACCGCGGTGCGTCTGTTGCCTAGTCTTTGCATGTCCTAAGCTTTAGGCTCTTCCTTCCCTCCTGCATATCGATGCCAGTACATCCTCATCTCCGAAATCTTCCCGTCCTTCGTCTCACAAAAGATCGCCCCTCGCGCATCGACCTGTTCCCCCGTGCGCCGGCGCCGGAACGTGCACCGAAACTCCGTCGCAAACCACGGTCCCGCCGCGTAAATCTCCCCTGAGGAAAAGTCGGTTTCAGCCTGATACAGCGGGATGTCCTTCCAGTACGCTCGGATCGCAGCCATCCCCCGATCGGGCGTGCTGAATGGCGTCTCGAGAAACACCGCGTCTTCCGTGAACACGGAGCAGATCGCGTCGACGTCGCCCCGCTCCCACCCTTTGCCGAATGTGTCGATCAGGACTCGAAAGGTCTCATTCATGGGGCCCCAATATAGCCGTTCCGGGTATCAGGCTTCGGACGTAATGTCCTTACCATTATCACGGAGGTGCATGATGCTGAAGCGAACCCTCGCAGCAGCGGCGTTGCTCGCGATCTGCGCGCTGCCGCTCGCAGCCCAACAGCAGAAGCCCGCGGCGAACGCCGGCAACGACATGACGCTCACGGGCCAGGTGATCGACGTCAACTGTTACACCACCAATGGCGCCTCCGGCGCCGGACACAAACAGTGCGCCGCCGGGTGCGCCAAGGCGGGTGTCGCGCTCGCGATTCTGAGCTCGGACGGCACGATCTACATGCCGGTCAGCTCCAAGCCCGGGGACCCGCAGAACTCGCGCCTCGAGCCGTTCGCCGAGACCCAGGTGAAAATCACCGGCGTCCATCGCATGGACCACGGCATGCACACGATCGAGATCAAGACGATCGCAGCCGCCACCTGATGCGCGGCCCGCCGGGGGCGGGGACAGCGGCGGCGGCGATCGGATTATTCGCCCTCACCGCGTGTCATCCCGCTCCCAGCGGATTCACCCTCCTCTTCCTCGGCCGCTCCCCCGCGGCCCGCGTCGGTAGCCTTTCGTGGGCGCCCGACCCCGACCACAGCCGGCTCGTGGCCTTCGACGGCACCTTGGACGTCGTCCGCACGATCGCCGATCCGCGGCTCGCCACGCCCATGGCCGTCGCGGCGCTCCATGGCCGGCTGCTCGTCACGGAACGCACCGGCGAAGGGGTCGTGTTCGACACCGCGGGCAAGCCGGTGCGGGAGTGGCCGAGCCCGTTTCCCGCCTCGTTGTACGCCACTGGGGACGACCGGATTGTCGCCGCGCGCTCTACGTACCTGGTTCAGTTCGTCGGAGAGGATGGCAGCGAGCCGCTGCTGTGGCTCCTCGACACGCTCGGCCGCCCGGGCCACGGGTTGGGCGTCATCCACGTCCCCGAGGGCGCGTACCTGGCCCAACTCGCGAACGCAGGAGCCGTGGCGGTCGGGCAGGACGGCTCGATCTATTTCGCTCCCCTGGTGCGCGACGAGATCCTGAAGCTCGACCCGACGGGCGCGACGGTGTGGCGCACCCAGCGCGGATTGTTCCGTGAGGAGCCCGATCCGCATTTCCTGCCTCCCAAGGGGCGCGAGATTCGGGTCGCGGATGCCCTCGTGAACATCGCCGCATCGGTCGGGCCGGATGGACGTCTCTACGTGCTCGGCGCCGAAGATTCGGCGGCCACGCGCCTGCGCCTCGACGTGCTGGACCCGGCAAGCGGCCGCATCGTCACGACTCGCGCCCTCGGGACGCGGGCGACGGCGATCGCGGTGGACCACCGTGGTACGATCCGCGTGCTAGATCCCGACCCTCTCCTCGCGCAAACTCCCACACTCGGGCGCGATCTGTTCGTGCCCGCCTTTGCGCTTCCTGACCTCGCCGGCAAACCGGTGCGGCTCGAGGATTACCGCGGCAAGGTCACGCTCGTCAACTTCTGGGCATCGTGGTGCGGGCCGTGCCGCGAGGAGTTCCCCCACATGGCCGACCTGTACAGGAGCTTCGGCCGCGACCGGTTCGACATCGCGGCGATCTCCGACGACGTGGACCCAGGCAAGATGCGCGCGTTCGTCGCCGAGTTCCGGCCGCCCTTCCCGATTCTGGTGGGCGGCGGTCGCATGAAGGCGATATATCACTATCGAGGACTGCCGTACTCGGTGCTGCTCGACAAGCAGGGACGCATCGTCGAGCGCATCTTTGGCTTCGGCGGCGACGGCGAATTCCAGCACCTGCGCCAAACCATCGCGAAAGAGATCCATGCTGACACTGCTGCTGTTCGTTAGCCTCCAGTCCCCAGGCGATTGGCCCGCGTATGGCCGCGATCCCGGCGGCGCACGCTTCTCGCCGCTCACGCAAATCACGCGTGGCAACGTCGCGAAGCTGCAAGTCGCGTGGACGTATCACGCCGGCATGCCCGACATGTCGAGCATGTCGCACCGGCCGCCGGCGCTCGAAGTCACGCCGATCGTCGTGGACGGGACGATGTACGTGATCACGCCCACGGGCATCGTCGCCGCGCTCGATCCCGCGACGGGAACGGAGCGCTGGCGATACGACGCGGGCGTGAACCCGCACCGCGGCTACGGCGACTTCGCAAGCCGCGGCGTAAGCTTCTGGCGGGACAGCCGCGCCGCGGCCGGCACGTTCTGCGCCCGGCGCATCATCGCCGCGACGATCGACGCGCGGCTCATCGCCCTCGATGCGCCGACAGGGAAGCCTTGCACGGACTTCGGAAGCAGCGGCGCGGTCGATCTTCGAAAGGGGCTGCGCGCCGCGCCGGACGAGTTCGCGTTTTATGAGGTGACGTCCCCTCCCGCCGTCGTGGGAGACCTCGTCATCACCGGATCGGCGGTCGCGGACAACACCAACCTGGCGCCGGCGAGCGGCGAAGTGCGCGCCTTCGATGCGCGCACCGGCATGCTCAAGTGGACGTTCGATCCAGTACCCCAGGACTCGGCCGATCCGGCTTTCAAGACCTGGCAGTACGGCGCCGCACGGATCGTGGGCGCTGCCAACGTCTGGTCCGTGATGGTCGCCGATCCCGAGCGCGATCTCGTGTTCCTGCCAACGTCGAGTCCAGCGCCCGATTATTTCGGCGGGATGCGCCTGGGCGACGACCGCTACGCCAGCTCGATCGTCGCGCTGCGCGCCTCCACGGGGAAAGTCGTGTGGCATTTCCAGACCGTGCACCACGACCTCTGGGACTTCGACAACGCCGCTCCGCCCACGCTCGTCACCGTGACGCACGATGGCGCCAGGATCCCGGCAGTCATCCAGACCGGAAAGTCAGGGATGCTGTACATCCTCGACCGCACGACCGGGACGCCGATCTTCCCCGTGGAGGAGCGGCCGGTGCCGACGAGCAGCGTCCCCGGCGAGGTCGCATCTCCGACGCAGCCCTTTACGGCCGTTACGCCGCCCCTCGTCCCGCTGCGGTATACCGCGGACGACGCCTGGGGGCCGACACCCGAGGCCAAGGCCGCCTGTCACGACTTCCTGGCGACGCTGCGCAACGAGGGACCGTTTACGCCACCCAGCATGCAGGGCACGATCTCACAGCCCGGCAACGTCGGCGGCGCCCATTGGGGCGGCGTGGCTATAGATGAAAGGCACGGGCTTGCCGTCGTGCCTGTCAATCGCGTCCCCGCCATGGTGCAGCTCTTCGTGGCGCACAGCTTCAACTACGACAGCTCCAAAACCGTGGATGCGGCGCACGGTATGACGGACTTTGAGTACACCAACATGCGTGGCACGCCGTACCTCATGCGCCGGCGCATCATCGTGGGTCCCACCGGGCTGCCCTGCACGCCGCCACCGTTCGGCGCGCTGGTCGCGGTGAACCTCAGCACGGGCGGCATCGCCTGGAACGTGCCCCTGGGCACGATGGGCGGCTTCCCGGGCACCCTTAACCTTGGTGGTCCGATCGTGACGGCGGGCGGAATCGTTTTCATCGGCGCGACGCTCGAGCACGCGTTTCGGGCGTTCGATGTCGAGACGGGTCGCGAGCTGTGGAGAGCCGATCTTCCCGCGGGCGCGCGCGCCACGCCGATGACTTATGAGACGGGCGGGCGCCAGTTCGTCGTCATCGCGGCCGGGGGCGGCGGCCCGTTCGGCGCCGGCGACGCGATCATCGCGTTTGCACTTCCGAAGTGAGGAGCCTAACCTAGAGGGTGCCCCTACCCATCATCATCGATACCGATCCCGGCATCGACGACTGCCTCGCTCTACTGCTCGCGCTGAACTCACCGGAGCTCGACGTGCGCGCGATCTCGATCTCCTACGGCAACACCGTGGTCGAGAACGCCTATCGCAACGCCGTCGAGATCCTGCGGAAGCTGAAACAACCGGTTCGCGTGCCGCTGGGCATCGGCGCCCGCCGGCCCCTCAAGCGCCAGCTCCACGTGGCCGACGACACCCACGGGCCGAGCGGGCTGGGCTACGCCGACGTGCCGCCGGCGGGGGTAATCCTCGACTACGTCCGCCCGCTCGAGCGGCTGCTCGCCGCTCAGCCGGAGCCGGTCACCCTCGTAACGCTCGGCCCCGCCACGAGTCTGGCCCGCGTGCTCCGCTCGAATCCCGAGCTGGTGCGCGACAAGGTCAGCCGTCACGTCGCGATGATCGGCAACATCGAAGCGGCGGGGAATCAGACGCGCTTCTCGGAGTTCAACGCATGGTGCGATCCCGAGGCACTCGCGACGGTGCTCGCCGCCGAGATCCCGACCGAGATGATCGGGCTGGACGTGACGCGCAAGCTCGTGATCAGGGGGAATGAAGTCGAACGGCTCGCGCAGCACACCCCCTGGCTCCACGATGCGTTGCGATTCTACGTCGAGTTTCACAAGAAGCACGAAGGATTGGACGGCGCGGTCATCAACGACGTCCTTGCTATTGCGTACCTCATCCAGCCCGGCGTGCTCACCTTCAGCGATCTGCGGCTGGTGGTCGACCTCGACGACGGGCAGAGCCGGGGGCGCACGAAGCTGAATCCGAAGGGCTCGTTTGCGCGTGTCGCGATGGAAGTCCATCCGCCGCCGGTACGGCGGCTGCTATTCGAGCGCGTGTTGGCGGGCGCGCTCGTCGAGGAGGCGATGGCGTGACGATTCCCCGCAAGGTTGCCGTGATCGGCGCGGGCGACATCGGCGTCGGCTGGGCGGCGTTGTGCGCGTCGGCCGGATGGCCGGTCGCGATTTTCGACTTGAACCCCGGGACCATGGAGCGCGCGTCGATCGAAGTCGAGCGACGCACCCGCGCGCTCGTGGCCCTCGGTCGCGCGCCGGAGAGCATCGTGGAGCGCGGCCTCACGGAGCTGGTGCGCGCGCAATTCCTCTCCGAAGCGGTCGGGGATGCCGATTGGATCATCGAGGCGATTCACGAAGACGTCGCGGCGAAGCAAAAGCTCCTCGTCGGCATCGAACAACAGGCGGGTGACGACGCCCTGATCACCTCGTCATCGAGCGGCCTTGACCCGACAGAGATCTTCGGCAGGATGCGGCGTCTCGACCGCTGCCTCGTGACACACCCGCTGAATCCGCCGGAGCTGATTCCGCTCGTCGAGGTCGTGCCGGAGAGTCGTACGTCGGCGGCCAGCATGAGTCGCGCGGTAGAGTATCTGCGGTCGCTGGGCCGCTTCCCGATCGTCCTCAAGAAGTCGATCCCGGGTTACGTCGTCGGTCGCGTGTCGGCTGCGGTGTGGCGGGAATGCATCGACCTGGTCCTGCAGGGCGTGATCAGCGTGGACGATCTCGACCGCGCCGTCTCGCTCGGTCCCGCGATCGGCTGGGCCGCCGCAGGTCCTCACCTCACCTACCATCTAGCGGCCGGGGAGGGCGGCATCCGCAGCTTCACGCAGCATCTACTGGCGAGCTTCGAGAGCTGGTGGCAGCAGCTTGCTCATTGGGCGCAGCTCGATCCCGACCAGCAGCGGGCGTTGATACAGTCGATCGAGAGGGCCTACAAGGGGAAGGTCGAGTTCCTGCGGGAGGCGCGAGACCGCCGTCTCAGCGCGATTCTCAGGGCTCTGGAGCAGGCGCGCGCACCATCAGAATCGGGATCCGGCTGACGTGTCGCAATGCTGTCGCGGTGGTGCCATGAACCACATCGCTCAGCAAGGAGTGCCCGTGCGTCGCCATCGCGATTAGATCGACCTTTTCCCGCTCAGCCGTCGCCGCGATTTCCTTCGCCGGATCCCCAGCCCCCAACACCGCATCCACGTCGATCCCTGCCTGCCGCAGCTCCTGGGACATCCGCTCCAGATAGGCCCGGTCGTCTTTCATCTCCTGCGACTCGCGCAGGTTGAGCTGCTCCATGTTGCGCGCCGCCCAGCCATCGGCGACATGCAGCAGGAGCACTTGGGCGCCCAGCAGCTTCGCGAGGCCCGTGACGTGCTCGAGTATGGCGGCATCGGCCGGGCCGTTTTCGAGCGGGACGAGAATGCGCTTGTACATCAGCTGATCCAGCCGCCGACGACCCGCACCAACAGGTAGGCGTTCAAGGCGGCGATGAAAACCGCCACGACGTACGCGAGGATCTTCAGCCACCGGGGATTCACGAACTCGCCCATCTTCAGACGGTCCGAGGTGAACATCACCAGCGGAAAGACGGCGAACGAGAGCTGCAGGCTGAGAATCACTTGGCTGAGGATCAGGAGTTGGGCTGTGCCGTGCTCACCGAAGAAGATAGCCGTCAGGGCCGCGGGCACAATCGCGATCAGCCGTGTGATCAGTCGCCGGAGCCACGGTCGGATCCGGATGTTCAGGAATCCTTCCATCACTATTTGACCGGCGAGGGTCCCGGTCAGCGTCGAGTTCTGCCCGGAAGCGAGCAGCGCGAACGCGAACACCGCGCTCGCCCCCGTGACGCCGAGCAGCGGCGTGAGCAGGCGATAGGCGTCCTGGATTTCCGCCACGCCGGTCTCACCGGCGCGATGGAACGTGGCCGCGGCCACGATCAAGATCGCCGCATTGATGAAGAGCGCGAACGAGAGCGCGACGGTCGAATCGATGAACGCGAACTTCACCGCCTCCCGCCTGCCCGCCGGCGTCTCGTCGTAGCTCCGCGTCTGCACGACGGAGGAGTGGAGATACAGGTTGTGCGGCATCACGGTCGCGCCGAGGATGCCGATCGCGATATAGAGCTTGTCGGGATCCTTCAGAATCGACGCACTCGGTATGAACCCCGCGAGCACCGCGCCGGCGTCGGGTTTGGAGATCAGAATCTCGAACAGGAAGCAGCCGGCGATCGTCGCGATCAAGACGACGACCAGGGCCTCGAGCAACCGGAATCCCTTGTGTTGCATGTAGAGCACGATCAGGACGTCGAGCGAGGTGATGACGATTCCCCACGCGAGCGGGATGCCGAACAGCAGGTTCAGGGCGATCGCGGAGCCGATGACTTCCGCGAGATCGCACGCGGCGATCGCGATCTCGCAGATGATCCACAGGAAGAACGAAACCGGCCGCGAATAGTGATCGCGGCACGCCTGCGCGAGATCGCGGCCGCTCACGATGCCAAGTTTTGCGGCGAGACCCTGCAACAGGATCGCCATCAAGTTCGACAACAGGATGACGGTGAGCAGCGTGTAGCCGAACCGCGCACCACCCGCGAGATCGGTGGCCCAGTTGCCGGGGTCCATGTAGCCCACGGCGACGAGGTATCCCGGACCGGCGAACGCGAGCGCCTTCTTCCACCACCCGCCCGGTCTGACCGGAACGGTGCGGTAGACCTCGGCGAGGCTGGGTGTCAGCCGCGAGTGGCGCCAACCGGCGTCGATCGCGCTATTCGCCATCGACAGGCCTGCAGAAGAGCAGCAACGCCAGCTCCTGACCCACGACGCGGGTGGTCCCGTCGCCCAGGCGGACGATCGTCGGACCATTGAACGGCTGCCGGTCGATCACCGTCAGATGCACGCCCGGCGTCAGCCCCTGCTCGGCGAGGTAGTGCAGCCGCTGCGTATTCTCGTCGCCCACCTCCTGCAGCACGACGCTGCTGCCCACTTTGGTCTCGGCGAGCGTCACGAGCTCCGCTTCCTCGATCTCCCCGGCCGCGGTGGGGATCGGCGCGCCGTGCGGATCGTACCGTGGTTCGCCCAGCGCATCCGCCATGCGCCCGATCAACTTCTCCGACACCGCATGCTCCAGTTGCTCGGCTTCGACGTGCACGTCGCCCCAGTCGTAGCCCAGCTTGCTCGTGAGGTACGATTCGAGAATGCGGTGACGACGGATCATTTGCAGCGCCGCGCGACGTCCCTGAGGCGTGAGCTGCACCCCGCGATACGGAACGTGCTCGATGAGCCCGGTTTCGGAGAGCCGCTTCATCATGCCGCTGACCGACGGAGGCGCGACCGAGAGCATTTCCGCGATGTCGCTCGTCGTCGCAAAACCGCCCTGGCTGGTGAGATGAAAAACAGATTTGAGATAGTCTTCGACGGATCGTGTCAGCGGCGGTTGTGGTGATCGAGTCGTGGCGTTCATGCAACTCCCGGGGACAAAGCCCTGTCAACGAGACAGGCTGTTAGGCTAGCCTAAGTCTCAAATATTGTCAAGCGAAAATGTGGATTTTGTAAGACTAAGAAACTAGGCTAATTAACGGTGTGAGAATGCGCTCGCTCATGCCCCAGATAGTGCGATTCCCCAGTGTATACGCAGGAAGTACCTGTCGGGGGATGCCAGGATGATCGACTATGACCTCCCCCCGTGCGGCCGGGGCTTGGAGGGCCCGGAACGACACCCAAAAGGCTTCCTGGACCTCCTCCGGGCCGACGACAATGGTGGGCCGGGATGTCAACGCGAATACAAAAGGGCGAACGACGACGGGCGGGAGCACCGGCGTTCGCGGGTATAGGTCGTCGAGCACACCGAGCCGTTCCGCGCCGGACAAATCGACGCCGACTTCCTCCATCGTTTCGCGGATTGCGGTCGCCCGGAGATCGGCATCGCCGGGATCGCGGCGGCCGCCTGGAAAGGCGATCTGGCCTGACCAGGTATCGCCGGCGCGGACCGCGCGGCGGATGAATAGTGCCTCCACCCCGTCGTCGCCATCGTGGAGGATCACAGCGACAGCGGCCGGAATCATCCCAGCTTCCAAAGGGACTTCGGTCGGCCGGTAGTCGCGCAGCTTGATCCGTGCTTCCTGGAGGGTTTTCACGAGTCCCTAATCTCCAGCCCCGAGCGCCTAGGCAGATACCTCTTCGCCGCCGTCGACGTTGATCACGTTGCCCGTGATCCAGTCGGCGCCGGGATTGGACAGCGCCACGATCGCGCCGCCGAGGTCGGCGGGGGTCGTGAGCCGGTGATGCGGATTCCGTTGTGTCGCGATCTCGACGAGCTTCTCGTTCCCGGGAATCTTGCGCAGCGCCGGGGTATCGGTCACGCCGCCCCGCAGGGCGTTGACGGCGATCTCGTGGGGCGCGAGCTCGAGCGCCAGCTGGCGGGTATGGGACTCGAGGGCCGCCTTCGCCGCCGACACCGCGCCGTAAGTCGCGAACACGCGCGTCGAGCCGGACGACGTCATCGAGAAGATCCGGCCGCCCCTCCCCATCAGCCCGTGTTTGACGACCCCCTGCGACCAGTAGACCAGCGAATGCGCCATGACGTCGAGCGTCATGTCGACGTTCATTTTCGTCAGCACATCGTCCCCGATGTACGGCTTCAGGGTCCCGAACGCCAGCGAGTGCAGCAGCACGGCGACGTTGAGCTTCTGTTTGGCGAGCTCGGCGAGGACTTCGTTGCGCTTCTCTTCGTCCGCGGCGTTGATGTTGAAGTACTGCGTCTTGCGGCCCAGTTTTTCGATGTCGCGGCGGATCTCGGCGACGTGCTCGAGGCCCGCCTTGCGGTCCAGGTGCACGCCCACGATATCATAGCCTGCCTGCGCGAGCGCCCTGGCCGCCCCTTCCCCGAACCCGCTCGAGGCCCCCAGGATGAGAGCCCACTTCGGAGTTCTTATCTGCGCGTGTGTGGTGTCTGGCATGGCGATATTATAGCCGACATCCGATGAGAAGCCACGTGTGGATGGGAATCGCCCTGATTGCGGCCCTCTCGCTGGGTCTGCTGGCGGCGTCGTTGGCCGAGCAGCAGCACCCGGGGTTGGCGAACGCGCTGATCGCCTTGCAGCCGGTCGGCGACATCTTCAAGAACCTGCTCTCGATGGTCGCGATTCCGCTCGTCGCGACGGCGCTTTTCGCCGGCCTCGCCAAGCTCGGTGAACTGCGGATGCTGGGCCGGCTCGTCGTGCGTACCCTCGCGTTCTTCTGGGCGACGTCAATCATCGCGATCGCCCTGGGGTTCGCCGTCGGCAGCGTCATGCTCCCGCGCGCGGCCGTCTCGCCCGAAAAACAAGCCGTGCTCAAGGCGGCCGCCGCCGATCCCGCGGCGATTCAACGCGCCGCCCAGACGCTCCCGACCGGCGTGCAGTTCATCGTGCAAATGGTCCCACCCAATCCGTTCAAAGCGGCGGCCGACGGCAATCTCCTTCCCGTGATCGTCTTCGTCGCAATTTTCGCGATTGCAACGGCGACGTTGCCGCACGAACGGCGCGTGCCCCTTACCGTGATGGCCGACTCCGCGACCGACGCGCTGATCCGGATCGTGCAGTGGGTGCTGGTGATCGCGCCCGTCGGGATCTTTGCGCTGGTCGCGCCGACCGCGGCGCGCTATGGCTGGGACATCGTCCGGGCGATGCTGTGGTTCATCGCCGCGGTGATCGTCGGCGTCATCCTGTTCCATGCGCTTGTCTATCTCCCAAGCGTCGCGCTGTTCGCGCACGTATCGCCGCGGCGTTTCCTGCGCGTGGCGTACCCATCCATGTTCATGGGGTTCTCGGCGACCACGTCGATGGCGGCGCTCCCGAACCTGTTCGAGGCGGCGGACAAGGATCTCCACCTCCCGCGGCCGGTCTCCGGCTTCGTGCTGCCGATCGGCGCGAGCATCAACCGGGCCGGCAGCGCGCTATTTCAGGCCATCGCCGTGCTCTTCATCGCCCGACTGTACGGCATTCCGTTCGGCGTCGCCCAGATGCTCTCGGCGGGTGTCGCGGTGTTCCTCGCGTCCCTGACCGTTGCCGCCGTGCCGTCGGGGGGCGTCATCAGTCTCTTCCCCGCCTTTCAGGCCACGGGCCTCCCTGTCGCCGGGCTCAGTATTCTGATGGGGCTCGACCGCATCTCCGACATGTTTCGCACCATGACGAACGTGACTGGTCACCTGGCGACCGCCACCGTCGTCGGCGCGCTCGAAGACCGCAAATGACTTGGCTGCTCGCGGCGCCGTGGATTCTGGCGCTGCTCCTCATTCTGGCTCGCTACTTCATTCACGGCCCCCGGCTGCGCGACTACGAGCCGCTCACATCCGGCCCGCTCGTCTCCGTCATCATCCCCGCCCGGAACGAGGCCCGCAACATCGAGCGCTGCGTGCGATCGATACTCGCCACCACATACGCGCCGATCGAAGTGATCGTCGTGGACGACCGCTCGACCGACGGCACGGCCGAGATCATCGAGCCTGCGATCGGCAACGGCGTGCGGCTGGTGCGCGGCGCCGAGCTGCCGGCGGGATGGTTCGGCAAGCAGTGGGCGATCGTGCAAGGCTACAGGGTCGCCCGGGGCGAGCTGCTGGTGTTCGCGGACGCCGACACCAGGCACGAGCCCGAGCTGGTGCCGCGCGCGGTGCGGGGACTGCAGACCGAGCGCGTCGATCTGTTCACCGTGCTGCCGCGCCAGGAGATGCGCACCTTCTGGGAACGGCTGATCCAACCGCAGGTCTTTGTCGCGCTCGAGAGCCGCTTCGCCTATCTCGCCTCGGTGAACCGCACGCGCACGTACTGGAATGCGATTGCGAACGGTCAATTTATTTTGACGACCCGGGGCGCATACGAAGCCGCCGGCACGCACGAGGCGGTCAAACACAGCGTCACCGACGACCTGCTGCTGGCGCAAAACTACGTGCGGGCGGGCAAAGACATCTTCATCGCGCAGGCGCGCGACTTCATGACCACGCGCATGTACGGCTCGCTGCGCGAGATCGTCGCCGGCTGGTCGAAGAACCTCGCGTCCGGCGCGCCGCTCATGGCGCCACCGATCGCCGTCGTTCGCGCGGTGGTTCCGTACCTGCTGTGGTTACCGGCGCTCTTCTGGCTGGCACCGCCGATCCTGTGGCTCGCGAACGGCCGGCAGTGGGCCGCCGTCGCTACCGTCGTATCGCTGCTCACCTGGATCGTGGTGTACGCCCACGAACGAGCGCCGGTCTGGTACGCGCTGCTGTATCCGCTCGGCTCAGCCCTCGTCGCTTTCATCATGTTGCGCTCGGCCTGGCGCGGTCGCCGATTGATTGAATGGCGCGGCCGCACCTACCGCGCCTAGAAGTACAGCGTCGCGACCAGCGATGCGCTCAGCGCCGAGCCGCCGAGCGACCAGAAGTGAAACTTGTTCCCGAAAGACGATCGGGTGATACCGTTCTCATAGGACAGGGTTGCCGTGGCAAGCGCACCGATGCCGAGTCTGGACGTGACCAGATATGTCCCCCCCACATCACCGAATGCCCCGACCGTCCACCTGTTCGTCCTGGACGATCCGCTCCGCCCAGCTGCGACGTCGTGTTCGAAGCCGGCGAGTGCACCGAACGAATGGTGCGAGACGACTTTCGCGGCGGTTCCGTCGCCGCTGTAGCGTCTCCAGCCGAAGCGCACCTGCGTGAAGGCACTCGACTGCAAGCCACCGAATCGAGTCCCGCTACTGTCGGTCACCATCGTTTCGGAATGCGAGCCGCTGATACGCAGATCGAGCAAGAGTGCGCGGGTCGGCGATCGGAACTTGATGAAGCCGAGCGAGCCGAACGCCGTGCCCGCCTGGAACTGCGCAGCCCACTGACCTTTGTGGAACGGAGTCGCGTTGCCCTTAGCGGTGGAGTCCTGACCAAAGAGGGAGAAGGGAAGCAAGACGAGAGCGGCGCAGACAACTGGACGACGGGTCATGGAGGCCTCGAAGGGGAGTGGTCGGTCGGTTGTTCTACACTCCCTCGTCGCGGTCGCCCCGCGCCAAAAGTCATAACTTCTACGAGCGCATGATCACCTGTTGAGCGAGTACCACACCGGCGACCACGCTCGCCACCGCCGCGCCGACGTGGAGCATCGTTGCCCACCGCGCGCCCCGCTCGGCCGCGAAGCGCACGAATAGCGACAACGTCAACGACACACCGAGCATGCCGACGATCGTTCCGGCGCTGAACGCGGCGAAGTAGACCAGCCGAGACATCGTATCGGGAACGGCCGCGACGAGCAGTGCCGCAATGGCGCCACTCCCCGCCAGTCCGTGCGCAATGCCGAAGCCGAGCGATCTTCGCGCGTCGACCACCGCGTGCGTGTGCCCGTGGCTCGGATCGGCGGCGTGACTGTGCAGGTGGAAATGCGGGGCAGCGGCGGTGTGCGCGTGGGTGTGCATGTGCCAGCGGCCCCGCACGTAGCGCCAGATCACCACCGCACCGAGCAGGATCAGCAACGCCGCCACGAGCAGCTCCGCCGCCGGCCACAGCCCTGCGGGCAGCCGCACCCCCAGCGCGATGATCAGTAGCGCTACGGCGCCGACCGTGACTGTATGCCCAAGTCCCCAGATGAGCCCCAGCCGGGCGGCGCCCCACAGGCGCCTCCCGCCAGGTCTTGTCGCCAGGGTGGAAACGGCCGCAAGATGGTCTGGCTCAAAGGCATGCCGGAGGCCCAAGAGTCCGCCAATGGCCAGAACGGCTACAATGGAGGGCGCCATGTCGAGGCCCCAATCTAACTACAACCTTTTGCCCTGCTTGCATATCCAAGACCGTGCATGCCCAGACAGGTGCTCGAGGACACTCTGACTGCTGACTCCATAGCTGCCGACTCGGCACTCGCGGCAAGCGGGGACGCCACTGCATTCGAGCGCTTGTACCGGACCCACGTTGCCCGGGTCCATACGCTGGTGCGCCGCATGCTCGACGCCGACCAAGC
>Ga0137409_10003585_pt1 | contig 16408 bp, 20 predicted proteins | sample CZODoug1_16funga_FD_122059 | JGI IMG/M metagenome (GOLD analysis project Ga0137409, IMG submission 122059) | Vadose zone soil fungal communities from Angelo Coast Range Reserve, California, USA - CZODoug1_16fungal (Hybrid Assembly) | ecosystem: Environmental > Terrestrial > Soil > Vadose zone... | reverse complement strand
GTAAAGTATATGAAGATGCAGTAGACTATCATTTAGATAATCCTATTAAGAATGATTTAACTAAAAGTCCTAATTATGATCCTAAGACAGATGTTTATCAAGCCAACAAGTTTGATACTCCATTAAACTCTGAAGAGCAAAAGACTTATAGTCAAAAGTATGGTCCTGAGGATAGTAAAGATTATGATATGCAAGGCTTTCATAAAGAGAATCCTGACTTCGTGCCTGGAGAAGGGCAACATTATCCAGATACATTCAAAAAGCCCAATCATCCTACATTCTCTGAAGAGAGTAAATACTCTACTGGAGAATATCAAGGAGGTCGTTGGAATGAGTTAGGTGAAGGAAGATATGGATTTACTCCAGGTCCTACTAATTTAGAAATGCATGGGCAGAAGAAACTCCAAGACTATTTTAAAAGAGTTGAACCTGGTAATGTATTAAATCCTTCTGGCGATGATCATAAACTATTCTTCGTACGTCATGGAGAGACAGAAGATAATGAAGATAATGTCATTAGAACCAAAAATTCTAAGTTAACAGACGTAGGACGTAAGCAAGCAGAGACTGCTGCTAGACAACTTAAATCAGAAGGTGTAGATGCTATTGTATCCTCTAGTCTTCCTAGAGCTAAAGAATCTGCTCATATCATTGCTGCTAAGCTAGGCATAGTTCCACAGTTCGATGATAAACTAAACACATGGGATATGGGCAGTCTAGAAGGACAGCCTTGCGACGATAAGAATACCCAGAAGATGAAAGATGCTGTAGATAAGACACCAAATGAACCTGTCGGTGGTGCAGAGAGTTTTAATGATTTCAAAGATAGATCCCAGGCAGGTATCAGAGATGCTATTAATAATAACCAAGGTAAGAAGTTAGCTATCTTAACTCATTCTAAAGTAGAAGGTACACTTAAAGCATGGGAGAAGACAGGGCAAGACAATCCATCTATAGATTCTCCCACAGTTAATAAAGAACCAGATAAACCTGGTACAGTAGAACCCTTCACTATGAAAGCTAACTCTACTATTATGGCTGAGCATAGAAATCTTTATCACGCAATGAATGACCAAAGGGAAAGTTCAAATCCTGAGAATACTTTTAATGAGAGATTCTCTCCTGCTCAAGGATTTCCATCTCCTTTAGATGTTCCTCATGGCAAAGGCCAAGTAAAGAACTGGTGGTTCCAATCTTCTCCTCAACAGACTCCAGAGGAATTAAATGCAACTAGAGAAGACTATAGAGGTCGACTACAAGGTGCTTTAGAAAGTCGTAGAAAGTTTAGCGATGTAGAATCAGATACCGGAGTTGAAGGACAAGTAACGCCATATCCTGAATATAAACCTATGTCCGATAAAAACTATACTCCATTTTCACCTAGTCAAGAGAAGTCCATACAAGATTTAGCTGCTAAACATGGCTTAGAAGGAAGTAAAGTATTAAACTTTCTTAAAGAGCTTAAACCTGAAGATGTTATAGGTCCTGGTGAATTAGGCGGTATTATGGGTAGAGCTGGAGGTATTGCAAGCGGAGCTATAAAGAGAGATTTATCTTTATGGGCTCATTCTGAGAATGTAAATAGACTTATCCGTATGCATGAAGAAGGAATGTCTTTCTCTGAAATAGCTAAGGAATTGGGAACTACTAGAAACGCTGTAGCTGGTAAACTTAATAGCTTAAAAGGATATGATTGGAAGACTAGACAGAACAGAGCATCTGGTGAAGAACCAGCTCCTGGTAAAACAGAACCATATAATCCAGCCGAAGGTGTATTTCCAAATAAAGGAGATCCTGAATATGAGAAAGCTCTATCAGACTGGTATAAGAATTTCTCTGAAGGTGGACCTATAGAAGGTGAATTAAAAAGTAAATTAAGTCTAGAGCAAATCGGTAAATCTGACGATATAGGTTCTCAAAGCTATCATATAAAAGATGAAAAAGGTAATACTTTACATGACTTAATTATAACTCCTCAGTCTGAAGTACATGGAGAAAGTAATTCTGCGGATTATAAACATCTCCATGTTGATTGGGTTGGATCAAGTGATTCCTGGAATCCTGAATCTAAAGATATGTGGACATTAGGAAGTAAATATGGAACACAGCTTTTAGATTTAATTAAAAAAGAATTTCCTAATGCTGAAACCATAGGAGGACGAAGAGTCCCCCATGGTAAAATAACTAGAGGAAGATATACTACAATACCTCTAAAATAGAGAAATGTAGAATATAGATGTAATTCGGACACAAGAAAACCCCGGTCACCTTTCGGTGCCGGGGTTTAGTCATTAGACGGGGGTCTATTGTATTTTCTTACACCCTATGGCCGATCGGTATGCTAGGGTGATCTACGTGTTAAAACGTAGATTAGTGGATAGTTTTGCTCTCAAAAGCCTCCAACTTCTTCAGAGCTTCCTCAGGAGGAAGAACAGCAATCTGAGTGACTAACCTCTTAGTCTCCTTTTCAATCTTGCTCATCCCTTCTCTGCAAGCCACCTTATCCGGCTTCTGGTAGTTGAAGACTAACATACAACTAGGATTACGGTACTCCATAACGCTTTCATCCTCCTCGTCGTAATCATTCTCATAACAAGGATCGACTGTGACTTTACCATCCTTTAACAACTGCTTCACTTCAGCAATTGTCTTAGGATGATAATGATCCAGGTGGCAAGCTTTACGAAGCTCTGCAAGCTTAGTCCTCTCCAGAGAATAGAGTAGATCACGAAGGGCACGACGCTCGGATTCAAAAGAAACAGTGGTGTTCATAGTATTCTCCTCAATTGTGGATGTTACCTTGGCCTTTTTAATAGGAGTAGGACAAGGATTGTTTAAGTGATCGTACATAAATGTACTAATTGAAACCGTAGGTGTTGGTATACAATTACCAATAGCTTCATACATACTATCTTTTTCCTCTTCAGTCATATTTTGTAAATCTAACCAATTGCCATTGTTGGCTGGTTGGTTATTAAAGAATGTCCGTAACTTCTTGTTACGACTATACCTATATCCTTTAGTTGTCATAGCACTTCTTCTTTACACTCCATCAGACTTCTCCTCACTATCTTACGTTTACGTAATCGCTCTCGATAAACTATATCTTTAGCTATATCAAGAGTGTCTATATTGTGACAAGGAACTTGCCTCAATCTTCCTAACTCTTCTTGATACCTCACTAAAGGAAAAGGTGTGAACCCTATATATCTAGTACCCACCCATTTTACCTCACAGAAATTACAAGAGCACCAGTGCTGATAATGCATCTGGTGCTTTCTTGTATGCCATTTAGTATGTGCTTCTAGGAATGCTTTAGGAAGTCTCTCCTCCCTTATTTTCTCCACTGCCTCCCTTATCTTTGCTTCCAAGCTGCTGAACGAGATCGAAGACATCTTTCATCTCTCCGTTTTCGTAGCCCTTGGCAAAAGCAGTCTCCATTTTCTTAAGACGTTCCTCAGCTTTAATCTTTGCATCGTGCTGTTCTTTTGTACGAGGTAAGTTAACTTCCTTGCCCTCGTCATCATATCCAACACTAGGCTTAGAAACCTTCCTAACCTCTATACGTTGTTTCTGAATACCTTCAAACAGCTGAGCAAGAGCCATACCTTCCTTGGTTAACTGCTGATCAGCCAAATGGTTATGTAAGAAATCTTGTCTCTTCTTATTGGTCACCAACGCTTTAACTTCATCAGCAGCAGTTATGGATAAGCTCTTACCTTTGTCATTGCTCAGTGCCATGGAAGTCTTCCTTAATGTCTAGGCGGCTGTCTGATACGATTAGCGTGTCTACTTACCAGACGTACTGGTACATCCCTAAGGCTACCAGTCCGATGATACCCAAGATGATCAAGCTCTCTAGTATCACCTTTTTTAACACGTCCTGCTCGGATAGCCCTTCGACGAGCTTCATTTCGCGCTTCACGTCTGAGTACCTGTGCTCTGGTGTTTTCATATCTAGTCTCCTTGGCATAGTTACGTCTAGCAGTCTGCTTAGACTGCGCTATCTTTGTGATTGCTATGATTGTTTACACCCCCTTCCCTTTCTATGGTATACACAAATGTATAATTGTATGTGTTAGTTTTTATTGACAAATCGTAGATCCTCTCCCCGACTTTCAAAGTCGGGAGATAAGGCTCTAACAAACTCATTAGGAATATCTTCGCTACTTCCTCTTTTACTTCTCTTCTTCTTTTCATTTATCAACAATCTTTCTGCTCTATTCATAGGATGTTTCTTAATCATAAATTCCATTCTCGCATTTGGTCAGATTGTAACTGCTTATAAGCTAATGATTTCATTCGTGGAAGAATATGTTCTAAATCATGCACAGATAAAGTTCTTATTGAACTGATTGTAGTTGTTTTAAACGTACGTGTGCAATCATCATTAGTTTCTTCAGCATCTAATATATCAAATAGTTTAATAACAAGCTCAGGAAGACTTTCACACTCATCGATTTCTTTAGCCCGTGCTTCCCATCTTTCTTTCATAGTAGTCATGTTATTCCTCAATCATCTGCATATCAAATCCGAACTGTTTCTTCACTGCTGATAAGCCATTCCCTAGGCACAGCATCAATAGCATATGTAAATCCTTGGCGCTCAGCCCATCTAATGGCAGTAGGAACTGCTTTGTAAAACACGATTCGTATATCGAAAGTCGGATGGCATTTCTTAACTGCAACGAGTTTACGCTTGTCTTCTGGTCTAAGGTATCCCTTACATTCGATGTAGATTTTGTCTCCGCTGCTAAGCTTGATGATGAAATCAGGGATATAATGACCAGACCAGACATAAGGTAACTTCTCGCTCTCGTAAGCATAGGCCACCTTTGCTTTCTTTAGCTGACGATCTATACGCTTCTCGAACTTGTTACGAGGCTTCTTCTTTAGCAATTAAACTTACTTATCCTTCGGATTGTTGAAGTCTTCTGAAAAGAAGGCTGTATGTTCATAATTCTTAAGTTCATTATAAGCGTTACCTTCTAGTATCTCAAACAAATCTTTTTTAGTTCCTCTAAAAGAAATTCTGAAATTAAGCGTACACTGTGTTTCCGTCTTTATCGACTTCTCTAAGGGCATCTCTAGGTCTCCCTTTCACAAAGTAGACAGGACCATTCTTATATAAGAAACACTTCAATTCTGGGAAACAAGTCCACTTCTGTGCAGAATATGAAGCTGTCGTGCCAAGTATAATATTTCCTCCGCTTCCTTGGGATGTAGTGGCACAAGTACACTCAGGGATATTAGAATTATCAACGATCCTCTTGTATGCTTCAACGCGTTCTCGAATTGTATCTCTAACTCTGTGTTCGTAGACATGAATATGCCCCATATCTCTGTGAACGGCTATGATATAACCTTTATCTTTCACAGTAAGAAAACTCTCTTTCCTAAGGCTAGTAGTATACCCATCAAGCTGATCCAAGTAACCGAAAGGATCATCCCCTTCCAGCTGATTAGCTTTATACTTCTGAAATTGACGGCTACTACATGACTTATAATCAACCAAGCAACCATCAACGATGCCATCAATATGCCCTTTGACTCCATTAAGTTCACACTCATGTTGTTCATGACTAACCTCATGACCAGCAGCTTTGGTAAGCATAATCGCATATGCTTCCCAAAAGTGCCCGAATGAGAATTTAGCTTGAGCCCATGGTTGCACGGGCTCTGCTAACTCAGGATGGTGTATTGAATACCATAGTGCCTTAGGACACTTAGGTCCCATCTGAGATAGCCTAAGCGAAGGCTGTCTTAAAGCGTTAAACTGGTTGTTTAGAGTTCCAGCAATGCTTCTACCAAGTTCCTCCGCTAGGCCATTAGACATCCATCCTTTAGTCTTTAACAGCTCTTCAATGTCTGTCTGTAATGTATAGATTGATTTCAATGTAATGTACGTGCTAAATCAAGTGCGTATTGTGTGATGTGCATCCAGGCTATCCATCCTCCCATTCCCATAATTGGACCTAAGCCTAACACAAACAAGAAGACTTGTCCAGGTGAGAATGTAGCAGGTGCGATAGTCTTAGCTTTCTTATCTCTCTCCTTAAGCCATGTATTGAAATCTTCATACTTCTTGGTAAAGTCATTATCCTGACTCCCAATTATCTCTTTTAGTAGCATCATCTCTATTAGTGATGATGTCATTGTTATGCTCCATTATTGTTATTCACAAATTGATTAATTAAATTAATAAACAGACTAGTAGCCCCCCGCCTATTGAACTTAAGGAGGCATCTTCCCATACCACATAGGAAACATCTGAACCTCCTATCTGTGTGAAACACACGTTAGCAGCAAGCTAAAGCTTGCCAGAGGAAACCTTGTGAGAGGGAAGGGAGTCTCCTTTCAACTAGTCGTCGACATCTCGACAATTCATGTCACTCAGAGACGGTTCTCTCCACAGATCGATCCAGAGGCCCTTAGCAGCCAACAGTGCACTATCCTTCAAGGGGACTTGTGCCTATCCTCTGTGGGAGTCTTTCGTTCCTATAATCCTCCTCTGCATGTATGCTAGGAGTTTGTGTCTTACCAGCCGATAGTCCATCATAGGTTCCGATCGTCATTCGGTACTAGAAGAGGTACTCACTATCACCGTGATGCCTAAACCCTCTAGCAAAGACGCTCACATCATTCCTTCTCTACAACTCTATGCTATTGAAAGCAATGCCTACATGGCCGGTGTGTGAGGGAGTATGATGCTACTTTATACAAATAACGGATCGCTACGGTGCATACGGTAGACAGCCGTACACTACAGACCTTTACGGAACTACTTCCTCATACGTTTGAGTTTACACCGTATCAGCTATAGGCTACTTAACTTCTCTGTATTCTCTAATTGAGTTTCCAACTGTTTACTCAACGTAAGTGTCTGCTGTTAAGACTTACACCTATATAGCTCTTACATATGAGGCTGTTTGCCATTTATGGATCACCTGTATCGCACTCTAGAGTTCGCTCTGTGGAAGGAGCTAGTCAACAGGGGTTCATCCTTAGTGTCTCCCATCACCTACGTTCTACCTCTATGCAGGATAACCAGTAAGCCCGTAGACATAACTGTAATCATACTACATGGGGATCGTAGTCTCATCCGTATCGCCAATACGGCTTTCTCCTTTCCCATGGATTAGAGGAAGATAATAGACTCAGGGACAGGTATGGTATCTTCTTTCCAACCGACTAACTTATGTATGAGTCTTACCAGCGGTTTATATGAATAAAGATAAGGGACTAACTAATCTTTCTTTTTAGTATATTCTTGTATTTCACCATCGATCTCAGCAAGTCTGGATGATAGGATATCTAAGTTTTCTAGAACTATTCTAGCTCTACCTTCTATAGATAAACCTTTAGGAGGTATTTTATTTAGAAAGTCTATAGCTGCTCTAATAGAAAGATAATTAGCAGCTTCTTCACGGGAAGTAAACCACTTATCTTCTTTCTTTTTGTTAACAATGATTTCTGCATGGTATACAGGCATATTACTCTCCCGTGAGGATTAGTGGTTTGACAATTGGCAAATTGCCTAATAGGCTAGGCGACAGGTTTCATTAGATTACATATACGACCTGATGCACTTCTACCTAGCCTAATAAGTATTACCACTCCTGTGGTTTATATTCTTTCAATCCAGAAACTTGAACAGCTTTCTTGTTTCCTTCAGGAAAATCTTTAGAAGGATTAAACTCAATTAAGTTATCTATTTTAACTCCATATAATCTAATAGCAATGGCATCTTCATCTGTACTTCTAATCTTGTACTTACGTACCCAGACTTTACAGGTGACATCAGAGCCATTACCAATACCTCTTTTAGTATCCCAATCGGAACCATCTATATTAACTACAGCTGGGGGTAACTGCATCTTAGGACCTGTCCTAGTCTCTATCTTAGAGGGACTAGATAGGGTGATCCAGTATTCTCCATCTTCATTCTTGATATTGTTCTTTATACCTCGCTTCTTAAGCTCTAATGCTTTGCCCAGTGACTCTCGATCTAAATTAAGTTCTAGGCTATATTTGTTATATATGGAAGGTACGAAGAGTTTAGCCCAACGTACCTTTCCACTCAGGTATTCATATTCCTGTTGTCCACCTGGACCACCAAAGACCATATTAGTTGATGTCTTTCACTTCACCAACTAACTCAGGATCAATAGCCTCTGGGTAGCTATTCTCGAACTCTTCAAGAATCATATCCTCAGCTTCAACTAAGGAAACAGCCTTGGGAGTATCAATGGTCACAGCAGCCGTCCTAGGCTCATTATAAGCAATTGTTCCTTCATATGTATACATTATTCTTTTCCTTTTCTCTATATCTTTTTAGCCAAGAAACATAAGCTTCATGGCGTCTACGATCTAACCAATCTCTACGTTTAGCTAATCTTTCTGCGAGATGTTTACGTTGCGATCGTCTCTTTGTAGTTTTATATGACATAACAATCTCCGCCGCCGATACTTATATTTCCTATGTAGAGCTACCACATAGGCAATCGGCGTTTTAGGTCTACTTCAACTCCCCTTACCCCAGGATGTAGGAATAAGGATCATTGCCTTGGCAGCCATAGCGGAGATTAATCATTTATCTTCTACAAACTCACCACTAACAATGGTAAGATCTCCTTTAACTTCTTCACGTTCCCAACGATAAGAACTCTTCATATCGAATTGCTTATCTGAGAAATCAACAAACTCATCCTTATATTTCAATGCATAGATTTTCATTTTCTTTTCTTCCTTGACTTGTCTATTATAAAACAAATTCCAATATCTTTCTAGAAAATCTCTATCTAGTTCAGTATCAATGTGTCACCTTCCATAATATTTCTATAACTCGATAAGCACCAATACCAGCAAGAATCATAAAGATAGTGCTAATAAATGTTCCCATACGCCATTCTTTTTGTATGTGCATTAGTGTGTTACCTTCCAGTTGTTTCCTATGGTCCACTTACCTTGTTCGCCATAGCTTCCTTTCAATGGACATTTCATCTTCAGTAAGACACCTACCTCTTCTAGTGCTTTGCACTGTTCTTCAGCAATGGCCAACGCAATGCCCATATCGTTAGGGCATTCTGTTTGCCATTCATCATGTACCATATCTACTAGTTTAAAGTCAATATTCTTTTGTTTCAACCTATCATACCACAATAGAGTGGCATGTTTCATTATGACTGCTTCACCATTCTGGAGATAGCCAGACATGGCTAAGTGTTTACGCTGTCCCTCATCCTCTCCTTTTATTCTAACACGTCTACCGTCCAGTCCAATGAACCAGCCACGTCGTGCGTCGTTTGGGATAACTGTTCTTTTGAGCTTTGCGAAACCTTCATATTTGACAAGGAGACGATCAAGTGCTGCTTTTGCCTGGGGTATTTCGCAGTCCAAGACTTCAGCCAGCTTCGCAATGCCTGCCCCCAATAGTAGTGCGTATATAAATCGCTTTGCAGCATCCCTAGATCGACATACACTGCCAAGGACCTGCTTGTTAAGCGAATGTGGGTCGGTCTTATCTTCCTTTCGTCCGGAGACGAGGGCATTTGTAAACTCCTTATCGTCTATGTAATGGGCAAAGATTCGGAGTTGAATTGACTCCGCATCTACACCCACCAACAGACGCCCTTTGGGTGCTATCCAAAGGGACCTCATTTCACTCCCTAGAAGTTTAATGTTTCCATTAGTATCTGTGGAGTTAGGAATGTTGGCTGTATTAGGGTTTTGGTGCGCCATTCTATGAGTCCAGGCACCGATCCCATAGAAGTCACCTCTAATGCGATTATCGGTATCGACAAGCTCCAGCCACTCAGTAAGCGTTCTCCTTCGGGCTTCAAGAAGGATTCTTTTAGCCAGTGTTCTTGCTGGGGAAGGGGCCTTAACGGGGAGGCTAGATAAATTGGTTTCATTGATCTTCCATCCATACTTAGAGAGTTGTTTCAGTCTTGCTTCGTAGTCAATACCCAAGGCTGGTCTTCTGATCCATTCTCTTTCCAATTCAATGTGAGTTTTAGTTTTTTCTGATGGTGACCATCCGGCTCCATGAAGAACATCAACGATCTGTTTGTGGGAAGATGGGTTAAAAGGACATTCAGTAAATCTTGAAACAATATCTGATCTTGAATACTTACTGAGATCCCCATTTGTAACCCATCTGAAGTCCTTTCTATTGAGAGTTCCATGCTTAGTCCTCACAGGTTTAAACGTTCTTATACGTTCTAATCTCGACGGGAAAGCAATTCTGATTTCTTTATCCAGCCCCTCAAGCTCCAGACAGACTTTATCCCTGAGCTTACTAGCTTTATCGCTAGCGAAACCAAACCCATTGTTATGAAGATCATTAACAATGGTTTGAAATCTGTGTTCGCATGTAACAGACCTCCTCCAAGATGCTGTAGAGCAGTCCCAATGTCGGTCAGTAGCGTCCCTAGTAAATAAATTGTATATTCCATGGCAGATTTGTACGTCTCTAACACAATAATCCTCTAATTCTTTGCTATATTTGTTGAAATCATTAAACTTAATTTTCTCTAGACCGAATTGTACACCATAGTCTTCTATTGAATGTCCGTCTCTTGAGTAATTAACTAGTTTAGATAAGACTAGAGTATCAATAGTCTTCTCTATGGGGATATCCACACCAAGTAGATTAAATAAGACAGGACAGTCAAAACCGAGACAATGATGGCCGATCCATAAATCCACTCCATTAGATAAAGCCCTAAAAGCTTCCTTGGCCTTCTCATCATGAGTTACCTCCCTAAAGATATGAGTTATACCTGTGTCTATGTCTTTACAGACTATAACCCATATCTTAGTAGGATTAACTAATCCATTAGTTTCAATGTCAAAGACTACTCTCATCAAACTCTTTACTACAGAACTTTAAATGTTCTTCAGCTGCTTCTTTGTTTGTAAATCTTCCATAGTCCATATATTGGATTTGTTGGACATACCAAGGATACTTATCCTCTGGATAATGATTAATTATAAATGTATTTCGCTTTAACATCTCTATAAATCCTACGTTCCATACTTAAGACATTAGAATAAACTCTACTGTCCTGTGTCTCTAGGTATGGTATTGTCTTGTTCAGTGTCTTTAACAACCTCCAATCCTCCAGAGGTATCGGGCCTATTACCTGCGTCATCTATACCTTCTTCCAATGTTTCTGTCCATTCATATTCATTGCTAAAATTCTCCATAGAAAAATACCTTATATGAGGTTGTTGTTCTTTAGGAATAAAACAAAATAATTCACAAGCATTACCATACTTAGCTCTTAATTGGAAGAGAAACAATTCACTTTCAGATTGCTTCGCATTCCTCGCTAAGAATACTGTCCATGGTCTAAGCTCTCGTAACCAATTATGTCCTCTCTTAGGAGGTTGCTTTCCTCCTGTTATACTTCTCAATTGAACTACATTAGTCTCATCTTCCAAAGGGACTTCCTCTTGTGTAATTGTCATAGAAGCCCCTCATAGACGGCTGCATAAAGTACTCTAACACACTGCTATTTAAACTACTCCTCGGGAAAGAAGAGACACCCTTTGGGATAACCCATACGGAAGCATCTTTCTCTGTCTGGTTCGTCGTTACAGTGTGTACATGATAACACTTCTTTGAATTTATAGTCTCGTAATAGATATGCTGCGAAGGATGTTCTTTCTTCGAAGTTTGACTCCTCTCCTTGAGGAGTTGTTGAATCGTTTTGCATGGTTCTCCTGTGTGAGCTATCTCTGTTGCATGGGTTGGGGTCAGGCTGACCATAAAGCTGAATATAGCTGGGATAAGCCATTTCATTTACTCCTCCATCCTTGACCGAGGTCATTCTATCTGTATGTCAGCGGCGCTGAGAGCGGAGAGGGCTTCGCGCGCGTTGTTTGCTGACTTTGAGTGAGTAGTGTCGTAAGGAGAAAGATAATTGACATTATCTAGTCCCTTTAGCGCCTTCGCCGCCGCCCATAACGCTTCATGCTCGGCGCAGGAGATGGTGACAGTCTCATCCGCTTGAGGACAGGTCATGGAAGCTTCCAGTTTATTGGATTAAGCCTATGCTTCTGAGTAAGTCTATCGTTAACCGTGGAAAATATACGGCTCCCACGGAAAGGGTAAATACTATTACGACTAGCACGAGGAGAAGGATGTGATACTTCCAGTACCGAATTGTGTTCCAGATTGACATCTTTAACACTCCTTCTAGCCACACCTCCACAGAAGACAAATACCACATCACCCTTATCAGATAATCTGGTAGTAATCTCTTTAGTAAGAAGAGCCCACTCAGGCCAATCATGGGATAGAGATTTTCCTTTATCGCATGAAGGAATGGCATTCCATAAGAGGACTCCTCGTTCTGCCCATAACATTAAAGACGTACTAGAAGGAGAAGGGTAATGCAAATCATCCACATACTCTGCAACCAGAGTATTAAATGTTGGAGGTGGCTGTAATCCAGCGGCAATGGTGCCAGTAGGAATACTGAAAGCAAGGCCACAAGCACAGCTGCGATCAGGGTAAGGATCTTGTCCATAGATAGCCACCTTTACTTTAGAGAATGGAGTAGCGTCTAGTGCAGCAAACATCAACTCTCTTCTGGGATTATACAGATCATGAGATTTATCAATATCATCAAGCCGTTCTTGTACGACTTGCCATTCTCCTGAGTTCCAATAATCTAATTTATCCCATGAGTTAAATTCTTTCACGTTATTCAATGACTTCCCCATAGACATATCCAATATGGTGTCCACTTGGCTGGAGCTAAGGGGTCTCTGACGCCAGATCTTGCCCATACACGCTCCATTAATAGTCTAAGCTGCTTTGATTTTGTTCTCTTCAAATAATAATTGTGTATCTCGAATGTTATCATTATCTGCTACTTTAGACTCCTTAAGTGTATAAGAAACTGGGTCAAACTCAATACATCCTGCGTATCCAGTCTTGGAAGAATATCTGTTCTTAGATAGTGTGATATACGTTCTGGTACTGTTCGCTTTAATATCTCGATCAAGATCAATCCGTATATTCGCTGCCTTAGCGATGTATCGTGACCCACGTGTCTCTCCATTATCATTAACATGGCTGACGAATATCAACGCAAAGTCTAATTCGACAGCCATAAGTTCAAGTTTATTGACTAGATAGTCTAGGTTTCGTCTCTCGTCTGCCTGTCGATCATTACCACTAACCACATTGATAAGATCAAACAGAACATAGCGGCACTGATAGCCAGCCACGAGTAGCCGAATAAGCCCGAGTACATCGTCTGGATCAGAAATGCCGTTGTACTTATAAATAAACAGACGATCATCACTTCCAACAACCCTTTCAACCGCAGCAGCCTTCTCTTCAGGAAGGGTGCGACAATCGGGGAGGTGAACCGGCTTGCCCAGTTCAATCCCAGCGATAGCTTCGAGAGTCCGTTTGTTGCTTTCTTCGAGGAAGAGTCCACCAACATTTGCTGTGGTTCCTTTTAGGATGGAGTGAAGAATAGTATGCATCACTTCTGTCTTACCCACACCTTCTCTGGCTGTGATTAAGACAGACTCACCTGTGCGTATCCCATACGTCATCTCGTTTAACGTAGGGAATGGATAAGGAACTCCCCATTTAGGTTCCTCTGAAAGTATCTTCCGAAAGTCTGACAATCTAGATGTCAGTTCTTCTGGAAGATACTTCGCAGAGGCCCAACAGAGTTGTCTTAGTTCGTAAGCTTTTCCTGCTTCGACGTATCCGTTGGCGTCTTTATATTCAGTAAATCTGACATCATAGACTTTGTTCGAGTCCATAAGTCTAGCGACGTTTCTGACAGCAGTTCTGCCAGCGGTGTCTGCGTCAAACGCGAGGTACACTCTTTCGTAATTAGTAATCTCGGATCGAACGACCATAATATCCCGAACAGCAGCACTGCTGCTAGAGACACTGTAGCAAGGAACCGCCAGAGTCTGCCAAAGACTGATAGCATCTAACTCTCCTTCTGTGATGAAGCAGTATTTACTCTGTCCTGGCGAGAATTTATCCCAACCGAACAAACCTGGTGAAGTTTGACCTTCAGTCCAGAATTTCTTATCTTCTAATGATCTTACTTTAGAATAAGAAAGATAAGGATAGCTAATACTAATAGGCTTACCACTGCTATCAATCCGTGTTTTAACTCCGTATTGTTCGAATGATTTGGCATCTACTCCTCTCCATGGTAAGAACTCATATGTGTAATCATTTAAGTTCTTACCGTGAGGAGGAACATAACCATTACAAGAGTAACAGAAGCCGTGCCCATCTGACCACTTGGAGAACGCATCAGAGGAAGGGCACAATGGGCACGGTAGATGAGACTCTATAAGACTTGACGTACTAATTTGCTACTCCTAGATGAGTGATAATAATGTGGTTCTTCTGCAAAATAATTATGTTTGTTTATATTGAGAGGACGCCATTCATATCCTCCATCTAACTCCCATCTTTCAGGTATAGCTAGATATGTCCAGGCTTTGTCTAGTAATTGAGTGTTTGATCTTCTCTTCCAAAGATCACATATAATTTCATGACGTTTACAGTATATGTTATTTGCATATATACTGTCAAGTTCTAAGAATGCTTTTGGCTTTACTTTGAACAGACTTCCTCTGATGTGAGCTGCATAAGAACCCTGATGGTCAGACCAGACAGCTCTCTCTTGTCTATCAGACAACATCGCTATGACTCTTCCTGTGTCTTTGCTTATATAAGCTTCAACAGAGACAAAGGCTAGTCCAGGTCCCATGTGTTCTACAACTAGATGTTCAATGGCAGGATACTCTGCTCTGTTGAACATCATGTCGTCATAGATAAAGACTAGATGTTCTACCTTAGCTTCTAACGCTGGAGCATCAGGTGTCATGAAAGCTCCTGTATCATGTTGATTAAACCTCTTTTCAAAGGGTGTGTCTTTGCGAAGGAAGCTAGGTAAACGCATGGGAATCACCTATCATCAAGATTGTCTAATGAATTAATAATTCCTATATCATATTTTCATACAAATGTCAATAGTCTCCACGCTATTACCGGCGCAATAGTGGCGTGCGAACCGAACCATGTCAGAGGATGGTGCCGTCAGTCGTAACAGCTGCTCTGGTGGAAGCGTGGAGTACTACGCCAGTCAGTTGCGGACTGTGGGGGTCCACTGGCGTAGTTGAACTACATTGCTAGAAGATTGCTCTTGCAATCTGGGGGCAATGTTTACATTGCCTTCTTGATCTGCTTAGTAGCAGCTTCAATAGCCTGCTGATCCAGATAATGTTGAGTACTAAACTGTACTAACAATGCTTGAGCTGCAACAGGATCAGTTCGTACTAATTCTCCAAAGGCTTCATACCAGCCATGAAACGAACTTAATCCAGGTAGACCTAGCTGATCTGTCGCTGCAATTAACTTACTATTTACACTAGCCTCGATAATGGCATCAGGTTTGAACACCATTACCCCAGGCTCTTTAGTAACCTTGGCTTGTAATAGTTTAAACTGCTCCAACTCTTTCTTAGGTACAATCAGAGTAGGAACAATGATCTCGTCTTTCTTAGCTTCCGTAGCAGGCTTAGACGCTGCCTGATTAGGAGCTTGAACAATCATATTCTTCTGTATTAAGTCTCTGAATGATTTCTCATTAATGGTAGGTTTAATGCGAACAGCGACTGCTTTCTCCTGATTGTTCTTCATCTCGTTGATTTCTTTAGATGAAGGCATACCATAGGTAGGGTCTGCATAAGACGTATACCAAGACTCAGCCGATTGATTTGAACTGAGTCTATGTTTGGGAGGAATAACCATATAAGGTAGACAGACCTTAGCTCTATCAAAAGCTTCAGCCACTGCTGTATCTGGTTTGATAAGCTTACTACCTTCAACAACTGTTGATGTAGCTTTCCCTGTAACAGGGACTGAAGTCTTAGCCTTTCCCAGCAATCCTGATTTAACAGCTTCTGTCTTCTCAGGATTAATAGCTTTAGCCTCATAACCAAAGGCTAGACTAGTTTCCCCCCATTCATACTTCTTGTGTCGATCTCCCTTAACCATATTGATAGACTGTCCATCTTGAAACAGAATTGTAATCTCACCCCTAGTATCTTTCTCTGTACCAGGAAAGACAGAACTGAGCATCTCATTCTTTGTGAACAACTCCTTCAATTCATTGACAGTCTTTTCCAAATCCTGTCCATGATTGTTGTATATTTTAAGAATCTTAGGAGTTAGGTAATGTTGATGTGCTCTCCACTCCTTGGAATGAGGAGACTCAACATCTCCAAAATCTTGAGTTGTTCCTTCGATAAAGGTCACAGCAAGCGCTCTACCTTCATCATCAGTCAATGTCTCAAAAGGTTGTTTACTCTCTTCTGTGTCTACTTCACCTGCAAACATTAGGTGA
>Ga0137409_10003581_pt1 | contig 16416 bp, 16 predicted proteins | sample CZODoug1_16funga_FD_122059 | JGI IMG/M metagenome (GOLD analysis project Ga0137409, IMG submission 122059) | Vadose zone soil fungal communities from Angelo Coast Range Reserve, California, USA - CZODoug1_16fungal (Hybrid Assembly) | ecosystem: Environmental > Terrestrial > Soil > Vadose zone... | reverse complement strand
AGGGTCGCGCACACCAGTAATGGATACCTTTTTCAGCGAGGCACCAACCTCCTTTACTCGCTGGGCGTCTGCGTGGTCATCCCGGAGGAGACCTGGCCCGACCGGCCGGAATTCGCGAAGCGGAAGGCCCTGGGTTCTTACGATGGTTTCAGCCGTTTCGCGTCCGACACCCAGGCGTGGGCGCGCGCCACCGCCACGCGGTTGGAGTCGTGGGGATTCAATACCGCCGCCGCGTGGTGCAGCGAGGAACTGTACCAGCAGCCGATTTACCACGCGCGCGTTTTGTGGTTGTGCGGCCCCTCGCGGAACGAAGACCGGCTCATCGATGTCTTCACCCCCGATTACGAACGGGCCGTCCAGCAGATCGCCATTCAGGAAGTTGCGCCGCACAAAGACGATCCCTGGTTGATCGGGTACTTCCTCAACAATGAACTACCCTGGTATGGTGAACACGGCTGGCCGGAAGATCCCAACCATTCCTTGTTTGACCGCTATCTGGCCCTGCCCGCCAGCGCGCCGGCGGCTCGCCATGCGTCGAACGCCTTCGCCGCCATGGAGCGCGCCTGGGAACGCAACGCCGGTGGCGTGAAATCCTCGAGCTCCAGGACGATGACGTCGGCGCCGGAGCGCGCCGCGGCGGCGTGCGCCTTCTGGTCAGCCCCCGGCACGAACAGCCAGGAGCGGCGCATCGCTATCTGCAGGCCGCGTAGTCTGCGCGCATGTCCTGCATGCGCTGCTCGCGCGCAGCGGTGTCGGGCGCGCGCTGCAGGGCGGCGTGCTCCCGGCGCAGGGTCGCGCATTTGTGGTCCGCCTCGGCTCGCTGTTGCGAAACCCGGGCGGGGCGCGACGGCGCAGGATCTCCGGCGTAGGTGTTCGCTTTGCCCTTCACTTCGGCGTTCTTGCAGTCGCTGATCGGTTTGTCCGAATAGCGGGTCTTGCCGCCTTCGGTGCACTTGTACATCTGCGCCTGGGCGGCGGGTACCGCGAGCAGCAGCACTGCGAAAAGCAGCGATCTCATGGGGGTCCTCCCTCGATCTCGACCGCCCATTATGCGCGGTCCGAGGACGGGCTCGACGGGTACCGCGACGAGCCATAGCGCACCACCAGGTTCGCCAGCGCGAGCAGCAGGATGGCCCCGGCGACGATCAGGATCCCCCAGTCGGCGGCCTTGTGCTGCGTCTGGATGTCTTCCAGCAGCAGCCGCGTGAGCGCGGTGATCGCGACGTAGATCAGGAAGCGCACCGGCATCCGCGTCGTCTTGAAGTAGATGCCGACCATCGCCCCGAGCTCGAGATAGATGAAAAGCAGCAGGATGTCCGCGATCGAAGCGAGTCCCGCCGCGCCCATGCGCAGGAACGCATGCACCGCCGACCAGACGATCGCACCGCCGATGGCGAACAGCGCGAGGTAGTGGAACCCGTCCACCAGCAGGCTGCCGACCACCCCCGAGACCTTGTGCATGCGCTGATGCAGCGCCTGAAGTTTGTCCACCGTTTCCTCGCTTTCTCTTCGCTCAGGTCTGGTATTGCGGGTTGACGCGCTGCGCCTTGCTTTCGAGCTTGTTGAGCGCGCTGATGTAGGCCTTGGCCGAGGCGACGACGATGTCGGTGTCGGCGCCGACGCCGTTGACGATCCGCCCGCCCTTCGCGAGCCGCACCGTCACTTCGCCCTGCGATTCGGTGCCCTGCGTAACCGCGTTCACCGAGTAGAGCAGCAGCTCGGCGCCACTCTTCGCCAGGCCCTCGATCGCCTTGAAAGTCGCGTCGACCGGACCGTCGCCCTGCGATTCCGATTTCTTCTCCTTGCCGTCTTCCAGCAAGGTGATTTTCGCGAACGGCTTCTGCCCCATGCCGCTCGCCTGGTTCATGGTCACGAGTTGCCAGTGCTCCTCCGACGCGACGCCCGCCTCCTGCGCGACGAGCGCGAGCAGGTCCTCGTCGAAGATCTCGGCCTTCTTGTCGGCGAGGTCCTTGAAGCGCTGGAACGCCTTATTGGCGGCGTCGTCGCTTTCCAGCTCGACGCCGAGCTCCTTCAGGCGCTGCTTGAACGCATTGCGGCCCGAGAGCTTGCCGAGGACGATCTTGTTGGTGCTCCAGCCCACGTCCTCGGCGCGCATGATCTCGTAGGTATTGCGCGCTTTCAGCACGCCGTCCTGGTGGATGCCCGACGCGTGGGCGAAGGCGTTGGCGCCGACCACAGCCTTGTTCGGCTGCACCACGAAACCGGTGATCTGCGACACGAGACGCGAGGTCGGCACGATGTGGGTGGTATCAAGCCGCGTTTCCAGCTTGAAGAAATCCTTCCGCGTGCGCATCGCCATCACGACCTCCTCGAGCGACGTATTGCCGGCGCGCTCGCCCAGGCCGTTGATCGTGCACTCGATCTGGCGCGCGCCGCCGATCATCACCGCGGCGAGCGAGTTGGCGACCGCCATGCCGAGGTCGTTGTGGCAGTGCACCGACCAGACGGCCTTGTCCGAGTTCGGGATTTTCGTTCGCAACGACCTGATGAACTCGCCAAACTGCTGCGGCACCGCGTACCCGACCGTATCCGGGATATTGATGGTGGTCGCGCCTTCCTTGATGACCGCTTCGAGCACGCGGCAGAGGAAGTCCGGGTCGGAACGGCTGCCGTCCTCGGGCGAGAACTCGACGTCGGGACAGGCGCTCTTCGCAAAGCGCACCGAGAGCTTCGCCTGCTCGAACACCTGTTCCGGGCTCATGCGCAGCTTCTTCTCCATGTGCAGCGCGCTGGTGGCGATAAAGGTGTGGATACGCCAGTTTCCCTTCGCACCCTTGAGCGCGTCGATGCCGCGCTGGATGTCCTTGTCGTTGGCTCGACACAGGCCAGCGATGGTCGCCTCGCGGATCGTTGCCGCGATCGCCTTCACCGCCTCGAAGTCGCCGTTCGAGGAGGCCGGGAAGCCGGCCTCGATCACGTCGACCTTCATGCGCTCCAGGGCGCGCGCGATGCGCAGCTTCTCGTCCTTGGTCATGGACGCGCCCGGGCTCTGCTCGCCGTCGCGCATGGTGGTGTCGAAGATGATCAAGTTGTCTTTGCTCATGGCACTTTTTCCCTGGATAAGGATGGACTTTTCCCTTTCTGCCTCGTGGGCAGATCGGTCGAAGCTCGAGTTGTGGGTAGGGGGATTTAGCGCGCGGGGCGCAGCAGCAGGCCGCCCAGCGCAAGGAGCGCCAGGGAGAGGAGAGCGGCAAGAATGACCTGTTGCATAGCGCGACTATAACGGAAGCCGCGCCATTTGGGCAAACCTAGCCGGCCTTGATGACCCCGCAGGCGATGCGCGCGCCGGAGTTTCCGGTCGGCTGCGTCTTGTAGTCATCCGGATCGGCGTGAAGGATCAGGCCACGCCCGACGATGCTGTTCGCCCCGGGAGCGACGGTGACGCCCTCGATCAACGCCTCCGCCTTGGCGCGCCCGTCCGTCCCGGCCTGGAGCGCCGGCAGGTCGCCGGCGTGGTGCTCCCCGCCCGACGGGTTGCCGTGCGGCTTGCCGTGCGGATTGAAGTGTCCCTTGGCGCTCATCGCGTCCGGTGCGCTGCAATCGCCGGCCTCGTGGATGTGAAAGCCGTGCGCCTGGCCAGGCTTGAGGCCTTGCGCGAACACGGTCACGCGCACTTTGTTGTCGCCTTCCTGCTCGAACGTCGCTTCGCCGAACGCCTTGCTGCCCGAGGCTGGCTGCAGTGCAGCAGTGGCTCGCAGCGGCTGGTCAGGAACGCTCTGGCATGCCGCGAGCAGGGCTGCGGCCAAGACGGGAATCAGTTTTTTCATGGCACTCCTCGGACTATAGAATCTACCTGCTTACCGATAAATGCGATAGCGGGCGTGAGATCCGCGTCGCCTTAGGGACAAACCTCTAGGAGGAGGACGTGATGCAAATCAGGATTGGCGGTTCCCTGCTCGGCGCGGTGGCAGCGCTCGGGCTGTTTTTCGCCTCGTCGCAGGCGCTGGCCCAGGCCAAGCCGGTGGTGCTGCGCTTCGCCGCCGACTTTTCGCCGCCGCCGCATCCCGCGGGCATGGCGCTCAAGTACTTCCAGGACCGGCTGCCGCAGGTGATCGCCGGCAGCGAGGCGCGCATCTACTACGCCGGGGCGCTGTACACGATCCCCGAGGCGTTCGAGGCGATGCGCGCCGGCAACCTCGAGATGGCGTGGATGCAGATGGGCAAGGCGGCGCCGGTCGACCCGTGGATGATGACCGTGGTCGGTCCGGGCATCCTCACCACGCCGGGCGCGGTGGACAGCTTCGAGAAGACCAAGACCTACCAGATGCTGGTCGACCGGCTGCAGAAGAACCAGGCGATCAAGGTCTTCGGCGCCGCGCACATGAGCTTCGGCATGGGGGTCGGCGGCAAGAAGCGCTACCTCAAGCCCGAGGACTTCACGGGCCGCAAGGTGCGCAGCATGGGGCCGGCGGAGAACCCGGTGCTCGAATCGTGGAAGGCGAGCCCGGTGGTGATGGCGTTCGGCGAGGTGCCGACCGCGCTCGAGTCCGGCGTGATCGACGGCCTGATGACCAGCATCGGCGGCTGGCTGGCGGTAAAGCAGCAATCGCCCTACTACACGACGGGCGGCGCAGGCGTGGTGACCGGCGACTACTACATGGTCGCGGCAAGCCGCCGCTGGTGGGACCGGCTGCCGAAGGCGACGCAGGAGGCGGTCGAGAAACTGGTGCTGGAAACGATCCAGGTCGAGAAGGAACTGAACTGGTGCGTCGACAAGCTGACCTACGAGAAGTACGGCACCAAGGATCCTGCCAAGCCGGGCGTGTACTGGATGACGCCGCAGGAGTCGGCGCAGCTCACCTCCGCTCTGGGTGAAGGCCCGGCGCGCTGGGTGAAGAGCAAGGTGCCGGCGGCCGCGCAGCCCTGGGTCGATACTTTCCGCAAGGAAGGCGCGGAGCTTTCGCGCTCGCATCCCGTCGGCTCGTCCTGGATCGAGAAAATCGACTGCTCGAAGCACGCCTCGAAAATCATCATCCGCTAGGTGGAGAAGGCCTACGCCGCGTGGCGCGCCTTCCAGGACCGTTTCCTGGGGCACGCCGCGGCGATCCTCTTCGTCGGCTCGACGCTGCTGGCGCTGGCCGAGGTCGTCCGGCGCTATGTGCTCGGGGTGTCGTTCGAGTGGCAGCAGGACGCGGTCACCTACTTCATCCTTTCCGGGGTCTTTCTCTACTTCGGCATCTCGCAGCGGCGTGACGCACACCTGGCGGTGACGCTGGTGCCGGAGCTGCTCAGCCACTACGGCCTGCGCAGGGTCGACGTGGCGATCCGCCTCTTCGCCCGCGCGTTCTCGCTGGTCTTCCTCGTCGCAGTGGTGTGGTGGGGCATCCCGGAGATCGAGGACGCGATCAAGTATGAATCGCGCAGCGAGAGCCTGTCGTTCCCGATGTGGCCGTTCCTTGCCGTTCTGATCGTCTCGTTCGCCTTCATGGCGATCACCATGGCCTTCCAGCTCTACCGGGCGGTGCAGGCGCTGCGCGGCATTACCGTGCTCGAGGAGCCGCACGACGCCGGGGACGCGACGCACTGATGGCGATCGTCGCCGTCGTCCTGTTCGCGCTCCTGCTGCTCGCCGTGCCGATCGGTATCGCGCTCAGCTCGGCCGCGGCCGCCTACATCCTGATCGACCCGCTGCTCGAGCCGACGGTGATCTTCCGGCAGTTCTTCAGCTTCATCACACGCTACTCGCTCACCGCCATCCCGCTCTTCATCTTCGCCGGCTTCCTGATGGAGAAGACCGGGCTCATCTCGCAGCTGTTCCGCTTCGCCGACTCGCTGGTCGGCCACCTGCCGGGCGGCTTCGGCATCGCCACAGTGGTGGCCTGCGTCCTGTTCGGCGCGATCTCCGGCTCGAGCGTCGCCATGGCGGCGGCGATGAGCGTCATTGCCATCCCGGAGATGAGGAAGCGCGGCTACCCCGACTGGATCGCGGGCGGCATCGTCGCCACCGCGGGCGGCATCGCCATTCTCATTCCGCCGAGCATCCCGCTGCTGATCTACGGCATCGTCACCGAGACCTCGGTGGTAAGCCTGTTCTTCGCCGGCGTGGTGCCGGGGCTGATGCTCGCGGGCGGCTACATCCTCAGCATCATCGTCATCGCGCTGTGGGTGAAGCTGCCGCGCAGCGGCACGCAGCTCGAAGCGGCGCGGGTCTGGCGCGAATCGAAGGGCGCGCTGCCGGCGTTCGGCATGCCGGTGCTGATTCTCGGCGGACTCTACGGCGGGCTGTTCACGCCGACCGAGGCGGCGGCCGCCGCCTGCGGCTACGCCATGGCCTACGGGTTGATCGTCGGCAGGATGCAATTCCTGCGCGAACTTCTGCCGACGGCGATGCGCGCCATGAGCCTGACCGGCGTCATCATGTTCCTGATCGGCAGCGTCGGCGTGTTCCAGTTCCTTGCCGCCAACATGTACTGGCCGCAGAAGATCACCGACGCGATCGTCAGCATGGGGCTCACGCCGACCGGCTTCATCTTCGCCTACATGCTGGTGCTGCTGATCCTCGGCTGCTTCGTCGACGGCGTGGCGATGATCCTGCTCACCGTGCCGGTGATCTTCCCGGTTGCCCTCGCCCTCAAGGTGGACCCGGTGCACCTGGGGATCCTGCTGACGCTGAACATCGAGATGGGGGTGGTGACGCCGCCCGTCGGACTCAACCTGTTCGCCGTCTGCGGCACCTCGAAGATTCCGCTGCCGCAGGTGGTCAAGGGCACTATTCCGTTCTTCGCCGCCGACCTGGTGGTGCTGCTCCTGATCATTTTCATTCCCGAGCTCGCCACCTGGCTGCCCAGCGTGCTGGTGAAGAACGCCTTCGGGTCCTAGCGTGCGCGAGCGGCGGCCGCTGACGCGGCTCGAGGCCGGGCTGCCGGCGGCCTGGTATTCCGACGCCGCCCACTACCAGCGCGAGCTGGAGGCGTTCTGGTACGCGAAGTGGATCGCCGTCGCCCGCGAGGAAGAGATCGCGGCGCCCGGGGACTGGCGCGTCGCAAAGATCGGCACGCAAAGCATCGTCGTGCTGAGAGACGATCAGAACCTGAGGGCCTTCCACAACACCTGCCGCCATCGGGGATCCATTCTCTGCACGGAAGAGAAGGGCAACTTCCCCCGCAAGCGCATCGTCTGCCCGTATCACAGCTGGACTTACGACCTCTCGGGAACGCTGGTCGCTACGCCGCGGCGCATGGAAACGCCGGACTTCGATATGAGGAAGTTTCCGCTCTACGACGTCGGCGTGAAGTCCTGGGGCGGGTTCATTTTCGCTTGCCTCGGCAAGAACCCGCCGGCATTTGAACCCCCGACGCGCTTCGCGCGCTACGGCTTCGACAAGCTGCGGATCGGCAAGCGCATCGTCGCCGACGTGCAGGCGAACTGGAAGCTGCTCGCCGAGAATTTCTCGGAATGCTTCCACTGTCCGCCGGTCCATCCCGAGCTGTGCCGCGTCGTCACCGCCTACCAAGAGGCCGGCGCGTGGGGTCTCACGAAGTCCGAGAGAGCTGAATACAAGAGTGGCGCTGCAACACTGACGCTGGACGGCACGTCGCGCCTGCCGGCTTTCGGCGAATTGAACGAAGAAGAAAGGCGAACCCTCTACATCCCGGAGATGGTGCTGCCGAATCTGTTCCTCAACATCCAGCCCGATTACGTCAATTCGCACCTCATGTTTCCGACCGGGCCGCGGAGCGTGCGCATCGTCTACGACTGGCTGTTCGAGCCGCAGCATCTGCCGCTATCGGCGGACGACCTCGCGCACTACGTCGCGTTGTGGGACATCACCAACCGGCAGGACGCGCGCAACTGCGAGTGGCAGCAGCAGGGAATGCAGTCGCGCGCCTTCGAACACGGCTGGTACGTGCCGCAGGAATTCGACTGCCACCGCTTCGCGGAGTGGGTGCGCGGCGCTATTGCGGCGGATTGACCGCTTTCCACGGATCCTTCACTGCCTGAATGGTCTCGAAGGCAATGTTGCCGTAGCCGCCGCCGGGCAGCTTCTCGACGCGCCGCACATACATGTTCTGCACGATGTCGCGCTCTGCGGCGTCGATCTCGATCGGGCCGCGCGCGCTGGTCTTGCGCCAGCCCTTGAGCGCCGCGATCGCCTGGTCGCCATCGAATTTCGGCCCGAGCTTGCGCACCACGTCGCAGATGGCGTGCATGCCGTCGTAGGCGGCAACGTCCATGAAGGTGGGCACCAGCGCCTGCGGATAGCGCTTTTTCCACTGCGCGACGAATTTCCGGTTCTCGGGCGTATCGAGATAGGGCGAGTAGTGCCAGACCGAGACGGTGCCGAGCGCCTGCTCGCCCATATTGCCGAGCTCCATCTCGTCCACTACTGCGGTGGTGATCAGCTTGACGCCGGCGGCGGGCATGCCCATGGCATGGAAGGTCTTGATGAAGGCGGTACCCGACGGCCCGGTGGGGGCGAAGAAGAACACCGCGCCGGCCTTCATGTCGCGGATCTTCTGGATGTAGACGCTATAGTCGGCGGTCTGCATCGGCATCGCCATTTCCGCGATGACCTTGCCCCCCGCCTTCTCGTAGGCCTGCTTGAAGCCGTCGCGCGTGTCGGTGCCTGCGGCGTAGTCGCTGTAGGCGATCACCAACTCCTTGATGCCGTTCTTCGCCGCCCACTGCGCTAGCGGCACCGCGTGCTGCCAGAGCGTGAACGAGATGCGGGCGATATACGGCGAGCGGCGCGTGACCACGCCGGCGCCTGCCACCGTGATCAGGGTCGGCATCTTCGCCTCGGTAACCAGCGGCGCGATGGCGAACGCAGTCGGCGTCAGGTTGAAACCGGTCAGGAACTGCACCTTGTCGCGCACGATCAGCTCCTGGGTCAGCACCTTCGCCTTGTCGGGGCCGCCCGCTTCGTCGCGGTAGATCAGCTCGATCCGGGAATTGCCGCACTTGCCGCCGACTTCATCGAGATACATCTCCATGCCGCGCTTGGTCTGCTCGCCGAACAGCGCGAACGGACCGGTGAATCCCATCATGACGCCGACTTTGACGACGTCCTGGGCAAACACAGCACCGGGAATCAATGCCGTGGCGAACCATAGCCATGCGTTGGTTTTCATTGCGTAGTGCTCCTCTCCTTGGTGTCCTCTGCGGGTTCGGGCGGTACATAGTGGGCCGGTTTCGGCCCGCCGCTCTTGATGCGTTCGCGCGCCTGCGCCGGCGTTTCCAGGTGGCCGGCCGCCGCCAGTCCCGCCTTGCGGTCGAACGGAAACGGCTTGTTCCAGTTCGGCGGCGGCAACATGTCGGCGTTGATGTAGGCGATCTTCTGCTTGTCCTTCAGCTTGGCGCCCTTGGCGATGTCGAGACCGCGGCGGTTCACGTGAGCAGGCTTCATCGCCTTGCCGCCGACGATCTCGAGATCCACCCACCAGCGCTTCACGGGATTGATGTCGCCGTTGCCGAGCCGGTCATCCAGCTTGAGCAGGAACGGCTTGGCCTTCGGAAAGCGGCTCGCGACCCAGAGCAATGCCCGGTGCGCCAGCAGCCCTTCGTTGTTGTAGGGGCACGCCTTCATGCAACGCCCGCAGGCGGCGCCGCCCTGGTTGGTCATGCGGTAGGAAGTGCAGCGCTGCACGTCCTGCTTCCACTGCTCGTAGCCGTTGAACATCACCGGCTCGTTGTAGGTAATGGCGTCGCAAGGGCATTCGCGGGCGCATTTCATGCACTGGCGGCAGGAATCCTGAAGGCCGAAGTCGATCGGCTGGTCCCAGGCGAGCGGCAGGTTGGTGGTGACCACGGCCGACTTGGAGCGCGGGCCGAGGAACGGGTTGAGCACCGTCTCGCCGATGCGCGACATCTCGCCCAGGCCGGCGAGCACCACCAGCGGCGTCTGGATCACGTCGGAGTCGGCGTTGGTATGCGAGCGCGCCGAGTGGCCGAGGCTGCGCAGCCAGGCGGCGACTACGCCGGTGATCTGGCCGCCGCGCACATAGGCGCGGAAGCTCTGCGTGCCGCTCACCCAGTCGTCGCCGGAGGCGCCCTCCATGGTCTCGAAGCCCTGGTCGATGACGATGACCGCGGCGCTGCGGTGGTAGGTGTCGATCGGATTGCCGCGATAGTCGTGCGAATACCAGACATAGCGCTTGGCTTCGCAGGTGCCGGCGATGTCGGCACCGAGGTGATGCAGCAGTGTCTTCAGCGCGCGGCGGTTGCGCTCCGGGTCGAGGCTTGCCGGGTCCACGCGCGGCGCGGCCTCGCCGTCCTGGTGGGGCGTTTGCGCGATCTGCAGGTCGGCGAGCGCGGCGCCCGCCGGCGTCTTGATCGCGAAACGGCCGAACTCGCGCGCCACCTTGTCGCCGAAATCGCCCTTCTTGCCGCGGTAGAAGCCGTTGGAACGCTTCGGCATGCGCGGCACTTCATCGTCGATGATCAGCGTCGTCGCCTCGGGCACGCGCCGCACCGACTCCATCGGGTAACGGCCCCATTCGCCCGGACGGCGGTGCGCGGCGGCGCGGCTCCACCGGGTCTCGGTGCCGCCAGCGCCGAGCCACCACGAAGCCCCGCCTTCGAGAAATCCCTTCTCCGCGAGCGGCAGGTCGGCGTGCAACGTCATATCGGTGGTGACCGCCGCCAGCGCGAAGCGCGAGCCGATGAAGGGCGCCTCAAGATTCTTCCGGATCAGCCCGGCGTGCAGGGCAAGGACGGGAAGCGAGACGTCGCTCGCGTGAGGCGTGTGGGCGGTGGCGGAAAACCCGAGCTGCCGGACATACGCGGAGACGACCACCGCGACTTCCGCGGCGCGCAGCTTCGCCGCCGCGCCGTCGCTTTGCTTGATCAGGTCGTGTACCGGGTTGTCGCCCTCGACGTGGTCGTTGATCTCGACCAGTACTACCAACGCGTGCGTCTGCGCCCCGTTAGACGCCTGCAGCCACGCCGGGGAAGGCACCGCACAGGCAGCGACCATCGTGGCGTCGAAGAACAGCGCCATCGATTTCAGCTCGTTGCTTCTCTCGCGGGGGTTCTCCGGGTAGGGCGCCTTCTCCGCAGCCGCCGCGCCGTTGCGGAAGTGCTCGTAGATCGCGCAGTATTCGCGGCAGATTGTGGCGAGGACATTTTTGCTAACGTCCGGCGGCGTTATTTTCTTGACGAATAGGAGAATTTCCTCGGAAACCGCCGCGCGCGGCAGCCGCTCTAGCGGATATCGCCCGAGGTGAACCGGCCGGCTACGGCTGGAGAAAATTCGCATCGCTGGCGTCCCTGGCCTTTGCTGCTGTATCGCGCAGCGGCGCGCGTAGAACCTTGTTGGCGGCGTTGCGCGGCAGGCTATCCATGCGCAGGTAGGCGCGCGGGCGCTTGAAGCGTGCCAGCGTGCCGGAGGTCAGATGCGCGTCCAGCGCGGCGCAGCCCGCCTCCGGCTGCGCGAGTACGACGCAGGCTACGACCATCTCGCCCCATTTGGCATCCGGGATGCCGACGATGCAGCACTCGCGCACGGCGGGGTGCGCGGCGAGCGCGGACTCGACCTCCTCGGGATAGACGCTTTCGCCGCCGCTGCGGATGACGTCGTCGACGCGCCCCACCAGCTCGACGTCGCCGTCGGCGCGCAGGACGCAGACGTCGCCGGTGAAATACCAGCCGCCGCGCAGCTTTTCCGCGGTGGCGTCCGGCCGGTTGAGGTAGGACGAGAACGTGACTTCGGCGCTCGCGTCGACGATCAGCTCGCCGCCCTCTCCCACCTTGACGATATCGTCCGGACCGCCGCCTTGCCTGACGACGCGAATGCGCGAGCCATAGTTGGTACGCAGCCGCGTCGCCTGGCCGACCGGGTCGGGGAAGTGCAGCGGCGACATGATTTCGGTGGTGCCGTAGATGTGGCGCAGCGTCGCCGGCCATTCCCGCGCCAGCCGCTCGAGCAGCGGCGGCTGGATCGGCGCCCCGCCGAACAGGACGACTTCGAGCGACGCCATGCGCTCGGGCTTGTAGTTGGGAGAGGAGACCATCGCCTGGTAGAGCGTGGGGACGGCAAACAGGTAGCTGATCTTGTGGCGCTCGACCATATCCACCGCGGCGGCAGGATTGAACGCGGACATCACGTAGTAGGTGCCGCCGTAGGCGAGCGTCTGCAGGAACACGCAGTAGAAGCCGATCGCATGGCTGAGCGGAACCAGGCCGAGCGCGCGGTTATGGGTCCCGGCACGCAGCTCGCCGTGCGTCGACATGAATATCAGGCGGTGCTCGATCGCCCGATGCGGAATGATGGCGCCCTTCGGCAGGCCGGTCGTGCCGGAGGTATAGAAGATGAATGCCGGGTCCTCCCGCGCAGGCTGCGGGCGCGGCGGCAGTGTCCGCGGATCGCCGCGGCAGCCGGAGAGATCCGGCGTCAGCAGCAGCTTCAGATTCAACGCGGACGTCACTGCGGGATCGTCCCTGACCACCGCGCACTCGATCTCGCCCTGCTGCATCAGCTTTGCGAGCTCCGCGGGCTGCAGGCGGAAGTTCAGCAGCGCAGGCACCGCGGCAAGGCGCTGCAACGCGAGCAGCAGGATGCAATGCTCGAACAGGTTCGGCAGGGCGGTGGCGACGCGCGTGCCGCGCTTCACGCCGCGGGCGGCGAGCCCGGCGGCTACGGCGTCGATTTCGCCCAGCAGCTCGCGATAGGTGAGCCTGCGCTCGGTGCGATCGTCGACCAGCGCGAGCTGGTCCGGGGTGCGCTCCCCGGACTGCCAGACCAGGTCGTACGCGGTCTTCACGCTAGTCGGGCAGCGTGACCTGCGCCTGGCTGCTCTTGCGCTCGCCGGCGAGGAACTTCTTCAGGCTGTCGGCGAAGTACGGGTGCGCCACCGACTGCATCACGTTCTGGATCTCGAATTCGGTGGCTTCCTCGATCGAGCGGCGCCAGCCGGAGTGGAAGCCCTCCTTCGCCATCGCCTGCAGGTGCGTCGGGCCGTCGGCGAGCTGCCGGGCGATGCTCGCGACATTCTTCTCGAAGCTCGCCTCGTCGTAGACCCGGTTTACCAGGTTCATCTCCAGCGCCTCGCGCGCGCCGACGGTACGATTGGTCATCATCCACTCCATGGCTCGGCGAAAACCGACGATCTTCACCAGCGAGTAGCTGGTGGTGGCGTCGTTGGCGAGGCCGATGGTGTGCCAGGCCGGCAGGAAGCGCGCCGAGTCCTTGCACACCGCCAGGTCGGCGCACAGCGTCATGCCCAGTCCCGAGCCGGCGGCGACGCCGTTGACCGCGGCGAGCACCGGCTTGCGCACGCGGGTGATGAGATGCAGCACCTGGTGCCACCACATGGCGAGCACGCGGAAATGCGCGCTCATCTTGTCCACGTCGAGCTCGCCCGCCGGGATCTCCTTCAGGTTGAAGCCGGAGCAGAAGGCCTTGCCGCGGCCGGTGAGCACGATGGCGCCGACATCGCTGCGCGCTTCCGACTTGTAGAGCGCGTCCAGCGTTTCCTGCACGCCCTTGAGGTTGAGCGCGTTGCCGTACTGCGGCAGGTTGAAGGTGATGGTCGCGACGCCGTCGACGACGCGCAGCTCGATGCTCTCGTAGCCCCTATCCGCCATGCTGCCTCCCCGCAATTGATAACAAAAGGTACTAGCTGCCGAGGTCCTCCGCAAGCCGCCTGGTGCGCTGCGTCAAGCGGTGCAGCGCGCGCTCGAGCAAGGCGAGCTCGCGCGGCGCGAGCGATCCGACGATCTGGTGGTAGCGCTGGTTGGCGCTGGGACGTACCCGGCGGTAGGCCTGGCGCCCCTTCTCGCTCAGCCACAGCGCGTAGCTGCGCCGGTCGTCGCGCCGCACCTTGCGCTCGATCCAGCCGCGGCGCTTAAGCTGGCGGATGGCGCGGCTCGCCATCATCGGCTGCATCGCCCAGCGCTCGACGATCTCGACCGCGGTCGAGCCGGGATGGTTCGCGAGAGTGACCAGCACGCGCCACTCGGGCAGCGAGATGCGGTGGCGCAGCGCGACCTGGCCGTGGAAGGCACGCCCGATCAGGCTGGAGAGGACATGCACCAGCCCGAGCACGTTGTCGGCGCGCGCAGCCTTCTTCACCCGCTTCACCGCATCCTGGGTGTCACTCGATCACCCGGTCCGCGCGCAAGCGCAGTGATTGCGGCACAGCTAGTCCGAGCGCTTTCGCCGCCTTCAGATTGATCGCCAATTCGAACTTCTGCGGCTGCTGCACCGGCAGCTCAGCCGGACTTGCGCCGCGCAGGATGCGGTCGACATAGCTCGCGGAACGCCGGATCAGGTCGAGCGTGTCGACCCCGTATCCGATCAATCCGCCCTCTCCCACCGGGATCGTCGAGTAGTACATCGTCGGCACCTTGTGACGCGCAGCCTGTGTGATGGCCACTTTGCGATGCACGAGCATGAAGCTGTCGGTCAGGACCAGCAGACCGCTGCCGGCTTCGCGACCAAGTCCGCCGATGGTCTGCTCGATCTCCGCGTCGCTGCCGACCTTAGCGGCAAACGTCTTCACGCCCAGCCTCGCGGCGACGCCGTTCAGGGGCTGCAGGTAATACTCGACGTAAGGTGCGGTGCGCGGGTTGAACATCACGCCGACCCGTGTCGTCCGCGGTGCGATCTCCTTCAGCAACTGCAGCCACTTCTCGACCAGCGACGATTCCAGGTTGACGAAGCCGGTGATGTTGCCGCCGGGTCGCGCCAGCGTCTTCACGAAATGGCTGCCGACGGGGTCGGACACGACCGTGAACACGATGGGTATCGTCGTGGTCTCCTTCTGCAACGCGGCTGTCGGCGGCGTCGCAGTTGACACGATCACGTCGGGCCGCAAAGCGACGAGTTCTTTCGCATAGGCTGACGCGCGATTGACATCGGCCGCGGCCCAGCGCACCTCCGTTTTCAGATTGCGCCCCTCGATCCAGCCGAGCGCAGCAAGGCCGTCCTTGAACGTCGCGAGCCGCAGTTGTGATTCTGCGTCGTCCTCCCTCCAGGCCATCAGCAGCCCGACCTGCCGCGTGCGATCGGATTGTCCATGTGCCGCGAACGGCGCAGCCAGAAGAGCGCCGGCCCAAAGCAAGACCTCCCGACGCCGCCCTTTCATTCCTCGGGCAGGACCGGCCGGACGCGGTGACCCATCGCCCACATGACGTAGCCCGAAAGCGCGTAGGCGAGAAACAGCACGAACAGGATCAGCGACGGCCGCGAAGCGACGACGGTAATGCCGATCACGCAGGCGAGGATCACCCACAGCGGCACGCGCCGCTTCCAGTTCACTTCCTTGAAGCTCCAGAAGGCGATGTTCGACACCATGGTGACGCCGATGAATACCGCCACCACCCACGTGACGTAGGCGAGCCAGTCGCTCGGCGCGAATTCGAAATCGGTCATCACCCAGACGAGGCCGGCCATCACCGCCGCGCCCGAGGGGCTGGGCAGCCCCTGAAAATAGCGCTTGTCGACCACGCTGATGTTGGCGTTGAAGCGCGCGAGACGGATGCCGGTCGCGGCGCAGTAGATGAAAGCGGCGATCCAGCCCGCGGTGCCGAGGTCCTTCAGGGTCCACTCGTAGGCGACCAGAGCCGGGGCTGCGCCGAACGCCACCATGTCGGCGATCGAATCGTATTGCGCGCCGAACTCGCTCTGGGTATTGGTCCAGCGCGCGACGCGGCCGTCCATGCCGTCGAGCACCATCGCCACGTAGATCGCGACCGCCGAGACTTCGAAGCGGCCGTTGATCGCCTGCACGATGGCAAAGAAGCCGCAGAACAGCACGCCGGTGGTGAAGAGATTCGGCAGCAGGTAGATGCCGCGGCGGCGCAGGCCGCCGAGGCTGGCTGGCGGCGGCGCGCCCGGCTCTACTTCCGGATCGAGCTCTGGGGTGTCAGCCATGCGAGCACCGTTTCCGCAGCGTACACCTTGTCGCCGATCGCCGCCTTCGGCTCGGCGTCGAGCGGCAGGTAGACGTCCACCCTGGAGCCGAAGCGGATGAAGCCGAAGCGCTGGCCGCGCACCAGCTCGGCGCCGGCATCGACGTAGCAAAGGATGCGCCGCGCGATCAGGCCGGCGATCTGCACGCAGGTGACGTCCGCTCCGCCGGCGGTCCGCAGCCAGAGCGCGTTGCGCTCGTTCTCGAGCGACACCTTGTCGAGCGCGGCGTTGACGAAAGCGCCGGGGAAGTACCAGCGCTCTTTCACTACGCCGTCGACGGGCGCGCGGTTGGAGTGCACGTTGAACACGTTCATGAAGACGCTGATCTTCAGCGCTTCGCGCTTCAGGTACGGGTCCTGGGCGCGGCCGACCATGACGATGCGGCCGTCGGCGGGCGACACCACCGCGCGCGGCTCGTCGGGAACGTCGCGTGCCGGGTCGCGGAAGAACTGCAGGACGAAAAGGCTTGCGAGCCAGAACGGCAGCGACCACCAGCAGATGAAGTAGGTCGCCACCGCCGAAACCACGACACCGATCGCCAG
>Ga0137409_10003580_pt1 | contig 16418 bp, 17 predicted proteins | sample CZODoug1_16funga_FD_122059 | JGI IMG/M metagenome (GOLD analysis project Ga0137409, IMG submission 122059) | Vadose zone soil fungal communities from Angelo Coast Range Reserve, California, USA - CZODoug1_16fungal (Hybrid Assembly) | ecosystem: Environmental > Terrestrial > Soil > Vadose zone... | reverse complement strand
GGTGGTCCTTCATCGGGATCACCAGCATCGATTTGGTGCGATAGCCATACCGCTCGTCGAACGAGCGGTTGATCGTGTACTCGACGTCGGGGGGCAGGAAGTAGGCGTCGTCGATGACGAGCGGCTCACCGGTGACGGCGCAGTATCCGGCGAGGCTGCCGCGGTCCACCGGAATCGTGAACTCGACGAACGGCGCCTCGGGCTTGGAGAACGTCTGCGCCAAGCGGAACCGCAGCCGCTTCAAGCCCTGCTCGCTCGTCTCGACCAGGTACAGACTCCCGGCGTCGGACTGCGTGATGCGCCGCGCCTGCGTCAGGATCAGGTCGAGCAGCGTCTTGAGATCTCGCTCGGTGCCGAGTGCGACGCCGATCCGCGTCAACTCGCCGATTTCGCGCGCGCGCTGGCCGGCCTCGCCCCGCGCGCGGGCCGTCTCGGCGCGCGCCGCCGCCTCGCGGAATCCCGCCCGAATGGAGACCAGCAGCCGCCGTGGGCTCGTCGGATACGTGAGGAATCCCGACAAGAGCTCTGTGGGGAGCCCCTCGGGCACATCGAGCTCGCCTTCGCGCCCGAGCGCCACGATCGCGCCGCCCGCGTCCACGAATGCCCGCATCACGTCCACCGGGAAGAGCGACCGGCTGTCCGGATCGAGCAGGAACACCGTGGGGCGGTCGTCGCCGACGGCGAGATCGCGCGCGTGCGCGACGGGGCGTGGTTCGACGCGCGACGTCTCGAGCGCCGGGGCGACCTCGTCGGGTTGCCAGCGGGGCGGATGCAGCAGCAGGTATCTCATGGCTTGGCGCCCGTCGAATCCCGCGGCAGCGGTTTCACGCCCGTCAAGGCGCGGTAGGGACGGCGGGTCATCTGATCCACGAAATGGTTGAGCTGGCGCGACGCCTCCGTCAGATTCACCACCGTGGACCGCAGGTCGGCGCGGTTCTCGTGGGTCAGGGCGCTGGCATCGCGAGCCAGGCTGTCGAGACGAACCAAGAGACGGTTCGTGCCGGCGATCGTTGCCGCGATCGAGTCGGCGAAGCCGCCGCGCTGCAGTCGCTCGATCAGGGAGTCCACACGACCCATCGTGGTCGCCACGCTTCCGAGCGTGCGCTCGACGTTGGGCGTTACGGAGCGCAGTGTCTTCTCGGTTTCCGTGACCGTCGACTGCACGCGCACCAACGTCCGGGTCGTCTGGCGCAGCGCGTCCTTCAAGTCGTCGGAGATGTCCGACGCGACCTGCGCGAATGCCTCGAGCGCGCCGCCCTTGCGGCGTGAGTCGATCGTGTCACCGGCCTCGAGATAAACGCGGGCCCGCCCCAGCGTGTCGGGAAGGATCAGCTGCACCTCCATGGCGGGCGAAATCTGACTCGGCTGCACGATCTCGGCGTGCGTGCCGATCGGGAGCCGCAGGCTCGACCCGTCGGCGAAGCGTTCCTTGATCGATAGTTGGGCGAGGAACGAGATGCGGCGGCTGACGGAATCGACGCGCGGTGACACGGTGGCCACGCGCCCCACTGCGAGGCCCTGCACGCTGACCTTCGTGTCCTGTGACAGACCATCGGCGCTGGCCACCCGCAGGAAGAGGTTGTAGCGCCGCTCGCCCCAACCGCTGGTCGCGATCAGCGCGCCGACGACCAAGGCGATGGCCCCGACAATCAGCAACCCGACGTAGAAATCCTGCCGTGTCTCCACGCGTCCTCGGCTAGACCGTTTCTGGCTCGAGCGCGCCAGCTCGCGTGAGCCGGTATACACGCTCCACCCGCCGGAGCAACACTGGCGGGATCTCCTGGCCGGTGATGAAGATCGTCCGGCGCGCTCCCTCGGCCGACTCGCCCCCCCGCGCCAGCTCCAGCAGCTCCGACGCCACCCGCACGGTGAGGCCGTCGAACGGCTGCTCCAACACGAGCAGCGACGGGTCGAACGCGATCGCCCGAGCCAGGGCGGCCCGACGGCGCTCCTCTTCATTGGCCTGCGCGGGCCGCAGCTGGCCCGCGCCGGCGAGGCGGACCGCCGCGAGCATCACGTTGACGCGCCCGTCGATTTCCTTTGGGCTCGCGCCGCTCCCGAACCGCAGCGGCAGCGCGATGTTGTCCCGCAGCGAGAGGTTCTGCAGCAGCCCCTCGCCGGCGGGAAGGTACCCGACGCGCCGCCGGAACGCCAAACGCTCGCGCTCCGGAAGGGCGGCCACGTCCGTATCGAAGGTCAGCGCACGTCCCGCGGGGGGCCGGTCGAGCCCCAGCGCATAGCTCCCGAGGGCGCCGAGTCCCGAGTCCTCATCACCCAGCACGGCCACGGTATGGTGGGCCGGAATCTCCAGCGTAAACGACTGCGACGCATCCCGGCCCAGCGGCACGTGCTCGAAGACCAACGGGCGCGGGGCGTGGGGAGTGGTCATCGTTCAGCCGAGGGCGACGAACAACGCCGAGCAGAGAAAGATCCCGACGATGGCCGAGACGACCGCGCGGCTGGCCGCGATCGGGATCTCCGTCGGGGCCCGCCTCACCGTCAGGCCGAAGTAACTGGGGACGACGCCGACGATGAACCCGAACGCGAACGCCTTGAACACCGTCAGCCACACGTCCTTGTACGTGAGCGATGCCCGCACGATGTCGAAGTAACGCCCGCCCGCCATTCCATTGAGGGAAGCCGCGCCGTAACCGGCGAGCACCGCGACGAGGTCGAACACGACGAGCAGCGTGAACATGCTGATCAACGAACCCGCGAAGCGGGGGAGGACGAGGTACTGCTTGGGGTCGATGCCCATCCCCTCGAGCGCGCGGACTTCGCCGAGCACCTGGTTCGTCGCGAGCTCGGCGGCGATCGCGGTGCCCGACCGTCCCGCGACGACGAGCGCGGTCATCAAAGGACCGAGCTCACGCACGATGGCGACGACGATCAGCGTCCCGATCAGGTCAGTGGCCCCGATGCGCCCCAGCTCGCGTGTTGCCTGCGAAATGACGAGGAACGACATAATGCCCGAGAGGAGGGTCACGAGGCCCACCGCGTTGACCGCGGTGAAGCGCACCTGATTGATGCCGATGCGGACCGCGACGGCCCGGCCGGCGGCGGTGAGCTGTGTCGCGGCGCGCATGGCTCCAAAGCCGAAGCGCGCCAGCGCTCCCAGGCGGGAGAGCCGGCGCGCCGCGTAACCGCCTAGCTGACTCAGGACATCTACGATCGCTGCACCCGCTGGAGGCCTTCCTGCGCTTCCGCGTACTCGGGGAAGATCGCCAAGGCGCGGTTGAACATCTCTACCGCCTTGTCCTTCTGTCCGCGGTCCTGGAAGAGCAGGGCGCGCGAATAGTAGGTCAGCGCCTCCGTGGGCACCTGGCGGCTCATCCGCTGGTCGGACGTCTGGCGGGTGAGGGCCGGCAGGTTCGCGTCCTTCATCAGTCGGGCCGCAATGTTGCGGATGATGTCGAACAGGTGATCGCGCTGCATCCGCTCCGACTCGGTCTTGACGACCTCGCTCGTCTCGGTGTTGATGAGCCGCACGTCGACGCGGAAATCGCCGTAGAAGTCGACGAACGTTCCCATCACCATGTAGCGCGCGCCGACGAGCTTGCCGATCTTGGCCGCGGTCGCCGCATCCACGCGGCCCTGCGCGCCGAGGTTCTGCTCGTCGAGCAACTTCTGAATCTCCGCGCGCTCCACCACGCGCGCGGCGGCGTTCGCGCTCAGCTCCGAAATCATCATGCCCGCGATGCCGCGCTCCAGCGCGTCGAAGTCGTCCTTCTGCTGACCGTAGGAGCCGCCGTTGTTGAACGGTAGCACGGCGATGCCCGGCCGGGTGTCCTGGCCGCGCTGTTGCGCGCCAAGCACAGCCGGGATCAGACTCAACACCGTCACCACTGAACGCAGACGCATATCGGCTCCTGGGGTCACAAGGTCAACTGCATGCCTTCGAGGGCGGCCAGGACTTCGAGCGGCCGTCCGTCTTTCTTCGCAAACGCGCGGGCCGATTTCATCAGCCCGTCCATCATCTCGTCACTGTGCTCCGGCTCGTGATGAAAGAGCACCAGCCGCTTGGCACCCGTGTCCTGAGCGAGGGTCACCGCTTCTTCATACGTCGAGTGGCCCCACCCGCGGTGCAGCGCGAGCTCCGCCGGCGTATACATCGCGTCGTGAATCAACAGATCCACGCCGCTCAGGAACGCCACGAAATCCTTGCGCCACGTGGCCGGGACGTCGTAGTGCCCGCCCGAGCCCAGCTCGTTGTCGGTCACGTAGCCGAGGCTCGGGCCGCCTTTCACCGGCGTCAGCCGGAACCCCAGCGTCGTCCCCGGATGCCGCAACTTCATGGTGCGGACCCGGAACTCCCCGATCGAGAACTCGGGCAGGTCCACCTGCTGCACGGTCAGCTGCGCCGACAGGGCATCGAGCGGCACGGGAAACACCGCCGGATCCATCTGCTGGCGCAGAATCGCTTCGAGCGACGTCGTCCCCTGGCGCGATCCCCAGATGCGCACGGCGTTGCCCGGCGCGAAAAACGGCTTGAAGTGGGGCAGCCCTTGGATGTGGTCCCAGTGGGCGTGCGACAGCAGGATCTCCACTTTCACCGCACCGTTCTGCTTTTCGACGAGCTGCAGGCCCAGCGCGCGGATCCCCGTCCCGGCGTCCAGAATGACCAGCTGGCCCCCAGCCCCCTCGACGGCGACACACGGCGTGTTGCCACCGTAGCGCGCGGTCTGGGCGCCGGGGGTCGGGATGCTACCCCGGGTTCCCCAGAAGGTCACCGTGTAGGCCATGCGTTCGGTCACGCTGTAACTCGGGCTAAGTTACTGAAAATGCGGAAGGTAGGACAAGATTGGGCCTCACCCATCGACCGTGATGCGCCTCACGACCGTCCCGCCGCCTGCTCGAGCGTGCCGCGGTCGCGGATCAGGATGTCCTTGCGACTGACATCGATCAGCCCCTTGTCCACGAACTCGCGCATCGTGCGGGACACGGTTTCGCGCGACGAGCCGATCATCTGCGCGATGGTGTGGTGGGTAAGACGGCGCGTGATGCGCTGGCCGTCGGTTTCGTCCGCGAGCTCGAGGAGCAGCTGCGCGACCCGCCCGTGCACGTCGAGGAGCACGAGGCTGCCGACCTTTTCGTCCACGCGGCGCAGGCGGCGCGACAACTCCTTGAGCAGCGCCAGCGCGATTCCCGGCGCGTGCATCAGGATGCCCTGAAAGTCTTCGCGGCGCAGCACGATGAGCGAGCTGTCTTCCATCGCGATCACGTGCGCGGAGCGCGGCTCGTCGTCGATCAGGGCCATCTCACCGAAAAACTCGCCTTCGCCGAGGACCGAAAGGATGACCTCGCGGCCGTCCTCACCGATCAGCACGACTTTTACCTGCCCCTTGGCGACGACGTACAACGCGTCGCCGGGGTCGTCCTCAAACAGGATGACGGAGTTCTTGGGGTAGCTGCGTTCGCGGGCAACCTCGACCACGCGCTGCAGTTCGGCGGGGGCAAGTTGGCTGAACAGCGGCACTTTCTGCAGCACGACTGCTGACGACACGCGTGGACTCCCCCCTGTCCCGGCCTGGGCTGGCTTCGGGTCGGGCAAGCTTACGTGGTCGCGTGGCCGGTGTCAATTCGGGGCGCGCCCAGTGCCTTGCCCCCAAGTTCCGACGCCAGTTATATTTCCGGACTTCGTGCTGTTCGACTTTCAGTCAAGGATGCCAGGCTGTGAAACCCGGGATTCACCCCAGATACCAGCGCGCCACTGTGAATTGCGCCTGCGGCAATAGCTTCATCACGCGCTCCACCGTGCCCGCGATCCACGTCGAAATCTGCGCCCGCTGCCACCCCTACTTCACGGGGAAGCAAAAGCTGATGGACACCGCCGGGCGTGTGGAGCGGTTCCGCCAGAAATACGCCGCCGGCACGGCCGGCTCGGGGACCAAGGGGAGCTGACCGTTGGAGGCCCGACTCCGCCAGGCGCTCGCGCGGGCGGAGGAGGTCGCCCAACAGTTGGCCGACCCCGAGACCGCGCGGAACCCGGCCAAGCTAAAGCAGCTGGGCCGCGAGTACGCACGGCTCGACGCACTGCGCCAAACCCACCAAAAACTCGAGCGCCTGGAGTCCGAGTTGAGCCAGGCGCGCGAGGTTCTCGCCGACAAAGATCCCGAGATGGCGCAGCTCGGCCGCAGCGACGTCGACCGCCTCCGCCCCGAGATCGAACGCCTCGGTGTGCAGCTCGAGGAGCTGCTGTCGCCCGCCGATCCCCTCGACGACCGCGATGCCATCATGGAGATCCGGGCCGGTACGGGCGGCGACGAAGCCGCCCTGTTCGCCGCCGACCTGCTGCGCATGTACACGCGCTTTTCGGAGCGGCGTGGTTGGAAGCTCGAGTTCCTGGACCTCTCCCAAGGCAGCATCGGCGGCATCAAGGAAGCCGTGTTTGCGGCCCGCGGCCCCAAGGCGTACGGGACGCTGCGCTACGAGTCCGGCGTGCACCGCGTGCAGCGCGTGCCGGAAACCGAAGCGCAGGGACGGATCCACACCTCGGCCGCGACGGTGGCCGTGCTGCCGGAAGCCGAAGAAGTCGACGTCAAGATCGAGGACAAGGACCTGCGCATCGACGTATTTCGCTCCGGGGGCCCCGGCGGGCAGAGCGTCAACACGACCGATAGCGCGGTGCGTGTGACACACCTGCCCACCGGCCTGGAAGTGAAGTGCCAGGACCAAAAGTCCCAGCTGCAGAACAAGATCAAGGCGATGGAGATCCTGCGCTCGCGACTCCTCGACCGCATGGTGGCCGAGCAGGAAGCCGCGCGCTCGCGTGATCGGCGCGCGATGGTCGGTACGGGCGACCGCTCGGCGAAGATCCGGACGTACAACTTTCCGCAAAACCGCGTCACCGATCACCGCATTCACTTCACGGTCCACAACCTCACCGACGTGCTGGACGGCAAGATCGACGACCTCATCGCAGCGCTGAAGGTGGCGGGTGAGAAGGAGCGGCTCAGTGCCTGACACGGCGGCGGTCTGGGCCGCGCTCTCGGGGACGACCGTCGGCGACGCATGGCTGCGCCAGGGCGAGCCAAAGTCGCCCGAGCTCGTCGCCCGCTATCGGGATGCCGTTGCGCAGCTCGAACGCGGCGTGCCGTTCGCGTACGCGGTCGGCCGCGCGGGGTTCCGGACCCTCGACCTGCTGATCGACGCGCGCGCGCTCATTCCACGGCCGGAGACTGAGGGCCTCGTCGATCTCGTGCTGCAGAATGCGCAGGACGGGCTCGCTGCCGACATCGGCACGGGGTCCGGTTGCATCGCGCTCGCGCTGGCGACCGAGGGGCGTTTCGAGCGAATCATCGCCGTGGAACGTTCTCCCGGCGCCGCCGCCCTGGCGCGCCTGAACCTCGCGCTGGTGCGCCCGCGTACTCCCGTTGAGATTCGGGAGGGCGATCTGCTTGCCCCGCTCGTGGGCTCGCGTTTCCGCGCAATCGTGTCGAACCCGCCGTACCTGACCGAGGACGAGTACGACGCGCTCGACGAATCCGTGAAGGCGTTCGAGCCCCGGGAGGCGCTGGTGAGCGGACCCGACGGACTCAACGCCACGCGGGCGCTGCTGGCTGGTGCGGCGGCGCTGCTCGAGCCGGACGGTGTGCTGGCGCTGGAAATCGACGAGCGACGTGGCGACGCGGTGCGCGCGTTGGCTCACGCGCATGGCTGGACGCGCATCGAGACTCACGACGACATCTTCGGCCGGCCACGGTACGTGGTGGCATGCCCCACCCCCATGGAGGGATGAGTGATCGACGACAAGGCAGAGGAGCTGGGGCGGATGTTGGGCCAAACCGAAGAGTACAAGGCGTTGCGTCGCGCCAGCGATCGGCTGCGCGAGGACGCCCCGGTGCAGAAGATCATCGCCGAGGCGGAGCAGCTCGCGGGGGAGATCGAACGCGCCGCGCAGCAGGGGCAGGAACCAACGAAAGAACAGGTCGAGCAGTACGACAAAGCCTTGCAAGGCGTCCAGGGGAATCCGGTGTATCAGCAAATGGTCGCCGCGCAGGCGAACTTCGAGAAGCTGATGTCCAAGATCAACGCGCGAATCTACGACGGCATGAAGAAGGGTTCCGCGAGTCCCATCATTACGCTGGGATGACCTTCATCGTCGTGGAGGGGCCGGAGGGGGCGGGGAAATCGACGCTCACCCGGTGGCTCACGTCGCGGCTCCTCGCCGAGGGACGGCGGGTGCTGACCGTGCGGCAGCCGGGTGGCACGCCGATCGCCGAGGCGGCGCGCAAACTGGCGCTCAAATCGAAGCATGAGATCACGCCGGCGGCCGAGCTGTTTCTGTTCCTGGCGGCGCGGGCGGACTTGGTCGATCGGGTGGTCCGGCCTGCGTTAGAAGATGGCCAGGTCGTCCTGGCGGACCGTTATGATCCATCGACGCTGGCATATCAGGTGGCGGGACGCGGGTTGCCGCGGGCCGAGGTCGAGGGGGCGTTGCGACTCGCGACGGGCGGGCTGATCCCGGACCTGACGTTAGTGTTGGATGTACCCGTGGCCGTGGGGCGGGAGCGCCAGCGGCGGGCCCAGAAGGCGCAGGATCGTATAGAAGTGCAGGACGATGCCTTTCACGAGCGCGTGCGTGTGGCCTACCGCACGGCTGCCGGACCGGGCATCGTCCATATTGATGCGAGTCAGACCAAGCAAGCCGTGCAGGACGCTGCCTGGCGTGAAGTCCAGGCGGTGACCGCACCTTCACTGCGAGGCGTTCCATGATGCGTCACAAAGTCGCCGTCGTTGCCGTCGTTGCCGTGGTCGCGCTCGCGACCGGCGGCTGGTTCCTGCAGCGCGAGACCGAGCCCGAGGGGTCGGTCTACCAGCAGGCGCGACTCTTCGAGGACGTCCTCGCCCACGTGTCGGACTACTACGTGGATTCGATCGACGAGAAGAAGCTGTACGAGATGGCCGTCGACGGCATGCTCGACCAGCTGCACGATCCTTACTCCGTCTACCTGAAGCCCGAGGACTTCCGTCAGCTCACCGAGGCGACGACGGGCAATTACTCGGGGCTCGGCATCCAGATCGACGTGCGCGACGGATGGATCACGGTGGTCGCGCCGCTGCCCGACACGCCGGCCGAGCGGGCCGGCGTGCAGACGGGCGACCGCATCGTCTCGCTCGACGGGCGCTCCACCGAAGGGTGGAAGCAGGACCAGGCGGTGAAGGAGCTGCGCGGTCCCGCGGGCACGCCCGCCGAGCTGACGATCCGGCGCTCCGGGGTCGACCAGGCGATGACGTTCAAGCTCACGCGCGCGGCGATCCACATTCGCTCCGTGCAGATCGCCATGATGCTCGACGACCGCGTCGGGTACGTGTCGCTCTCCCCGGTCAATGAGACCTCGGCGCAGGAAGTCGCCGCCGCCGTCGACTCCCTGGTGAAGCAGGGGATGAAGTCCCTCATCTTCGATCTGCGCGGCAACCCCGGTGGTCTGCTGGACCAGGGTGTCGGCGTGTCGGATCTGTTCCTCGATCCCGGCAAGGAGATCGTCGCGACCCGCGGGCGGGCGCCCGGCTCGACGCGGGAGTTCCACGACTCGAAGGTGCAGCGCTGGCCCGGCTTGCCGATCGTGGTCGTGGTGAACGGCGGCTCCGCCAGCGCCGCCGAGATCATCGCGGGCGCCTTGCAGGATCACGATCGTGGCGTGCTCGTCGGCACGCCGACGTTCGGCAAGGGCCTCGTCCAGTCGTTCTGGCGCCTCACACCCGAGTCGGGCCTCAAGCTGACGACGGCGCGCTGGTACACGCCCAGTGGGCGCACGATTCAACGCGTCACGAAATCGGAAGCGGAGCAGGAGGCGCAGGTGCTCGCGGCCCAACGCGGGCAGGACGTGAAGGTCGATTCGACGCTGCTGTTCCGCACGGACGGCGGCCGCGTCGTGTACGGGGGCGGCGGCATCCGGCCCGACCTGTTCGTGGCGCCCGATACCTTCACGACGGGAGAGCGCGCATTCACGCGGGCGCTGGGCGACAAGATCCCGGCGTTCCGCGATGCGCTGGCGACGTACGCGTTGGAGCTCAAGGACGGGCACCGGCTCGCGGCGCAGAACTTCACCGTGACCGACGGCATGGTGGACGAGATCGTCCGCCGCATCCGCGCCAAGGGCGCACAGGTCCCGGATTCCGTGATCGGCGGCGCGCGCACCCTCATCAGCCAGGAGCTGTCGTACGAGGCGGCGCGCTACGTCTTCGGGCGCCCGGCCGAGTTCCGCCGCCGCATGGGCGATGATCGCCAGATTCAGCAGGCGCTCACGTTGGCGAAGCGCGCCAAGTCGCCGCAGGACCTGTTGTCCCTGGCCACGACGCCGGCGCTGATCCGGAATCAGTGACGGCTCCCCGGCCGGTGGTCGGGCTCATCGGGCCCGGCCGCGCGGGGATTGGCCTGGCGCTCGCCCTCACCCAGGCCGGCTACACGGTGCGCCTGCACGGCCGCAAGAAGAAGAAGGTACCGTCGCCCCTCACGCTCACGGTGGGTGATGGTGAGGCGCCACCCGAGTGGGTCGCCTCCGCCGGCATCGTGATTCTCGCCGTGCGGGACGACGGCATCCGCCCGCTCGCCGAAGCACTGGCTGCCGCGCGCGCCGTCACCGCCGACCACGTCGTCCTCCACCTCTCCGGCGTGCAGGGACAGGAAGCGCTTGGCGCCTTGGTCTCGAGCCGGGCGGCCCTCGGCTCGTTCCACCCTTTGCAGACGATCGTGGAACCCGAGCGCGCTCCCGCGCGGCTCAAAGGATCGTGGGCCGCGGTCGAGGGCATGCCGCGCGCGGTCGAAGCGGCGGAGCGGCTCGCACAGGACATCGGCATGCGGCCCTTCCGCATTGCGACGAAGGCGAAGGCGATCTACCACGCCGGGGCAGTGTTCGCGTCCAATTACCTCGTCGTGGTCGAAGCGCTGGCGCAGCGGCTGCTCCGGCACGCCGGCCTGACCGACGCCGATGCATGGGCGGCGCTGCGGCCCCTCGTCGACGGCACGCTCGAAAACCTGGGTCGCATTGAGCCGAAAGACGCGTTGACGGGCCCCATCGCCCGGGGCGATACGGCGACGATCATGCGGCACATCGAGTCGCTGACGTTCGACGACGGCAAGTTGTATCGGGAGTTGGGGCGCGCCGCCCTGGAGTTGGCGCAGAAGAGCGGGATGGATGAAGCGATGGCCGAGCGCGTCGCCGAAGCGCTCGCTACTGATCTACCACCCGTAATCCGGCCGGCGGGGAAAAAGTAAACTCGCGACCGGGGACCCCCCGGTTCACCGCGAGTTTGTCGAGCATCAGCGTCCGGCGCTGCCCGGACGTCTCTTCGATTTCGACGCGCCGCACCAGACCGTCGGTCCGATCGATCCACACCACAGCCTCGGAGTAGGGCAGGTCGGTTTCCCGGGGAATCAGCGCCACCACGTCGACCACCCGGCCACCGACTGAATCGGGCCGGACGTAGCGCGCCCGGTACCGCTCGCGCGGACGCTCGACAAATTGCCCGATGAAGTTCGGCCCGCCGCTCGTGCTCGTGGCCGGGATGGTCGTGCGTATCACCTGGCCGGGCGTCGTGCTGGGCGTGTAGAGCCACAGATGGCGCCCGTCGGCGACGATGCGATCCCCGCGCGGACGCGTGAAGCGCATCGCGAAGCGGCTGGGACGCATTTGATAGAGTTTGCCGCGCGTCGTGTCGGGCGCGCCCAGCATCGGGTTGGTGATGACCTGCGTGAACTCAGCCGACAGCGTGCGGATCGTCTGGTATGTTGCGGACGCGCGGTCCAGGGCCGGCCCGGGATCTTGCTGACCCTGAGGGTGGAGGGCCAACAGCAGGAGCAGCGCGGGCGTCATGCCCCGACGGCAGCGGGCTCGGCCACGCGGCGGCCGATGGCCTCCGCGATGATCCGCACTTCACGCATCAGCTGGGTGAACTGATCCGGGTAGAGCGTCTGCGCGCCGTCCGACAGCGCTTCTTCGGGATTCGGATGCACTTCGACCATGATGCCGTCGGCGCCGGCGGCGATCGCCGCGCGCGCCATCGGGATGACCTTGTCGCGCAGGCCCGTGCCGTGCGACGGATCCGCGATAATCGGCAGGTGCGAGAGCTTGTGCACCACGGGAATCGCCGTCAGGTCGAACAGGTTACGCGTCATCGTATCGAAGCTCCGCACCCCGCGCTCGCACAGGATCACGTCGTAGTTCCCTTCGGCCAGCAGATACTCGGCCGAGAGCAACAGCTCGACGATCGTGGCGCTGATCCCGCGTTTCAGCAGGATGGGTTTACCGCAGCGGCCGGCGACCTTGAGCAGGGAGAAGTTCTGCATGTTACGGGCACCGATCTGCACGATGTCCGCCATCTCCGATACCCAACCCACACCATCCGGGTCCATGGTTTCGGTACAGATCAGCAGTCCCGTCTCTTCGCGCGCCTTCGCGAGGAGCTTCAGCCCGGGGCGCCCCAGTCCCTGGAACGAGTAGGGCGAGCTGCGCGGCTTCCAGGCGCCGCCCCGCAGGATCACCGCGCCGGCTTCCTTCACGAGACGCGCCGACTCGAGAACCTGGCGCTCCGTTTCGAGCGAGCAGGGGCCCGCCATCGCCACGACCTCGGTGCCGCCCACCGTCACGCCACCGGCCAGCTTGACCACCGTGGGCTCAGGACGCCACTCGCGGCTCACCTGCTTGTACGGCTTCGAGACGTGAATGACCTCTTGCACGCCCGGGAGGCCCTCGAGGCGTGACGCGTCTACGCGGCCGTCGTTCCCGACGAGACCGACGGCGGTGCGCTGCGCACCCGGCATCGGCGTCGCCTGATAGCCCATCTCCTCGATGACGGAGACGACCTTCTGCACTTCGTCGGCTGTGGCACCATGCCGCATCACAATGAGCACGACTACGTCCTTCCGATGGTGAACCGGTCGCCGTCCCGGGCGGCCGTCACGGGGCCCGGAAAGCGCGTGGCTGCGCCTTTGGCCGGGTCCGAAGTTTCTACCGGAGGATAGAAGTGCGTCAAGACTAGCTGTTTCGCCTTGGCTTCCCGCGCCAGGTCGCCGGCCCGCTCGGGCGTCAGGTGGATGTCCATCGCCATCGACTCGGGGAGCGAGCACTCCGCCAGCAGGATGTCGCAGCCGGTGGCCCACCGGGCCAGCTCACCGCTCGGCCCCGTGTCGCCCGTGTACACGAGCCGCCCTTCGGGCGCGACGAGCGAGAGCGCGACGCTCTCGGTGGTGTGCGGGACGGGGAACGTCTCGAGGCTCAGGTCGGCGCCCAACGGGAAAGGCTCGCCATCGCGAAGGTCGAGAATGCCGATCGGGAATCCGGGGTCGAGGAGCCAGCTGCCATACGCCTCCGCCACGACGCGCAGGTGCTGCACGACGCCGGGCGGTCCGAGGATCACGAGCGGCTCGGTGCGGGGCGGGACTGTCGTGTACTTGAGCGCGTACACGAGCATCGGCAACTCGCCCCAATGATCGGGGTGGAAGTGCGACAGCACGACGTGGCTGACCTGGTGCCACGGCAGCCCGAACTGCGCGAGCCGATGCAGCGATCCGGCACCGCAGTCGAGCAGCATTCGGATGTCCCCGCGGGCGACCCAGTGGCAGGCGCACGTGCGGTTGGCCGATGGAGCGACGGTGCCGGTGCCGACGGTGACGAGGTCCATGATCACTTTCCGCGGAATACGATCCGCTTGAACAGGACGATGCCGGGCGCCTTCAGCTTGTAGAGGTACACGCCCGCAGGCAACAGGCGTCCGTCACCGGCGCGCCCGTCCCACATGAGCCGCGGATCGCAGGTCGCGCCCCCGGCCGTGCCGCGGCCGTAGCGGCCGGCGGTCAGGATCGGCGGAAAGTCTGGTCCAGGCACGAACCGCCGTACCGGGTTCCCCCGCAGATCGAGGATCTCCACTTCCACGAGACCGGTGGTCCCGAGGTCGAACCACAGGCACGTCGAATCCCGGCCGGCGGCCGGGAACGGATTCGGGAAATTCTGATAGAGCAGCGTGGCCGACGGGGTCGACGCGTCGAGCACGAGGAACGACCCCTGGCTCCTCGCCACACTCGTGTCGCTCCCCCCGTGCGTCACGAGATACCAATGATACGCGGTGTTGCGCTCGAGAGGTTCAGGGATGCGGAAGGTCGTGCCCGTCAACCCGGCGACGCTAAAGTCGGAAACGGGCTCCGTCACGCGCTGCACGAACAGGTCGTACGTGAACGGCCCGGGCGGCACGGCGATCGCCGGCGAGGTCCAGGTGAACGTCGGCTGCACGGAATCGGTCGTCGCGCCGGCGGGGGCGCTGAGCGCGGTGAGCGACGCCCACGCCGGCACGGTGATCGGACCGATCACGCCGGTGCTGGCAGTGTCCCCGGTGGCGGCCGTGGCATCGACGCGCCACAGCAGCGGCTGTCCCGGCTTGAGTGGGATGCGCAGGTTATAGGTCGTGACGTTCGTGAGCGTCGTGTCGACCAGGGGCACACCCGCCGAGTCACGCGCGATGCGCAGCTGGTACGTGACGGGCGATGCCGATGGGGGAACGTTGCCGACGTTCCACGTGAACGTCGGGGTGACCGACGACAGGGGGCCCGTGACGGGCGCGATCGGCATGACCCCGATCGGGAAGGTCGCCGCGGCCGTCACGTCGGGGCGTCCCCAGCCGCGGAGCGAATCGGGCGCGGCGCGATTTGCCCCCCAGCGCCGGAACGCCGCCCGCAGCTCCATCGGGGTCATCGTCGGGTGCAGCTGCTTGACGAGCGCGGCGCTCGCCGCGAGCAGCGGGGTTGCCAACGACGTGCCGCTCAGGCGACCGACCCGTCCACCCCCGGTCGCCGCGCAAACGTCCACGCCCGGCGCGGCGAAGTCGGGCTTCATGCGACCGTCGGCGGTCGGCCCGCGCGAGGAGAAGTTCGCCAGGCCCCCCAACGAGTCCTCGGCCCCCACCGCGAGAACCGAGTCGCCGTCGGCGGGCGTCCAGAGGGTCCGGGTGCCGGGTCCCGAGTTGCCGGCCGCCGTCACTACGAGGATGCCGCGCTGGGCCGCGAGATCGGCGGCGACGGTCGTCACCGCCACGTCGCCGTTCACCTGGGACGGGGTGTAACTGAACCCATTGTCGAAGTTCAGGTAGGCGAGGCTCGAAGACACGATGTCGACGCCGATCGAGTCGGCCCACTCGAGCGCAGCGACATAGTTGTCCTCCTCCACGCGCGTCTCGCTTCTAACGTCCTCTGTTTTGGCCAAGAGGTAGCTGGCGCCGCGTGCCACGCCGTGCAGCCGCCCGGGGACGTCACCCGCGAAGAGCGACCAGATCGCCGTGCCGTGCGTCTGGGCGCTCGCGACGTCGTTGGTATCGTTGCGCACGATCGTGTCGCCGAAGACGAAGTCGTATTGCGCCGTGACAGTGATGCCCGTGAAGGCGGGATTCTCCGTGTCGAAGCCCCCGTCGAAGATCGCGACTCTCACGCCCGTTCCGTCGACACCGGCGTCGGTGAGTGGGCGCAGGTGGAGCAGGCGGTATGGCATCTCGGATGGGCCGAGGATGGGATCGCCGCCCGCCGGGCAGGTGTCGCCTGGCGCCGCGCTGGTCGGGCGCGGTGTCTCGAAGACCCCATGAGGCGCGAGGCGGAAACGACCCAGGGGCTGGATGCGCCGCAGATCGCGATCCTGCGCCAGGACGCGGAGCGCGGCGGTGGGCGCATCGACACTGATCGCGTGGAGCCAGCGGCTGCGCACGCGGACCCGCGCGCCGAGGCTGGCGGCGCGCCCGGCCGTGGTCGCGAGCGGGACGCCGGGGCGGACGAACAGCCAGGCGGAGATGACGGTATCCCGCGCCCAGACGCGGGGCAGCACGGGAGAGACGGCGGGCCGCTGCGCCGAGAGGCTCGCGGGCAGGAGCGCGAGCCACAGCAATCGGCGCACGGCGCCTACACCGGTTCCATCTGACCGAGCCGGACGCCGACGATCGTGGAGACGCCGGGCTCTTGCATCGTGACGCCGTACACCGCGTCGGCCGCCTGCATCGTGCGCGGGTTGTGGGTGATCACGATGAACTGCGTCTGATGCTTGAACTCAGCGAGGAGCCGGACGTAGCGGCCGACGTTCGAGTCGTCGAGCGGCGCGTCCACCTCGTCGAGCAGGCAGAAGGGGCTGGGCTTCGTCAGGAAGATCGCGAAGAGCAGGGAGACGGCGACCAGCGTGCGCTCGCCCGACGACAGCAGGTGGATGCGTTGCGTGCGCTTTCCCCGCGGGGCGGCGTGAATCTCGATCTCGCTTTCGAGCGGCTCGTCTTCATTGGCGAGCCGCACGTCGCACTCGCCCCCGCCGAACAGCGTCTGGAACACGCTGCGGAAGTTGTCGCGCACCTTGCCGAAGGATTCGAGGAACAGCGACTTGGCGGTCTGGTCGATTTCACGCGCCGCCTGCTGCAGCGAATTGCGCGCGGCCACGAGGTCGTCCCGCTGGGTC
>Ga0137409_10003578_pt1 | contig 16421 bp, 12 predicted proteins | sample CZODoug1_16funga_FD_122059 | JGI IMG/M metagenome (GOLD analysis project Ga0137409, IMG submission 122059) | Vadose zone soil fungal communities from Angelo Coast Range Reserve, California, USA - CZODoug1_16fungal (Hybrid Assembly) | ecosystem: Environmental > Terrestrial > Soil > Vadose zone... | reverse complement strand
TCTCCGGCAGCGTATTTCGTGTACGTCGCGCCGTTGCCGCAGAACCAGGCGCTGGCGCCCGCCCCCACCCGGTTCACCACCGCCAACATCCAACCTGACCTCGCGTTCCCCTTTCCCAACGCGAACACCACCGGCGCGAACACCCAGACCATTCGCTCCATCGTCAAGCCGGACCTCTGGGGCGACACCATGCGAGTTCGGTTCTCCAATGTCTTCGGCAACCAACCGCTGACGTTCGACTCGACCACCATCGGGCTGCAGGAGTACGCGGGCAACGTCGTCCACGGCACCCTCACCCCGCTGACGTTCCGTGGGTCCAGTTCGGTGACGATCCCGGCCGGCCAGGAGACGTGGAGCGACGCCGTTCACTTCTCCTGGGTCAAGCACGCCGACGACCCGTTGATCCAGGGGCGCAATCTGGCGATCAGCTACTCCATCCAGGGCGACAGTGGCCACATGAGCTATCACTCGGGCGCCAACACGACCTCGTACATCACGCCGCCTGGCAGCGGCGATCATACCCAGGATTCGGGCGGCTTTGCCTACGAGTACACCACATCGTCCTGGTTCTTCCTCGCCACGGTGGACGTCCTGGCCTCGACCGACACGGTCGTCATCTGCGCCTTCGGTGACTCGATCACCGATGGGACGCACACCACCTTCAACGGCAACGATCGCTGGTCGAACGTGCTCTCGCGCCGATTGCACGATGCGTATGGAAGCAAGGTCAGCGTCGTCAATGAAGCCATCGGCGGCAACCGGGTCATCAATCCGGTGGTCGCGAACGCGGCTTCAGGGCCGGCCGCAGTCGACCGACTCGACCGCGACGTGCTGGGGTTGTCCGGCCTGACCCACGTCATCTGGCTCGAGGGCATCAACGATCTCGGGGCCGGTTACGGGGCCGCGGCGAATCCGGTCGAAAACCCCGTGATCCACACGCCGTCCGCCATCATCGCCGGGTTTCGGGATGTGGTCAGCCGGCTCCATGCGAGAGGGATCAAGGTGTATGGCGCAACCGTGGTGTCTGCGTTGGGCCTCAACAATCCCGCGCAGGGTTGGGATTTGATCCACTTCCCCACCTTCCTTGCCACCGTGGACAACGGCCCGGTGGTGGAAGCCAATCGCCTGATTCTCAATCAATACATTCGCGCCCCAGGGAACTTCGACGGAGTGGTGGACTTCGACGCCGCGACAGCGGATCCGGCGGCGCTGGGCAACATGAAGGCAAAATATCTGCCCAACAGCCAGTTCACCCAGCTGCCGTGGGACTACCTCCATCCCAACCACGCTGGTTACAACGCGATGGGCCTGGCGGTCGACATTGCGCCGTTCGCCCCCGGGCGCAACCAATCGCACCGCCAGCACTGAGGAGCTTCCGCTAACGGTCCCGGCGAGCTGCGGCCAGACTCAGCGCGACGTACTGGCTTGCACGTCGGCCGGGATCGTGATGATCGCGAGGTATGGCGGACCGCGATCTGCTCAGCGCCTTGGACTTGCTCGCGACCGGCGACTGGAAGGCGGCGCACAACATCGTCCAGGAAGACGGCTCCACGCTGGCCGCCTGGCTGCACGGCATCGTCCATACGCTCGAGGGCGACCTCGACAACGCGCTCTATTGGTATGGCAAGGCCGGTCGCGCCTTCCGCGGGCGCGAGGCGGTGCAGGAGGAGATCGCGGCCGCCCGCCGCGAAGCGGTCGACACTGACGCTGTTCGCTGACCGGCGTCGCGCGAGCCAACGGCACGGCCGTCGCGGAGCGCATCACGGTCTCGTTCTGGTTCCGACGGTCCCGTTTCGAGCTCTGCCCCGGGGCGGGACGCACCGCCTCAGCGCCTTGGGTGCGAGCCCACGCTGTCGACATCGTGGTCAACGGCGCCGACGTGCGGGTTCGTTCAGACCAGGGGCGTAAGGCTACAGCAAGGTGACGGAAGCTGGATTATCTGACCTATGATCGATGCGTGTGCCCGGACGGAACTGCAGGTGAAGGAGAGTCAGTGAGCGCCCGCGAAGCGCGGGCGCTCATGGGCTGCCGGCCAACCTCAACGACTTCTCGGGTACGATGAGCGAACGGTCAGCGATCGTCTGAGTCCTCTCCTACGGAGGCCTCGACCACCGGGAACCCAGTGACGATGTTGCCGGAGAGCACCCATCCGCGGGTGCTCGGGGCGAAGCGAGGCGCCAGTAGCCCGTCGTTGACTTCCCGCGTCACCGCGAAGCGGTTGTAGCTCCGAGCCGGGAGGAAGATGCAGCTGTTGTCGCCCTGAGGGCAATTGGGATTGGGCGTGTCGGGGTCACCCTCGGCGGCAGAGACGATGCCGTCGCCGTTCGTGTCGACCGTAGCTACCGCCACCTTGTAGCCCCGGAGAAGCCGCTCGGTCAGATTGTGTTCCCCGGGCTCGAAGGAGGCCAGGCGCTCGAAGGCGTTCAGGAAGGCCTCACGCGCGATTCCGCTCGGCACGAAGCGCTCGCGAAATTCCCGCTGCGATTCGTCCGTGGCATCGAAGAGATCTGGGTCGCGAGGTCGGTCCGGATTGTCGCCGAAGGCCACTGCCTGACGGCGGCCGCGGTTGTCGTCCCCGGGCTCGTTGCCCGGAACGATCGATTGACGCCGGCTGATCTCGCCGTCTCGATAGGCGTCAGCGGGTTGCGTTGCGGACTTGTCCGGAAAGCCGCCGGTGAAGGGAAGCTCGTAGAGTGGGTGGATCCAGTTGGTCGTGTAGTTGAACTCCCAATAGTTGTGCGCGTCTGCCTGCTGAAGAGAGTTGTATGCCCCCATGCTGAGATGCAGCGAAACGACGTTGGTCACCTTGTCGGGGAAATGATCGCTGGGGCTTGGGAAGCGCGGCGCCCTTCCGTCGACGGTGAAGAAGTGACCAGGCACGTTGTTGCCTGTTCCCATCGCGGCGAGGATGGCCGCGTCCTTCGGGGTGATCGTCCCGAAGCGCGCATGACCTTTCGAGGTGGGCGGGGCGACGTCCGCCACCCGCAGGTCGTGGATCATCCACCCTTCGTACCAGCCGCTCTCGTTGTTGATCACGAAGAGACCGCGGATGTCCGTGAAGACGTCGATGAATGCGCGGATGTCGTCGGGGTCGCTGGGCAGATCCGGTTTCGGCTCGAGCTCCACGCGCACCGCACCGATCGTCGAGAGGCCGCAATTCGCGCCCCACACCGTCTTCATGGCCTTGTCGTTGACGCCGGGAATCGCGGTGGTGAAGACGCTCGGCTGGAAGCCGATGCTGTCGAGCAGGTAGTACATGAACAGCCTGCTTCTGCGCGTGGCTGGATCAGCCTCGGCGAAGACTTGGAGCGGCGCGACGCTGTGCGGACTGCAATCGAGCGTGACGAGTCGGTCCTGGAGCGGTTTCGTCGCTGGCTGGCTCGAGAGTGGAGCGATGTCACCCCGGGCGCAGAAGCCGGGAGTGCACGCGCTCGGGTGACACGTCTTACCGCTGTCCGGATCCGTCAGCGGCGGCACCGGGGTGGGAGACGGGCATGTCTGATTCGCGGAGGAAGTCCTTGGATTCAAAACCACCAAACCGACTACCAGCAGGAGTGGAACGGGCTTCATCCATCGGAGCCTGTCCAGGCCTAGGTTCGTATTCTCAAGTCCTGGCCACATCGCATCCTCCTTTGCCTTGCATGCAGTTGGTTCGACACGCGCCGTGACGTCATTTCACCTACGACGCACGTCGCAATCATGAGACCACGGCCGCGGCTGCTTGACGATTACGACTCTTGTCGTGATATCGACTTCATGACTCGCTCGATTGCCCTGCCGGGCGGTGGCAGTCTGGGAGCTGGGCTACGCGACCGCGAAAGACGTCCAAGTAGACCTCGTCCAGCCCAGACGCGCCTGGCGCTGACGTTCGACGATCTCCCTGTGGCCGGGACAAGGAACCCCGACGAGGATCAATGCCTCTCGACTCCAGACATTCGAGCCATCAACGAGGCCATGGTCTCCACGCTGGCGAGGCACCACGCCCCGGCAATTGGCTTCGTCAATGAGCGAGGAATCAGCGAAGCTCCGGCTGTGGAGGAACGCCGTGCCATCCTGCGTATACAGACCAGGGGCGTAAGGCTACAGCACGGTGACGGAAGCTGGATTATCTGAACCAGTTCATGAAGGGGCTCCAAGCGCGGGCCAAGGCCGGCGGGGCCGAACACGTCCGGACTCTGCGCGCGCTCCGCAGCCACTACCGGCGCATGGGCCAGGAGCTTGCCGAGGAGCGAAAGAAGCTGGGCATGAGCCAGGAGCGGCTCGCCAAGACCACCGGCATCGACCAGGCCGAGATCAGCCGCATCGAGCGCGACATCGTGGACCCGAGGCTTGGCACCTACGTGAAGCTGCTCGAGGGCGTGGGCCTTGGGCTCCGGGTCGAGCGCGTGCACAAGGGCGCGAGCGCGAGACCGCGCCAGGTCAGCGGGCGTCGGGTCGGTCGGTAAGCTCGACAACGGGGCGCGGGCGCAGCACTTCGGGCCAAAAACCCGACCACAACGTTGACGGTTCCTTGACGTAAAAAGGGAGGACTGGCGTCAACTCGAGGCCGCTGCTCGTCATGGAGCGGGTCGTCTAGCCTAATTGGCGGCGGCCGGCTCGAAACCTCAGTAGAGACCGATGGCGCCGAGGAGCTTCTTCGAGAGGTCCCGTGCGATCCACCCCGCCGGGCGCTCGTCGACCGACGCGACCCGATCGGAATAGCTGGTCACGAAGATGTACTCACGGTCGCCTCTCCCGACGTGCCCTACGAACCATCCATGTTGGAGCTGGTGCTGATGGCCCCGCGCTCCGGCTGATTCCAGCTCGCCCGAGGCCGCCAGACATGTCTTGGTTGCCGAAGTGGAATTCGGTCAGGTAGTGCGTGACCCTCTGCATCCCGAGCACCGGCGTGAGGCGTTGAGACCGAGGCGAGCATGAGCGCGACGAGCGTGACGTTCGCGCCGAAGCGCATGCTCTTCCTGTACCTTGCCGATCGACGCGCGACTACTTTCTTACTCGGGCTCGATTCGCTGGAGCACCAGCACCGACCGGGCACCGACGTCGAGCTTCGCGCCCGCGGCCAGTTCCTGCTCTGGCCTGCGGCGGTCGCCGCGTCGCTGCGGCTTCTCGTTGGTGTCGATCAACTTGAGCCAGGACGGCGCGAAGCTCGAGTCGGGCAACGTGAATGGCAGCGGCTCGTGGTGCGCGTTGAAGATGACGTAGAAGCTGTCGTCGGTGACTCGCTCGCCGAGCGTGTCCGTGGAGATGATCGCGTCGCCGTTCAAGAACACGCCCAGGGACTTGGCGAACCCGGCCTTCCAGTCCTCCTCGGTCATCTCCTTCCCGTGGGGCGTGAACCAGGCGATGTCCTTCACGCCCGTGCCGTGGAGCGGCCGGCCCTGGAACCAGCGCCTCCGGTGGAAGATGAGGTGCTTGCGCCGCAGGTCGATCAGGTTGCGGGTGAAGTGGAACAGCGCGTGGTCCATGTTCTCCCAGTCGAACCAGGAGATCTCGTTGTCCTGGCAGTAGGCGTTGTTGTTTCCGCCCTGCGTGCGGCCGACCTCGTCCCCGCCGTTGATCATCGGGACCCCTTGGGAGAGCAGCAGCGTGGTGAGGAAGTTGCGCTGCTGCCGGCCGCGCAGCGCGTTGATCTCCGGGTCCTTGGTGGGACCCTCCGCGCCGCAGTTCCAGGAGCGGTTGTCGTTCGCGCCGTCGCGGTTCTCCTCTCCGTTCGCCTCGTTGTGCTTGTCGTTGTAGGAGACGAGATCGCGCAGGCTGAACCCGTCGTGCGCCGTGATGAAGTTGATGCTCGCGTACGGCCGCCTGCCGGTCTCCGCGTAGAGGTCGGAGCTGCCGGTGAACCGGTAGGCGAACTCGCCCATGGTCGCGTCCTTGCCGCGCCCGTAGTCCCGCACCGTGTCGCGGTACTTTCCGTTCCACTCCGACCACAGCGGGGGGAAGTTGCCGACCTGGTACCCGCCCTCGCCGACGTCCCACGGCTCGGCGATGAGCTTCACCTGGCTCACCACCGGGTCCTGCTGGATGAGGTCGAAGAACGCGGACAGGCGATCCACGTCGTGCAGCTCGCGCGCCAGCGTCGCCGCGAGGTCGAAGCGGAAGCCGTCGACGTGCATCTCCTGGATCCAGTAACGCAAGCTATCCATGATGAGCTGCAGCACCTGGGGGTGCCTCATGTTGAGGCTGTTTCCGGTGCCCGTGTAGTCCATGTAGAAGCGGCGGTCCTGCGTGGTCCGGTAATAGGCGAGGTTGTCGATCCCCTTGAAGGACAACGTCGGACCGAGGTGGTTTCCCTCGCAGGTGTGGTTGAAGACCACGTCGAGGATGACCTCGATGCCCGCTTGGTGGAGCGTCTTCACCATCCACTTGAACTCGCGCACCTGGTCGCCGCGCTGACCGTACGCCGAGTACTCGTTGTGCGGCGCGAAGAACCCGACGGTGTCGTAGCCCCAGTAATTGCGCAGCCCGCGATCGGTCAGGTGCTGCGAGTGTACGAACTGGTGGATGGGGAGGAGCTCCACCGCGGTGATGCCCAGGGACTTGAAGTGCTGGATGGCCGGCGGCGAGGCGAGACCGGCATACGTCCCGCGGAGCTTCTCGGGGATGTTGGGATGACGCTTCGTGAATCCCTTCACGTGCGCCTCGTAGACGATGGTGTCGTTCCACGCCCAGCGCGGCGGCCGGTCGTCCGACCAGTCGAAATAAGGATTGATGACCACCGATCGAGGCATGAACGGGGCGCTGTCGACGCCGTTCGGCGCGCCGTCCTGATCGTTGAAATGGTAGCCGTAGATCGCCTCGTTCCACTGCGGGTGGCCCTCGATGGCGCGCGTGTAGGGATCGAGCAGCAGCTTGTAGCGGTTGCAGCGCTTGCCCTCGGCCGGGTTGTACGGGCCGTGCACCCGGAAACCGTACCGCTGACCCGGGCCCACGACCGGCGCGTATCCGTGCCAGGTGAAGCCGGTCACCTCGGGCAGCTCCACCCGGGTCTCCTTTCCGGCTTCGTCGAAAAGGCACAGCTCCACTTTCTCGGCGAGCTCGGAGAAGAGGGAGAAATTGGTGCCGGCGCCGTCGAACGTGGCGCCCAGCGGATATCTGCGACCTGGTTGTAGCTTCATCTACAGAGGGTAGGGCGCATACGTGCCGTGCGCGACCCCGGCTTTGCTGGCGGCACTGCGCTTTCAGAGGGGCCGGTCAGGAGCCTGCTTGCCCGCCTGGTCCAGGGCGGCGAGCGCTCGCTGGGTGCAGGTTGGGCCCGGGGTGGGGGTCGGGGTCAACCCGGCCGGAGCGGCAGCCGCAGCCGGGCACGCGCCCCGGCCCGGTCGCCCCGGTTCTCGAGCGAGAGCGTCCCTTGGTGCAGCTCCGCGATCTGCCGGCTCAGCGCGAGGCCGATGCCCGTCCCCTGCGGCTTGGTGGTGAAGAAGGGAACGAAGAGGTTCGAGGCGTCCGCGATGCCGTGGCCTTCGTCGAGCACCGACACCTCGACCTGGGCGGCGCCGGCGGTCCAGGTCACCGTGACCCCGCCGCGCGTCTCCAGCGAGGCGTCGACCGCATTGCGCACCAGGTTGATGAGGAGCTGGTCGAGCTGGTCGGCGTCCGCCTCGATGCGCACCTCCGGCCCAGGCGCGATGCCGATTGGCAGGCGCTTCTCCAGCGCCGCGATCCGGCGCACCCACTCCTCCACCTCGACGGGTCCCAGATGGGGAGGCGGGAGCCGCGCCAGCCGCGCGTAGCTGGTCATGAAGCGCGAGAGCGACTCCGCCCGCCGCTCGATCACCTGGAGCCCCGACGCGACGTCTTCCCTCCAGCCGTCGTGCGGAGCCGGCGCGCGCAAGGTCTCCTGGACGCTCTGCGCGATCGAGTGGATCGGCGCGAGCGAGTTGTTGATCTCGTGCCCGAGCACGCGCACCAGCCGCTGCCAGGCTTGCCGCTCCTCCTCGCGCAGCGCGCGCCGGAGGTCGGCAAGCACCAGTAGTTGGTGCGGCTTGCCACCCAGGCGGAAGGTGCTGCGGCGCAACTCGAACTTGCCGGCGCCGCCCGGCAGGGTCAATTCAAGGTTGCGCGGCGAAGGGCCGAGAAGCGCAGCCCCCAGCCCCAGCTGCAGCGCGTCGCTGGAGGGGAGGCGCGAGAGCTCCGCGCCGAGGAGCCGCTCTCCGGCCCGGTTCGCCAGCACCGCCCGGCCGTTCTCGTCGAAGGCGAACACCGCCACCTCGATCTCGTCCATCACCCGCTGCAGCAGCGCGCCGGCCTCCAGCGACCCGAGGCGTTGCTCGCGCAGCGTGGCCGACAGCTCGTTCAGCTCCAGCATCAGCTCGCCGAGCGGATCGCCCAAACGCGCGCCGCGTCCGCGCACCGAGAAGTCTCCCTCCCGTAGCGCCGCGACCAGGTTGGACGCGGTCTGCAGCGGCCGCAGCACGCGCTCGCGGACGGCCGCCGACACCGCCAGCCACACCAGCACCACTACCGCTCCAACGGTCCAGGTGACCTTGGCCGAGTAGTCGCCTGCCGCCAGCAGTCCCAGCGTGGCGAGCACCGCGGGGAGCCCGGCCAGGAGCGAGAGGAGAAAGATGCGGACGTCGTGCGGCTGCGGGCGGCGCTTCACGTCCGAAACGCATCCCACACCGGCCGCGCCATGAAAAGCACAGCGCCGCCGAATACGGCGGCGGCTGGCCCGACCGTGCTCATCCCTGCGCCTTCAGCCCGTGGTGCTGCAGCCTGCGGTAGAGCGCGCTGCGGGAGACGCCCAACTCGCGGGCGGCTTCGCTCACGTTTCCGGCGCAGCGCGAGAGCGCCCGCTGGATGAGGTGGCGCTCCGCCTCGTCCAGCGTCATCGACTCGTAGAGCTGGCCCGAGTCGCGGCGCGCAGACGGCGAGAGGAAGAGGTCCTCCGCCGCGATGCGGTCGCCGCGGGCCATCAGTACGGACCGTTCGACCGCGTGCTCCAGCTCGCGCACGTTTCCCGTCCACGGATGTCGCACCAGGGCGTCCAGCGCGTCGGGCTGGAAGCCCTTCAGCGCCTTGCCGTACTTCGCCGCCTGCTGGGCGAGGAAGTGCTGGGCCAGGTGGGGGATGTCCTCGCCGCGCTCGCGCAGGGGAGGCAGGTGGATCTCCACCGTGTTCAGCCGGTAGAGCAGGTCCTCGCGGAAGCGGCCCTCGCCGACCTCGTCGGCGAGCAGGGCATTGGTTGCGGCGACCACGCGCACGTCGGCCTTCTTCACCTTGGAGGAGCCGACCGGGTTGAACTCGCCGGTCTGCAGCACGCGCAAGAGCTTCGCCTGCTGCGCCATCGGCATGTTGGCCACTTCGTCGAGGAAAAGCGTCCCGCCGTCGGCCAGCTCGAACGCGCCGGTGCGGTCCGTCTTCGCGTCGGTGAAGGCGCCGCGCACGTGGCCGAACAGCTCGCTCTCGAAGACGCCCTCCGAGAGGCCACCCGCGTTGACGACCACCATGGCCTTCCCGGCGCGTTTGCTGCTCTGGTGCAGCCAGCGCGCCACTACTTCCTTCCCGGTGCCGTGCTCGCCGGTCACCAGCACGTTGGCGTCGCTGGGACCCACCCGCTCCAGCAACCGCAGCACCGGCAGCATGGCGGGAGCGTGCGCCACCAGCGGCGGCGCGTTGCCGCGCAGCCGCGAGTTCTCCTCCTCCAGCCGCCGGCTGCGGCGCAGCGCGCGGCCCAGCTCGATCTGCGTGCGCAGCGTGGTGAGGAGGCGCGCGTTGTCCCAGGGCTTTTGCACGTAGTCGCGCGCGCCGCGCCGCATCGCTTCCACAGCGCCTTCCACGCTGCCCCAGGCCGTCATCACCACCACCGGCAAGGTGGCGTCCTGCGCGCGGACCTGGCTGAGGAGGTCCAGCCCCTCCTTCCCGGAGGTCGTGTCGCGCGTGTAATTCAGGTCCATCAGCACCGCGTCGAAGTCCTGCTCTTGGAGGGCGGCCAGCACGCCGGCGGGCGAGGAGGCGGGCACGAGCTCGAATCCCTCGCGCCGCATGAGGAGCCGCAGCGCCTCGAGCACGTCGGGCTGATCGTCCGCGGCCAGGATCCTCACTTCTCTATCCACCCGTCGCGCAGGCGAACGATGCGGTTGCCGTACGAGGCGTTCTTCTCGGAATGCGTGACCTGCACGATGGTCGTCCCCGCGCGGTTCAGCTCGCTGAAGAGCTGCATGATCTCCTCGGCCTGCGCGGAGTGCAGGTTGCCGGTGGGCTCGTCCGCGAGCAAGAGGGCAGGCTTGGCGATCACCGCGCGGGCCACACCGACCAGCTGCTGCTGCCCTCCGGAGAGCTGGGTCGGGTAGAGGTCCTTCTTGCCCACCATGCGGAACCGGTCCAGCGCGTCGGCGACCAGCGCCTGCCGCTCCTTGGAGGACAGTCCGCGGTAGCTCAGCGGCACCTCCAGGTTCTCCGCCACCGTGAGCCCGTCGAGCAGGTGGTACTGCTGGAAGACGAATCCGACGGCTTTCTTGCCCAGCTCCCCCCGGGCTTTGGGTGAGAGCGCGTCGACCCGCTCGCCCATCAGCTCGTACTCGCCGGCCCACCCGGCATCGAGCAGCCCGAGGATGGCGAGCAGGGTGGACTTTCCCGCGCCAGAGGGTCCCATGACGGTGACGAACTCGCCGCGGTCGATGTCCAGGTCGATCCGGCGGAGCAAAAAAAGCTGCCCGCTGCCTTGCTTGACCGCCTTCTCCAGGTTGCGCAACCGGATCATCGGTTCACTCCGTCCGCAGCGCGACCATGGGGTCGACGCGCGTCGCGCGCCGCGCCGGCAACCAACTGGCGACCAGCGCCACGGCGCGCGGAGAGCACCAGCGCGAGCGCCGCGAAGATCTCCCGGCTCCGCGCCGCGCCGCGCGCAAGCATCAGATTCGCCACTTTCGCGCAGGCGATGAGCAGCACCAGCAGGACCGCGCCGAGCAGCACCCGATCAGGTTCTGCGCCTCGAAGTTGCCGCGCACCGCGACCAGCCGGCTCTCCTCGCCCCATCCCAAGGAGCGGAGCAGGACCGCGTGCATCACGCTGAAGATGCTGGTGGTGGCCCCGATGCCCAGCGCCAGCGCCAGCACCGCCGCGGCGGTCACCCCCGGAGTGCGCAGGAGCATCCGGACCGCGTATCGCAGATCGCGCAGCACGGCATCCATGTGGGCCTCCTCCAGTGGCCGTCCATCGGGCGGCCCTGCGCTCTTCACATTGCGGCGGTCGCGGCAAGCATTCAGGCAGACGGCGTCAGTTGTCCCTCGCCTCCGGGCGAGCTGGACTCGTCGACGATGCGCCCGTCGAAGAGCGTCACCGTCCGCGAGGCGAGCCGCGCGTAGGCCGGATCGTGCGTGACCATGATCAGCGTAGAGCCGGACTGGTGCAGCTCGCGCAAGAGCTTCATCACCGTCTGGCCGTTCTTCGAGTCGAGGTTCCCGGTGGGCTCGTCGGCGAGCAGGATGAGCGGGTCGCCCGCGACCGCGCGCGCCACCGCGACGCGCTGCTGCTGGCCTCCGGAGAGCTGGCCGGGCATGTGCCGCGCCCGGTGCGACATGCCCACCCGCTCCAGCGCCTGCTCGACGCGCTTGTTGCGCTCGTCGGCCGCCATGCCGCGGTAGGTGAGCGGCAGCTCCACGTTCTCGAACACCGTCAGGTCGCCGATCAGGTTGAAGCTCTGGAAGATGAACCCGATGTGCTTGTTGCGCACGTGCGCGCGGTCCGCGGGGGAGAGGTCCTGCACCGGCTTGCTGTCGAGCAGGAAGGTGCCGGCGCTGGGCGTGTCGAGCAGCCCCAGGAGCGCGAGCAGGGTGGTCTTTCCCGATCCCGAGGGGCCGACGATCGCGAGCCACTCGCCCTTCTTGACGGCGAGGTGCACGTCGGACAGCGCGTGCGTCTCCACCTCGTCGGTGAGGAACACCTTCCGGATCCCCTGCAGCTCGAGCAGCGTCGGGGCGGGTCCCGTGGCGAGCTGCGGTCCGGGCAGGGCGGGGGTCGGGTTCGTCTCCATTCAGCGCAGCCTCACTCGTTCGGCGTTGTCGTACTGGGTCATGTCGGAGAGGACGACCGCGTCGCCCTCCGAAAGGCCGTCGCGCACCTCGATGGTGCTGACCGAGCTGCGGCCCAGGCGAACCTTGGTACGCACCGCCAGGTCGCCGTCTTTCGTCAGCTTGAACAGCTCGACGGTGGCGTCGGGCTGCGCGCCGGCCGGGCGGCCGACGTAGAGGACATCGCTCAGCTTCTCCAGCTCGATGGTGCCCTCGACGGTGAGGTCGGGGCGCGCGCCCTTGGGCAGCTCGGCCGGCAGCGCCACCTCCACCTCGACCGAGCCCTGCGCCGCGGACGGCGCGATGCGCGCCACCTTGCCCTGCACCACGCCGTTGCGGGTGTCGATCTCCGCCTTCAGCTGGAGGGCGACGTCGCGCGCTTGCGTCTCCGGGATGCGGACGATGGCCTTGAGCCGCTCGGGCTTGACGACCTTCGCGAGCAGCGCGCCCGGCGTCACCCACTGTCCCAGCTCCAGAGGCAGCTCGCTGAGCACGCCCTCGTCGATCGACTTCACCTTCATCGACTCGACTTGCTTCTGCCGGAACGCGACGACCGCCTTGAGGCGCTCGATCTGCGCTTCCTGCGCGCGCACCTGGTCGCGCAGGCTGCCCTGCATGACGGTGAGGCGCTGCTCCTCGATGGCGGTTCGGTTGGACAGCTCCTCGGCCTTGTCGACCTGCTGCTTCATCTCGATGTCGGAGACCACGCCCTTCAAGTCGCGGATGGCGTCGGCCTTCCGGCGCGCATCCTGCGCGTCGGTGCGCAGCGTCGCCATGGTCGAGCGCTGCGCCAGCGCCTGCGTGTGCAGCGTGTTGCGCAGGTTGATCAAGTCCACCGTGGCCTGTGCGAGCTGCCGCTCGGCGTCGAGCTCTTGCAGCATCACGTCCGGGTTGGACAGCTCCATCGGGATGGTGCCGGGCGCAACCTTCGCGCCCGGGCGCAGCGGCAGCCGCTCCACCCGGCCCGCGGTGTCGGCCGTGATCCAGCGGATCTGCTCGGGGACGAGCGTTCCGGGCCCCTTCACCTGACGCAGCATCGAGCCGCGCTTCACCGTGTCGGTCCACACCGCGCCGCGATCCACGGTGGGCGCCGCCGCCTTGAGACGGGACAGCCCGACGGTGATGGCCACCACGGCCAGGACGGCGCCCGCCGCCAGCGCGACGTTGCGCCGCGTCCTCGGCGGCTTCTTGCGCGGGATGTCCACCACGCTGCCTGGGGATCGACCCGCAATCGGCTCGTTCGCCTGCATCGCGCTGTGCAGGAGCGAACTTCGTGCCAGGGCGTGAATGGCGGCAAACCGGCTTGAATCGCCGTTCTGGCGGCGATTTCCGCCCGTCCCTGGGATCGCGCGATCCCAGAACCGGACACCTGCTCCGCGCGCAGAGCAGAGCGATGCGGGATCCATCGCGCCGAGGTTACTACGATGAAATTGACAGCGCGTCGCCCGCCGCCCGGACCATCGATCGGGGCCAGGAATGCGCCGCGTCGCTGTCCAGGCGCGGATGCCAGATCTCCTCACCCCCCGGAGGCACGAAGGGCTGTAGCATCGTCACATGAGCGCTCGATTGGACCGACTCCGCGGGGGCGCGCCAGGTGCTTCAGATCGTCGATCTGGATGGCGCACCTGGCAGGAGTCGAACCCCCGGCCCGCGGCTTCGAAGTTCGTTCGGGGGAGCTTACCGCATCGCCCGCCGCGTCCCGATCCGTCACTCTACGAGGGGTTACGGCTTCGCCAACTTCCCCGAACGTCCCGACGCACCCGGCCAATCACGGTCAGTTTGCTGCATTAGTGCTGCAAGGCTTTTCGGGGAAGCTCGTGTCCCCACGCGAAGTGGCCATGGTTCCTGGGCGTCAACCGCGAAACCATCTACCGCCTCTGCGCTCGGGGTGAGCTTCCCCACCTCCGCATCGGCTCCGTTCTTCGCATCGACCTCGCCGCGTACCTGGCCAAGCGCCGACCCTGGTAAGGGAACCTTTACTAGCGGAACGCAGTGGTAAACGAACCTTTACTTTCGCAGCTCGCAGTACCCGCTCAGCGCTGCTGCTCCATGGTTCTGTGCCCCACATCGAAGTCGTCCTTGAAGATGCGGTGGATTCCTCGAGCGGCAAATAGTTCCACGCCCGCTACCTCGTCGCGGCAGTCGTAGAGCACGAGCAGCTCATTGTAGGCGTCCACGGCTACGTCGCAGGTGCGCGGCGCCGACAGGGCCCAAGTGAAGCGATTCTGTTCGACTCCGAGATCGGTAGGGCTGCCGCAGCGTTCGCGAACGGACCGGCGGCTCATCCCACGATGCACGCTGCACGCCGCACCAGATGCTGTCGCCAGCTTCCAGTCCGCCGTCAGGTATTGGCGGGCGGCGAACTTGCCAAGCAATGTCGTCACCGCCGCCATTCCAACGAGCAGCGCGGCGATCGTCCATGCAGACCCGGCTTCAAGCGTTGGCCGAGTCCAGCGCTCGAGGAGGAGCACTGCGACGACAAGAGGCACTACAGCCAACGGCAAGAGAGCGACCGCACCGACCACACCATAGAGCCAGAGGAAGGGCAGGCTCCACTCGAGTCGCGCGCGCAGGATCGCGTTCACGAGACCAAGCGCAACTGGAATCGCCAACGCGGAGCCGACGCAGGCGAGGAACGCCGCGCGAGCGATCCGTCGCCTTCTTTCAGTCTTAGACCCCGCGACTCGCGCCGCGTATCGCCCAGCCAGTGCGCCGGAAAGGACGGCCGCCAGAGAGGCCGTGGACAGAAGGGCGACTGCACCACTCGGCTGATCGGAGGTTGTAAAGCCGACCATGAGGTCCAGGAAGGCGCGGTAGAACCCCTCCTCGTTCTCAGGCAATGCCCAGCCCCGCCGACCGTAGTACGCGGCCGCCGCGGATACAGCGAGTGCCGTGGTGCTCACTGCGACCAGCACCCCCTTGAGCGCCGCTGGTCCAGGTCGCGAGAGCGATGTCGCCATGAGCGATATCTAGCATCCGACCAGGGCAGAAATCTGCTGATTCCCACCGAGCCGGGCGCAGAGTCAACCGCGCGTTTGGTACCCGATGCCGCAGCGCCGCGTCGGTGCAGAATCGATGCAATGTCAGAGGCCTGTGCTAATACTTCGCCCGTGCCGAAGCCTGTTCACAGCACTGGCGCCGAGTCGCCCGAAGAGCTGCCCGCGTACGCGGCGGTGCGCGCGGCGCAGATCGTCCGGCTGTCGCCCTCGACTCTGCGGATCTGGGCCCGCGGCTATGGCGAGCACGATGCCCTGTTTTCCCCGGCGCAGCGCTCACCTCTCACGCTGTCGTTTTCCAACTTGGTCGAGGCCTTTGTGCTGGCGTCGATTCGGCGCGCACATGGCGTTTCGATGCAGCGCGTTCGGAAGGCGCTGAGGTTTATCGGAAGAGAGCTCGGAGTGCAGCGCCCACTCATCCATGCCCGCTTTCGCACGGATGGGGTTCGGCTATTCGTCGACTACGCGGACCGGCTGCTCGAGGTTTCTAGTAAAGGTCAAGCAGCGCTCCGCGAGGTCCTTGATGCCAGCCTCGAGCGCATCGAGTGGGGGCGCGATGTGGCCGAGCGATTCTATCCGTGGGTCAGGGCCGGTCTCGCTGGGACTCAACCGAAAAGCATCGTGATCGACCCGCGCCGTGGCTTCGGCCAGCCGAACATCGCCGGCACGGGCATCGAAGCCCGCATCGTGACCGAGCGTTACCGCGCGGGCGAGTCAGTCGCTGAGCTCGCGCAGGACTATCGCCTCGACACCGGACAGATCGAGGACGCAATCCGGTGCGAGACGAGTGAAGCCGCCTGAACCCTTCACCTGGTTCGTTGATCGTTCCCTCGGACGAAAAATCGTCCTCGACCTTCGTGCCGCTGGATACCAAGTCGAAGAGCACGCTGACCACTTCGCGGACGATGCTCTCGACACGGAGTGGCTCGGCGAGGCAGGCCGGCGAGGCTGGATAGTCCTCACGAAGGACAAGGCAGTTCGTCGCAACGCCCTCGAACTTGCCGCGATCCTCACCGCTGAGGTGGCCTGCTTTTCTCTCGGCGCCGGCAACCTGAAGTCCGAGCAGATGGCACAGGGGTTCATCGCGGCGCGACGCAGGATGGAGAAGGCGCTGCGGCGGTTCGATCCAGCGATGACGGCGAGTGTCACTGTGACCGGGCATGTCCGCGTCCTGATGGCAGCGAGTCAGCTGTTGGCGCAGCCCAGGGTCATGCGCCGTGGATTCGGCGCGCCGAAAGAGCCGATCAAGGTGTTCGACGAATCGCCGGTCACCAAACAAAAGATCCAATTGCTCGAAGGCCGCTATGGGCTGTACTTGAACGACGGCGAGACGAATGCCTCGCTGCCCAAGGGAGTCATGGCGGAGACGGTTACCCGCGAGCAAGCCCTGGAAATATTGGCCGCGCGAGCCGCGCTG
>Ga0137409_10003577_pt1 | contig 16421 bp, 9 predicted proteins | sample CZODoug1_16funga_FD_122059 | JGI IMG/M metagenome (GOLD analysis project Ga0137409, IMG submission 122059) | Vadose zone soil fungal communities from Angelo Coast Range Reserve, California, USA - CZODoug1_16fungal (Hybrid Assembly) | ecosystem: Environmental > Terrestrial > Soil > Vadose zone... | reverse complement strand
AGCTAGCTCCGCGAGAACCTCACGCGGCTCGACGATGCGGCAGTCGCGGGATTGAGCTTCGCGGAGGAACTGGGACTTGCGGGGCAGCCCCGTTAGATCCATGACTGTCATACCGGAGCGGAGATAGCCGGAGTGAACGGGTTGGCGAGCAGGCGAAGATAAAGAGCCGCGCACGGTAGTAAGCGGTCGGGCCGGACCGCTTACTTCGTGCGCGGCTCCTTGTTCGTCGCAAATCACAATGATTTCGTGCATGGTGGTATAGAGGGCTTCGAATTGGACGAAGCGGCAATCCCATTGTTGGGCGAGGGCGTGAGCGGCTTGGCGATGATGGCTGGCGATAATGAGGGCGCCGCCGCGTTTCTTGATGCCGTAGGCGAGTGCCCGAGCCGTGGCGTTGACGCCGACCACCATGACGGTTCGTCCTTCTAGAGGTTTGTCGGATGGCGTGCTCCCGTCGATGGCGCCCCGGGCTCTGACATTTCCTTCGCTGCCGCTCCCGTTCCTGAGGGTCGCTTCCAGCGCGGCGACGGCGGCGCGGCAAAGCAAATTGTAACCGTGCCACTTTTGATCATGGGACAAGAGAAGATCGACGGCCTCGCATTGCCGAGCGGCCGAGTCCAACTCGGCAGGGATATCGAGCAGAGCATGGCGGTTCGGCTCATCGACGACTACGCCGGCCAAATGAACCGCTTCCATGACTTTGCGAAATAGCCGTGAATTGCCCACGCCCAACGGCAAGCAGCGAGCGGAGCTGTCCAGTTGAAGCAAGGCGGCATTCAGAAGGCCCACCGTGACATATTCCAGCTCGGTGAACCCGGTCACGCCGATGAGGCGGGTATTGCGCTCGATCGCGGGGTAATGGTAAACCGATTGCAGGGCATGAACGGTCGGCTCGCCGGGATAGGCTTCCATGCCGCGCTCGAGAGCCGCGTAAGTCCAAGGGGAACCCATCTTTTTCCCAAGAATTGAGAGCATAAGGCCCGGCTTACCGAGTCCCACGGCGACCGTGGGCAGGGCGGGTTTGGCCAGAATCTGCACCAGCGGCCAAGCTTCCTCCGGCGTCCGAGCCAAGGTCATGAGTTTGATGACATCGGGATTCTTCGTGCGGGCTTCCTCATAGATTTCGTGAAGATCGGCGGGCGTCTCACGGAGGTTGGTGTAGGAGATGACGCGCTTGGCGCCGGGGAACGGACGGATCTGATCGGCCACGTCCAGCTCGATCGCGATGCCGTCGGCACCGGCCGTCGCGCGCGCGCCCGCGAGATTGCGGTCGAGGCAAGCCACACGCCAGCCGAGCGCCTGCAAGCGCGTCGCGGTGGCGGCGCCGATGCCGCTGGCCGCTCCGGTAACCGCTACGCGTAGCCCCTGCGTCGTGGCGCGGGCGTTCGCGGGAACACTGCTCATCGGAACTCCTCCTCAAGTCGCGAGTCGAGTTGGAAGGCTAGTCACTTTTCGGGCGCACCGCGAGGATCGGGTCCCCAAAGCGGGATGTGTAAAGCACCACGCTATTCGTCGCGGGTGACAACCGCTCCGGTCCGGCTCTACTATCGGGACGCGACCGCGTTGATCGCGCCAACCGCGGAATACAGCCGCGCCATCGAACCCCCCAAATGTCAGCTACCTGCAGCGCCTGCGCCAGGCCGATCAACGTGCATCAGCAGGTGCGTGGCGGCACGTGTGACGACGTGTCATGCCGCACGGCAGCCGTGAAGCGCCGGATCGCGCAACGGCACGCCGAGCAGGAAGCGGTGCAGAGGTCGGTCGCGAGCGCACATCTGCAGACGTTGCTTACGAAGCGCCAGCAACGCGACGCGGAGCTGGTGCTGGTGACGGTGTCGACTTCGATGGCGTCGCTGGAATCGGTGTCCGCGGCGCGCCGCGAGACGCTGCGCGAGAACATTGCCCAAGCGGTTGCGGCCAGTGCGGAGCTCGAGCCGGACGTCGCCTCGACGGAGCTCCCGGCCGCCGATTGCGCACCCTCTTCGGAGGCCCTTGCCGCTGCCTGCGCGACGTGCCGCGGGTTCTGTTGTCGCAGCGGCGGCGACAGCGCGTACGTAGACGCGAGCACCGTACGAAGGGTCCGCTCGCAACGGCCCGATCTCAGCCCAGGCGAGCTCGTTGCCCTATATGTGGATGCGGTGCCCGAGCGCAGCGTGGAGCGCTCCTGCATTTTCCACGGCGAGCAGGGCTGTGCGTTGGCCCGCGAGCTACGCTCGCGTACCTGCAACAGCTACTTCTGCAGACCGATGCAGGAGTGGATCGGCCGGCCCGCGGCAACCACTGCGGGGCTGACTGCCGTGATCATTTTGCATGAGGATCGGGTGGTCCGGTCCACCTTGATCGATCGGAAATAGACTTCAAGCGGGCCAAGGTCCATTCCGTGGTTGACGGTCAGCGCCCGTCGAAATAGTCGGTGGCGAACGCGTAGGCCGCTTTGCCGATCTTCTCGCCGACCACGCGGCCGGGGATGTCGTCGGCCGGCGGGTGAATGCCGCCCCAGATCCGCGACAGGCTGCTCTGCTCCGCCGCGTCGCGATAGGTGGCCCATTGGAACGTCATGTCGACGCTCGGGCCTTCCTCGAACACCAGAAACTGATTCTTCTTGATCGCGAATTGGCTCATGCCGCCCGGAAAGAACGCGTCGCCGGTGATCGCGGTCAACACCTCGGCTGCCGCGCGCGAGTACGTGGAGTGCCCGGAGATATAGCCCGGGAATGGCGGCGTCACGAACGTCGGCCGCTGATACGGCCACCAGTTCTGCGCGAGGATCCAGCCGACCCCGGCTTGCTGCGTCGCCGGATCGCTGACGTAGGTCGGGCCGCGCCAGGCCCAGAGCTTGATCTTGCCCACGTTCTCGCCGTTCGCGCCCGCGAGCGGATCGCCGGCCGCGACGATCTCGATGTGGCCGGGGTACAGCGGCAGCCCGTCCGGGTGATACGACGGCGCGCTCGGATCGGAGCTCTGCCCACGATCCGCCATGGCCCGAATCGCCGACACGGGGCGGACGGAGTCGTACCAGCCCTTCATGCCCCACGCGGCGATCGCGACGTCGTGCATCGCGCCGCCGAGCGCGAGATACCCTTTCACGTCCCACTCGAGCGGGCCGAGCTCCGCGCCGGCGCCGCCGATTCGGCGCTTGAGCGCGGGATGATCGGTCACGGTGTTGAAGATCACGAACCAGTGACCGGGTGGCGTCTCCGACGTCGGGCCGTCGGCCCAAAACTCCGCGAGCGCGCGCGTGTAGTCGCCGCGCGGCACGAGTTGCGGCGTGTAGGGAGCGCCGGTGGCTGGATTGAGCAGGTGGCCGCTGTGGTGCACGCCGCCGTTCAAGGTGTCGTAGAAGGCCGGATACTCATCGAAGGCGGCGGGCAGCGTCTGCGTGTTGCCGTTGCTCGCGGGCGAGATGTCGATCATCACGCCGTCGGACTGGTCGAGGTGACCCGACCAGATGGCGACGAGCGCGTAGTTCCACCGGTACAGGTCCGCGTACGTGCCGTGCACTTTCGGCGGCGGACCCGGATCGTGGTAGACCTGATAGCGGAAGCCGCCGCGAAAGTAGTTGGTCCGATCCTGGTCGGCCAGCGCGAACGGCGCCACCGCGCCCCACTCGGGCGACAGCGCAGGCGGCTGCGAATTGACGACGTTGCCGGCCTGGTCGATGGCGATCGGCAGCGCGATGGGTTGCCAGCGGTCGAGATCGACGATGTTCGGGTTGCCCGGCTTGAACGGCTCGATCGCGGGATTCGCCGGCTGGTAGAACTGATTACGGTACCCGTTGGCTTCGTTCGCTCCGTCCTGCAAGCCGTACGCGATGTAGCACTCGGCGATGCGGTTGCCGACGGCGGCCGCCGAGCCGGTGCTCACGTCGGTCGAGGTCTTCGCCGTGTCGTAGCCGAGCGTGCTCATGAGCTGATCCATCGCTGGCAGCGTGGCCGCGCCGCCGGGCGATGCGCCGAAGCGGTGACGCAGGATCCGATAGGCGGCGTAGCTGATCGCTTCCTCGCGCGCCGGCTGGCGGTCGCCGTGGAAGGCGGGCACCGTGAGCGCGCAGCTATAGCCGTGCAGGGTTTTGCCCGCCAAATAGGTTTCCGCGGTAGCGGAGTAGGTCGCCCAGGCGTCGTACATCGCGGCCGAGACGTGGAACAAGTTGCGGGCGTGCACGGTGGGCCGCGCCAGGTCCTTGCGGATCGCCTGCAGCATCACTTCGTTCCACTGGCGCGCGACGGAGGGGCTGCGCGTGTCCGCCGTCTGCGCAACGACGTCGTCGCCGTTGCGGGAGTCGCACGCGCCGAGCATGCCGAGTGCGCCGAGGCACGCGAGCAACCGGGCCCGCGGCTTGTCGCCGCGGAAGAGCGCCGTCCCGATCATTGCTCGTGCCCCCCTGCGCATCGCGTGCTACTCGACGAACGTCGCCTTGCCGGCCGCCACGTTCGCGTAGCTGTCCGTTCTGCCGTCGGGCCATTCGATCTGCACGGAGTCGGCGGAGCCGGCCGAGCCGAGCCCGAACACCTGCGCGGTCGGCGTCTGCGACGTGAAATTGCCGCCGATGGCGATCTCGCGGAGTTGCGTGGTGCCGCCGATGGTCACGCGGATTCGCGCGCCCACGGCCTCGGTGTTCGGGGCCTTGGCCACGAGCTTTACGGTGAGCGATTTGTTGGTGCTGGTCTTGTCGTCGTTCAGCCAGAACGCGCCGGAATTCGCGAGGCCGCGGTTGGTCATGAAGATGTCGACGTCGCCGTCGCGGTCGAAGTCCGCGCAGATCACGGCGCGTCCTTGTTCGGCGTCGCTCATGCCGCGCGTGCCGGCCGCGTCGACGAATCGCAACCCGTTCGGCTGCGAGATGAACAACCGGCTGCGGTCGTGCTCGAAGTCGTCGATCGGATTGAGATTGGTCCAGCCGTTGGTGTGAAAGATGTCCAAGCGGCCGTCGAGATCGAAGTCCGCGAGGCATGCCCCCCAGCCCCAGCCGCCGTCCTGAATGCCCGCCGCGATCGACACGTCCTGCAGCAAGCCGCCGCCTTGGTTCAAGTAGAGGCGATTACCCACGGTCTCGGACGCGCCGAAAATGCCGGTGACGAACCAGTCGAGATCGCCGTCGTTGTCGACGTCGCCGACGGCGGAGCCCATGCCGTTGCGGTCGATGATGACGGCATTGTCCGTCGCGTCGCGAAACGCGCCCGGCCCTTGCGCACCCTTGTTCATCAGGAACCGCGTGTTGTTGAAATCGGAGACGATCAGGAGCTCGGGGTAGCGATCGCCGTCCATGCGCGCGAACCCGGCGACGAACGAGTAGTCGTAGTCGAGCGCCGTCGGCTGAAAGGGCGCGTATCCGCCGCGCCGAGGGATCGTGGCGGCGGCCACGCCCGACGCGACGCTCGCGTCGGTGAAATGAATCGTGCCCGCGGCCCCGTCATTGAGCCACAGCGTTTCGGTGTTGCCGTTGCCGCCGGCGCCGTCCGGAGGCCGCGGCGTGCCCCAGTGCGCAAGCAACAGGTCGACGTCGCCGTCGAGATCCGCGTCGCCGAACGACGCCGAGATGGTGTTGCGCGCGCCGAGCGTGTTCAGGCCCGACTGTGCGGTGACGTCGCGAAACGTGCCGTTGCCCAAGTTCTGGAACAGCACGCACGGGTCGCCCTCGAGGCCGCCGACGAACAAGTCGAGATCGCCGTCGCTGTCGAGATCGGCGAACACGGGGCCGCTTTGCAGGTAGCCGCCGCCCGCGGGTTTGGCGCGCGCGACGCCGGCCGCCGCCGCCACGTCGGTGAAATGATTGCCGCCGTCGTTGCGATAGAGCAGGTTCGGCCCGACGTCGCCGCGCACGACGTAGAGATCGAGGTCACCGTCGCCGTCGTAGTCGCCGGCCGCGGCGCCGCCGGCGAACATCTCGGCCTTCGAGTTGGTGGGATTGACGATCTTGTGAACGAAGCTGATGCCCGTGCTGTTGGTGATGTTCGAAAACTGCGCCGGTGGCGCCGGCGGGGCCGGGGGCGGAGCTCCGCCGGGCGAGCCGCCGTCTCCGCCACCGCCGCCCCCGCAGGCCGCGAGCACGCCGAACGTCGCGAGCAGCAGCAGACGCGCTGCCGCGGCGGAAGCGCGCGTGCAACCGGTCCGCGACGACCGCGGGTCGCTCGAGGGCAGCACGCTCACTCCCCGCGGGGCCGATTGCGTCCGGCGTTGCGCCATGACGAGTCCTCCGGTAGCGGCCGGCCGTAGCCGGATCGGTCTTATTTGTACTTGAACGACACGCGGATTCCGGAGATTCGCGGATCGCCCCACTTGTAGAACGTCCGGGGCGTGCCGTAGAAGGCCTCGGTCTTGACGGACTCGTCCGTCGCGTTGTTCACGAACAGCTCCGCCGTCCACTGATCGCTGGCCGGGCGGAACGAGAGGCTCAAGTCGACCTTGGTGTACGCGGGTTGGACGCCGAAGTCGGCTTCGCCGGGATCCGTGGGGCTCAGCGTGCCCGCGGGGCGATCCGTGCGGTTCTCCCAGCCCAAGAACATCTGGTCGTAATAGCTCACGCGGATCCTCGGCGCAATGCTCGCGCCGCCGTTGAGCGGGAACGTGTGCTCGTACTGCACGGAGATCTGGTACTCGGGCGCGTACGGCAAGTGGTTGCCGGCGAAGTCGAAGACGCTGGACACACACGCGCCGCTCGGCAGCACGCCCAAGCCGCACGGATTCCAGATCCGGCCGCGCGCGTCGCCGAAGTTGCTTTCGTTGCCGAGGAACTCGTCGTAGGTCGCGTCGAGATAAGCGAACGTGGCGTCGAGGTGGCCCATGCCGCCGGCCACCACCGTGGACGCCTCGAGCTCGAGGCCGTCGATCGAGGCGGCGCCGGCATTGGTGTTGGTGAGCGTCGACTGGTTCGTCACGGGATCGATCACGGCGCCGGTGACCTGCATGTCCTTGAAGTCCATGAAGAACAGGTTGGCGCTGAGCCGCCAGGCTTGATAGTCGGTCTTGACGCCGACCTCCACGCTGTCGACCTCTTCCGGCTTTTGCAGCAGGACGTCGTTGCGTGAGAAATCGAGCCCGCCGCCGGCGGTGAGGAGGTCGGTATAGCCCTTGCCGTCTTGCAGCACGCCCGACTTCCAGCCGGTGCTGTACGAGGCGTAGAGCAGCACGGAGTCGTTCAAGTCCCACTCGCCGCGCAGCATCCCGGTGGTCTTGCTCCAGTCGCCGTGCATGTCGTTGTACTGCCGGTAGAAGCAACCCTGGCCGCCGTTGAGCGCCGAAGGTTGCGCGGCGATGTTCGCCGGCAGGGGTCCCACCAGGCCGAACGTGCAGTCGATCGAGCGGCCGCCCGTGTCGCTGCGCGAGTCGTCAATGTAGCGCAGGCCGGCGGTCAAGCGGAAGGCGTCGGTGATGCTCAAGGTGCCTTGGAAGTAGGCGCTATTCGAATCGAGCGCGCGATTCGGCTGCACGAACGTCGAGAGCACGCCGTTCGCCGAATCCTGCGGCGTGAAGCCCCAGCTGCCGTGCAGCATGTCGAAGCGGATGCTGTTTTCCTCTTGGAAGTAGAACAGGCCCGTCGTCCAGTAGAACTTCCGGTCGGCCGGGCTCGTGATCTGCACTTCGTGCTGCGTGGCGTCGTAGGTGGAGTACACCGTGTTGCGCGTGTCGCCCTGCGCCTGGTTGCCGTACAGCTGGCTCTGCGTGAAGTCGGACCACCCGCCGATGTAGCTCACGGTGTAGCCGTCGCCGAAGCCGATGTCGAGCCGGGTGCGGATGTTGTCGGAATCGAGCTCCAGGTTGCCGGGCGCGGTGGCGTCGTTGACGCGGTTGTCGAAGTCGAGGCTGCCCACGTCGCCGGTGCCGGTGTTGCGGAAGTTTTCGTACGCGAGGTACCAGCTGATGTTGTCGTTCGGCTGAAACATCGAGCTCAACCGATACGAGGCGAGATCGACGGTGCCGTAGTTGCGGTTGGTCTCGAAGCGGTTGCCCGGCGTGAATGCCGTGATGCCGTCGCGCTCGTCCTTGGCTCCCGCGAACCGCACGGCCCATTTGTCCGACGCGGCCAGGTTGACCATGCCGCGGAGGCCGAGCAGCGAGTCGGAGCCCGCGGTGATCTCGCCGTTCGCGTCGAAGCCGTTGGCGTTGGGTTTGGCGGAGTGCAGCGAGATGGCGCCGCCGGTGGAGTTGCGGCCGAACAGCGTACCCTGCGGGCCGCGCAAGATCTCGACGCGATCGAGGTCGTACATCATCACGGTGGTGCCTTGCGAGCGCGCCGCAAAGACTCCGTCGGAGTAGAACGCGATCCCCTGATCGCCGGCCTCGGTTTGGTTCCGAGTGCCGAGCCCGCGGATGAAGATCAGCGGCACCGCGTGATCGCCGTTCTCGAAGAACTGCAAATTCGGCACGAGGCCGCGCAGGTCGAGGAGCGACACGACGTGGTTCGTGTCCAGGGCTTCCTGGTTGAAGGCTGAAATCGCAAGCGGCGTCTGCTGCAAGTTCGTCTCGCGGCGCGTGGCCGTGACGACGATTTCTTCTAGCTGCGCCTGCGCGGCGAACGTGCACGCGCACAGCGCGGCGCCAGCCAACACCGGAGTCAAGATCCTCATGACGGCCCCCTCATTCTCGTGGTAGTTGCGGTTGTAAACGAACCACTTGTCGCTGCTGGACTCTACGGCCCTGAAAATGACAGCGTTATCATCCTAGCAGAAATGACAGCGCTGTCCATAGATTTCGTTTTTGGTCGCCGGAACGCGCGTTGCGTCGTCGCGACGGGAGCCCGCGGTCAGCGCGCTCGCCGCGGCCCCGCGCTCTCCCGGATCACGAGCTCGGTGGGAATTTCGGTGCTCGTGGGCGCATGGTCGGCGGTTCTCAGACCGTCGAGCAGCATCGTGGTGGCGATGAAGGCGGCCTTCTTGGTCGGTTGGCGGACGGTGGTCAACGGCGGCCAAAGCCGCTGCGACATCGCGATGTCGTCGAATCCCACGATGCTCATCTCGGCCGGCACCTCGACCCCGTGGCGATGCGCGACGAGCAGCGCGCCCGCGGCCATGTCGTCGTTGCTGGCGAACACGGCGGTGGGCCGCTTCTTCAACGCGAGCAGCTCCTCCATGCAGCGGCTGCCCGACTCGAACGTGAAGTCGCCTTGGCGAATCCAGTCCGGGTTCGACGCGAGACCGAGCTCCTTGACCGCGTCGCGATACCCCTGCAGGCGGTCGATGCTCGCTCCTTGGTTCTGGTTGCCGACGATGAAAGCCACGTTGCGGTGATTCAGGCCCGCGAGATACTCGGTCATTTTGTAGGCGCCGAGCCGGTCACCCACGGACACCGACGGCGAGAGCTGGCCGCGGTGGAGCTGCGAGACGCGGACGAACGGCACGCCGAGCCGCGCCATCGCGGTAAGAAGCTTGCGCGAATCCGCGAGCGGCGGCGTCACGATGAAGCCATCGAGCAGCGCCTGGCGCGCGAGGTGCTCCACCTCGAGCGCGGCGTCGTCGATGCCGCCCAAGCACGGATGCAGCAGCAGGTTGTAGCCGTGCTCGCGGCACGCGTCGAGCGCGCCGTGTTGAATGTCCGGGATGTAGTGATTGACGTCGTCATCGTGATAGAGAAGCGCAACGATGAACGATCGGCGCGCCGCGAGCCGGCGCGCCGAGATGTTCGGCGCGTAGCCCATCGAGCGCGCGGTCTCGAATACTTTGTCGCGCGTCTCCTGCCGAACGTTCGGCTCGCTATTGAAGACGCGCGACACCGTCTTGATCGAAACGCCGGCGCGTGCGGCGACGTCGTTGATCGTCTTGCGTTGATTCTGCTGCCTTGCTGCCATAGACCGTCTTCGGGGTGCGCGCCTCTGTGCGATACCAGCGTGAATCATAGTCTTCATTGACAGCGCTGTCACGAACATGGAATGATGCCGCCTCGAGCCGCGGACGAGCCGCGCGGTTGCCGGTCCGGTTTCACGCCGTAGCGCGTCGCGCGATTTCGCGGGCACTTCCCGGACCTCCAGAAGAAAACGGCCGCTCAAGGGGAAGACCTAGAACATGCAAGCCATCGACCTTTGGATCGTCGGCTTGTACGTGTTGACGACCCTCGCGATCGGCCTCCTCGCCCGCAGACGCGCCGCGAAGAGCCTGCAAGCCTACTTCCTCGCCGACAAGTCGATGCCTTGGTATCTGCTCGGGCTCTCGAACGCGTCCGACATGTTCGACATCTCCGGAACGATGTGGCTCGTCGCGCTGTGCGCCATCTACGGGCTCAAGAGCATGTGGATCCCCTGGGTCTGGCCCGTGTTCAACCAGATCTTTCTGATGGTCTATCTCTCGACCTGGCTGCGCCGCTCGAACGTGCTGACGGGCGCGGAATGGATCGAGACGCGCTTCGGCAGAGACACGGGCGGTCAGCTCTCGCAATTCGTGGTGATCGCCTTCGCCGTGCTGAGCGTGCTCGGCTTTCTCGCGTACGGCTTCGTGGGCGTCGGCAAGTTCATCGAGATTTTCCTGCCGTGGTCCGGCGTCGAGCGGTTCGTTCCGTTCGAGGTTGCCCCGCAAAACGTCGCGCATGTCTACGGGATCGTTTTCACGACGATCGTGATGATCTACGCCGTGCTCGGCGGCATGTTCAGCATCGTTTGGACCGACGTGGTGAAGTTCGCGTTGATGACGGTGGTCTCGGTGATCGTGGGCGTCATCGCGATCCGGCGCGTGGATCCCGCGACGCTCACGGCGCTCACGCCCGCCGGCTGGCACACGCCGTTCTTCGGCTGGACGCTCGATCTCGGTTGGACCGGAGAGCTCACGCCGCTCAACGACAAGATCAAGAGCGACGGCTTCACGCTGTTCGGCGCCGTGATGATGATGATGCTGTTCAAAGGGGTGCTCGTGAGCGCGGCGGGACCGGCTCCGAACTACGACATGCAGAAGATCCTCTCGACCCGCTCGCCGCGCGAGGCCGCGCTGATGAGCGGGTTCGTGTCGGTAGTGTTGATGCCGATCCGCTACCTCTTGGTGGGCGGCTTCGCGATCCTCGCCGTCGCCTATTTCGGCAAGCTCGGAATCACCGCGGGCGGCACCACCGACTACGACCGGATCCTGCCGGCGGCGATGCTCGAGTTCGCCCCGCCGGGCGTGCTCGGCCTGATCGTCGCGGGACTGCTCGCCGCGTTCGTCTCCACGTTTTCGGCGACGCTCAACGCCGCGCCGGCGTATCTCGTCAACGACGTCTACCGGCGCCACATCAACCCGCAGGCGAGCCGCAAGACGCTCATCTATCTGAGCTACGCGGTTTCGATCGCGTTCGTCTACTTGAGCGCAGCCATCGGCCTCACGATCCCGAGCATCAACTCGCTGCTGATCTGGATCGTGTCGGGGCTCTGGGGCGGCTACACCGCGGCCAACGTCCTCAAGTGGTACTGGTGGCGCTTCAACGGCTACGGATTCTTCGCGGGGATGCTCCTCGGAATGGTCGGGGCGCTCACGTTGCCGACGCTGCTCGGCCCGATGTTCCCCGAGATCTCCGCCGACGTGTTTCCGCTGATGAGTTTCCCGCTGCTGCTGTTGCTGTCGGCGGCCGGCTGCCTGGTCGGCACGTATCTCACGCCCGCGAACGACATGCGCCTGCTCATGGACTTCTACCGCCGGGTGCGGCCTTGGGGTTTCTGGGGCCCGGTGCGCGCCGCGGTGCTGCGCGAGGATCCCGCGTTCCCGGTGAATCGAAACTTCCGCCGCGACATGCTCAACGTGGTCGTCGGCACCGTGGTGCAGACCGTGCTCGTGGCGCTGCCGCTGTACGTGGTGCTGCGCCGGTTCGACGGCGTCGCCGTGTGCCTCGCGATCCTCGCGGTCGGCGGCGTGGTGTTGAAGAAGAATTGGTACGACCGGTTGAGTAACGACTGATGGCGGCGCGAGAGGACGACAGCAAGCTGCCCTCGGGCGTGTACGGACGCTTCGACTCACGCGAGCGCGAATACGTGATCGGCGAGCCGCTGACGCCGCTGCCGTGGATCAACTATCTCGGCAGCAAGGCGTTGTATTCGATCATCTCCAACACGGGCGGCGGCTACAGCTTTTATCGCGACGCCAAGCTGCGCCGCCTCACGCGCTATCGCTACGACAGCGTGCCGCTCGACAGCGTCGGCAAGTATCTATACATCGCCGACGGCGGCTGCACGTGGAATCCGGGCTTCAGGCCCACCTGCACGCCGCTCGACCGTTACGAGTGCCGCCACGGCTTGGGCTACTCGCGATTCCGGTCCGGCAAGAACGGCCTGCACGCCGACTTGGAGGTATTCGTCGCCGACGACGACGACGTCGAGCTGCAGCGGCTCACGCTCCGGAACGTCACCGCCGTGCGGAAGACCGTTCAGGTCTATTCGTACGTGGAGTGGTGCCAGTGGAACGCCGAGGACGACAGCGGCAACTTGCAGCGCACGCTGTCGCTCGCCGAGTGCGTCGTCGAGGGCAGCCTGATTTGCCACGTCACAGGCTACCGCGAGCGACGCTCCCATTACAGCTTCCACGCCGTGAACCGGCCGATCATCGGCTTCGACACGGATCGCAGCGCCTTCTTGGGCAACTACGGCGATCTCGAGGATCCGGCCGTCGTGCGCGCGCGCCGGCCGCGCAACTCGATCGTGAGCGGCTGGTGGCCGATCGCGTCGCTGGCCGTGGCGGTAACCTTGGAACCCGGCCAGTCCGACGAGCTGACCTTCGCAACCGGATTCGCGGAGAACGCCGCGGCGGAAAAATGGAGCGCCGACGGCTCGCCCAATCTCGTGGCCGCACGCCGGGTCCTCGAGTCCTTAAACGACCGCGCGCACGTCGCGCGCGAGCGCGCGCGACTCGGGCAGCGCTGGGAATCCGTTTTGGACGTTCTCCAGGTGAGCACGCCCGATCCGAATCTCGACGAGCTCATCAATACCTGGAACCCGTACCAGTGCATGGTCGCGTTCCATCTCGCGCGCAGCGCGTCGCTGTTCGAGACCGGCCGAGGCCGGGGAATCGGTTTCAGGGACTCGAACCAGGACTGCTTGAGCGTCGTGCACGTGGTGCCGGACGAGGTTCGGCAGCGACTGATGCATCTCGCAGCCACGCAGAAGAGCGACGGCAGCTCCTATCATCAATATCAGCCGCTGACGCGCACCGGGAACGCGGACATCGGCGGCGGATTCAACGACGACCCGCTATGGCTGGTGCTGAGCGTCGCGGCCTATATTCGCGAGACCGGCGATCTCGGCTTTCTGGATACCGCCGTGCCGTTCGAGGACCGGCCGAACGATGCCGCGACGATGCGCGATCACGTGGAAGCGTCGTTGCGCTACACGTCGAGCCGGCTCGGAGCGCACGGCCTGCCGTTGATCGGCCGCGCCGACTGGAACGATTGCCTCAATCTCAACGCCCACTCCTGGGACCCCGACGAGTCGTTCCAGACGGGCCCGATGCGCACGAGCGGCCGAGCCGAGTCCGTCATGATCGGCGCGCTGTTCGTGCTCGCGGCGCGCGACTTCGCCGCGCTCGGCGACGCGCTGAACGAGCCCAACACTGCCGCAACGCATCGCGCGGCGGCCGATGCCATGGCGGCGTCGATCGAGCGGCACGGCTGGGACGGCGCCTGGTTCCTGCGCGCCTACGATCACGAGGGTCGCGCCGTGGGCAGTCACCGTAACGACGCCGGCCAGATCTTCCTCGAGCCGCAGGCGCTCTGCGGCATGGCGGGCATCGGCGCGGCGTCGGGCCGTCTCGACATGGCGCTCGACAGCGTGTCCGAGCGCCTCGCCTGCGAGTACGGCGTGCAGCTGCTCGCTCCGCCGTACCGCAAGTATTCGAGCGAGCTCGGCGAGATCTCGACCTATCTGCCCGGCCTCAAGGAGAACGGATCGGTGTTCTGCCACACCAACCCATGGCTGATCATTGCCGAAGCCAGGCGCGGGCGCGGCGATCGGGCGCTGCAATATCTGCGCGCCGTCGCGCCGACGTACCAATCGGACCCGGACACGCGGCGCACGGAGCCCTACGTCTACGCGCAGACGGTGGCGGGCCTCGCGGCGGCGAAGCCGGGCGAAGCGAAGAACTCCTGGTTGACCGGCGCCGCGTCGTGGTCGTACGTCGCCGTCACGCAATACCTCTTGGGGCTGCGCGCGGACGTGGATGGCCTCGCGATCGACCCGTGCATCCCGCCGGAGTGGTCGGGCTTCAGCGCCCGGCGCCGGTTCCGCGGCGCGACGTACGAGATCGAGGTCGTCAACTCCGGCGGCGCCGGGCGGGGAGTACGAGGCATGCTCGTCGACGGCGCGCGGGTGACCGGCAACGTGGTGTCGCCGGCCGAGCCCGGCGCCACCGTTCGCGTGCGCGTCGAGCTCGGCTGACGTGGCTGCGCGCACGCATCGCGAGCGGCCGCGCGGCGAAGCGCTCGAGCTGCGAGACGGCCGCTGGAACGTCGTGGTGTCGCCCGGGCGCGGCGGCAGCCTCGAGCTCTGCGAGCTCGACTGGCTGCCCGTGCTGTCGCCGGCGCCGCGGCTAGAACGCATCGGGCAACCGCCCGCGTCGTGCTGCTATTTTCCGATGATCCCGTTCTGCAACAGGATCGAGAACAGTCGCTTCGCGTTCGGCGGGTCGATCGTGCGATTGCCGGAGAACATGGCCGGGGAGCGGCACGCGATTCACGGTCACGGTTGGCAAAGGGCGTGGCAGGTCCAGGGTGCTGACGCGACGCGCTGTCGCCTGTCGTACCGCCACGAGGCCACGCCGGACTGGCCATGGGCTTACGAGGCGGAGCAGTCGTTCGAAATCCTCGGCAGCTCGTTGCGGATCACCCTCGGCATTCGCAATCTCGCGCCGGCGCCGATGCCGTGCGGGCTCGGCTTTCATCCTTTCCTGCCCGCCGCCGAGGGCGCGAGCCTCGCGTTTCGCGCTGCGGCGGTTTGGGACGGAAGCGCCGGCGAATTCCCGCGGCGGCGAGTTGCGGTACCGCGTGACCTCGATTTCTCCGACGGCGCTCCGCTTGCGGAGCGGCTCGGCATCGATCACTGCTTCGACGGCTGGGAGCGTACGGCGACGTTGAGCTTCGGCCAATCGCGCCGCAGCATCGTCGTGGAGGGCTGCGCCGCTACCGAACGCCTCGTCGTCTACGTACCCGCGGACGCCGACTACTTCTGCGTCGAGCCGGTCACGCACGCCGTCAACGCGATCAATCTGCCGGACCCCGCGGCCGCGGGGCTATGGACCCTCGAGCCCGAGGGCCATCGGGAAATCACGATGTCGATCGGCGTGAGCTCCGTCCCCCGAACATAGGCCTCCGGCGATTCGCGCTTCGAATAGTCAGCGGCGCGCGGCTGCGTACGTCTTGGCGAAGCCGTTGCGCGCATTGGTGACCGTGAACGTGCCGTCGCGCTGCGCGGCGACCTTTAGCCAGTACGCCTTGCCGTTGTGCACGGGCGCCGGCGGCGCGCCGGCCCCCGGCGCGGCCGCCGCCACGGGCTCGATCGGCATGGCCGCGGGTTGCTCGTCCACCGTATTGGCGATGAACGCGCCCGGCACCGTGTACTCCTGTCCGCCGAGCTGCGAGAAGTGCAGCTGCCAGAGGTCCTCGAGCCCGGGCGCGGCGAACAGCACCTTCATCGTGTCCGGCTGACCGCCCTTGCGCGTGCCGTTGTTCATGATCGCCGCGCGCGCGCCGATCGCGTGCACGAGCACCGGGCCGTTGGAGATCGGCTGACCGTGGTGCGAGACAATGAACAGATCGACCGTGCCGAGCCGGTTCATCGGGCACATCAAATCGTGCTCTTTGTTCCAGGTGAGGTCGCCCAAGTGCAACGCGCGAAATCGGCCGAACGTGAAGTGACTGCCCACCGACTGCGCGTTCTCGCTCGGATCGGGGTCCATGGGCTTGTAGCTCGCGCAGAGCGGGTTCGGCTGCCCCGCGCCCGGTAGCGGCTCGCGGATCGCCTCGCCGGCCGAGGCCACGATCCGTACGTCCACGTCGCCGAGCTTCACGCGGTCGCCGGGTTTCGCGACGACGTGCGACGCCTTGGCGTAGAGCTGCGGATAGACGGCGAGAAACGCGTCGGCGCCGGGGCCCGGCTGGACGTTCGCGCCGTGGTCGATGAACTCGGCGATGGGGATGCGCGCTGCGAGCGTCTCCATCGCGCCGAAGTGGTCGCCGTGGTAGTGGGTGGTGATCAGGTGGTCGATGCGCCGGACGCCCGCGTCCTCGACGGCGGCCATGATTCGGCCGGCGTCGCGGTCCGCGGCGGGCCCACCGTTGCCCGTGTCGATCAAGAGCGACTCGCCTGAAGGCGCGACGAACAGCGTGGCGTTGCCGCCCTCGACGTCGATGAGGTAGATGTCGAGCGTGGTGCGGGGTTGAGCCGTGGCCGTGGCGGCCCCGAGCAGCGCGAGCAGGAACGATACGAAGCGATACATGGCGCCCTCCGTCAAACCTTGGCCTTCGGAAAGTGTTGTTGCGCGACGTCG
>Ga0137409_10003576_pt1 | contig 16424 bp, 14 predicted proteins | sample CZODoug1_16funga_FD_122059 | JGI IMG/M metagenome (GOLD analysis project Ga0137409, IMG submission 122059) | Vadose zone soil fungal communities from Angelo Coast Range Reserve, California, USA - CZODoug1_16fungal (Hybrid Assembly) | ecosystem: Environmental > Terrestrial > Soil > Vadose zone... | reverse complement strand
CCACGGGACTTCTCGTATTGAGCTTCGGCTTCGCGGGCGTGATAGCTTTGTTGATTTTTTCTACTTTGCATCTCCCTGAACCCATTTTCTATTACGTGATCTTGCGGTTGCCTATGTTTCTTGGTCTGGTGTTGGCGTTGTGGATGGCACAGTACAAAGTACGGCTTAAGAACGCTAAAGACAAAGGCGTGCGAAATTTAAGTTCCAAACTGGCCTGACATAACGAATGTTGTGGCGGTCCGTCGAGAAGCCGCGATAGAACTTTATCTGCGGAATAGCCGGAACTGAGCGGACTCGCAACAGCGGAGGCCATTGAGGCGTTTGTTCACTTTTGCACAGCCTACCTGTCCTTCGTGCCTCGCTTGAAAATCACGGGTATGCGGTTTGCGGCGAAGCTGCCGATGGTGCCTCTGCGATTGGCAAGCAAAAGTGCTAAAGCCAGATGCGGTTGTTGTTGTCCCTGGTTACGAGTCAACTGGCGTAAGCAGGGCAATGAGATGTTCCCTCAGCCTGACAATGCTGTCCGACTTTGCAATCGCAACATCAATGTCGAATGTCGAAGCCAACGCTCTGTTGACGCCGTCCGCATGCATCGTGAACAAGATTATCTTCACATCGGGCAGCAGCGATTGCGGTATTTAGCAGTTAGGAATGGAATCGGAGAGTGCCCTACGGCTCGACAGTGTTTCTTTGCTCATCTTGTCGGTGCATTCTGCAATTTCGTCATCAATCTTCCTGATCTGCAAAGCAAGATCAAGGTTCTCCGGGTTTTGGGAGTACTTTTTGAAAAGCGAGGCTCTCGTTATGTTCAAATGGTCACGCCTTTCCTTCCAGATATTGCTAGTCGGGACTTTCATTGGATTAGCCATAATCCTCTTTTTAGTTCGGCAAGGTATGTGGTCGTGAGGATTGAATGACAGTCTCGATATTCTTGAGAAGATTCCAACCCTGTGCTTTTGACACCACCGCACAGATGCTTGCATCATAGGCGCGGGTTTCGAGGCCCCCCAAATCCAATACTGTAAAGAGGATTATTGGCACGGTTGGATCGTCCTCAGACATCAGTCGAGCCGCTTCGATACCATCCATATCCGGCATCGCCAAATCCAGCAAAACTGAATCCGGCTTCAATTCGTGAACTTCATTAACGTCCGACCATCCATCCTCGGCCTCCCCTCAAACGGTCCAATTGCGGGAGGGCAGAATAGTTCTAACGACACGCCGAGTGACATCGGAATCATCGACAATCAAAATTCGCAAGGAAGAAATTCCCGCACTTCCGATGAGCCGGAGCGCAGCGCGGAGTTGCAGGTTGCCTCGAACCCCGCTGTGGGCAGTTCACCTAGCCTCATCAAACCACATGGTCACTGTTCGTGACAACGGAAATGATTTGATAGCTCATCTGGCGTCTGGTTCACAAGAAGCATCCGTTTCGGCAAACGGCTTCACTGCTTACCATAAACACTGTATTGACCCTTACCGATGGTGTTCTACCATCCGCGCAACATAATGCGTTTTATGGCGAGTACCGACCCTCGCTAACCATGAGTGCCTTGTTCATCCTCAAACCGAACACGGGCACCCATCTCCTCTAGCGCGGGGTCGGCCCTGCTCGGGAGGTCGGTCTACTTCACGCGGTCACATGAGCCTTCTCTTCCACGTATTCAAGCTCGCACAAAATGGAGAGCCCGTGCTTCTTGAAGAAGCGCAAGACCTCGATGCTGCGATGGCGCGAGTAATGTCGCTACGTGAAAGCTTTCCCGGCGAGTACCTCGTCGTGAGTCAGGCAACTGGAAGCCGGATAGTGTTCACATCCAATGGTGGGATAAAACCGAATTAGGATCGCTACGCCTCCTTAACCACTTCTCGCGGGTTCTTCGGGACCAGGCGCTCACGTCAGCGCTGTGAGACTCGGGGCGCTAAGACTCCACTCTCCGGCGGCAGCTTGGTCGAGACTACGAGCAGCTTGGATCCGATGCCCGCGCTTTCCAGCTGTTTCGATTGGCATAGAAAAATCCAAATTGAACAAATAGGGGGCTTGGGACACCGGGTGCAATGCCAGGATTGGGATTCGGCCCCGTCCCAGCGGTCACCATCGCTGCCTGCGATTCTTCAACCCGCGCCCGAGCAGCTTCCAACGAGGGATTGCAATACAGAGCAGCAAGCGAGAGAGTCGCCAAGTCCCAAGTCTTCGGCGGCCACGGCGTAATCGCGTGACCGAGGTTCTTCTCCCAAAATGCATGTAGGTCCGGATCAGCAAGATTTCGCGTCTCCAGACGGGAAGCCGTCTCCTTTGGGACGATAGGTGCGGGTTGATATCGCCGCGTAGCACACCCTGTCAAAATCAAGGCTGCGAAGAGATAGAAAACTAGTCTTCGAATTGCGTACATGAACTTCCTTCGAACAATCGAGATTCAAGACGTAGACTCACGGCCTTCGCCGGAAGCTTCCTAGTCGCACCAATCAGTGATCCAAAGAAATGGAGAGGACGGACTAATGATTGGAAAGGACGGACCAATCCCTCAGGATTGGTTTCAGGAGCAGTTTTTTATGAGCTCAGATACGAAGTGCGACAGTGGGTGGGCTCAGCGGAATGGGAGAGGCTTTCCTTCCGACCGCAAGAATCTTTCGCGGGCTCCACGTGCGCACAGTCCAGAACTTCTGCCATAGATTTGGAACGCAAACTTCTTTGGCTGTGGCACCCTTCGCAAGCCGGACAGGCTCCCTCCACTTTGCCCAAACTTTGCCCAAACTATTCAATGGAACGCCAACGGACCCAAACGGAAGCAAGCGAAGCAGGGAAGCGTAAGTTATTCAGGATATTCGCTTAAGCCATGTTTCCAACGCACTAGCGTAAGTCTCTTCCTGGTCGGTTCCCGGACTCTGGATCTGGCTATCCTGGTTCGAGTCCAGGCCTCCCAGCCAAATCTCTTCCCTTTGGTAAGGCTAGCCGGCCTCGAAAAGAGGTAGGTCGCATGCCCCAGTTGAGGCGTCTCCACGACTACCGCAGCTTCAGATCGAAGATGTACTCCGAGCGAAAGAGGTAAAGGCTACGAGCGCGTCTGCGAAGTTGCCGGTAGTAGAAAGCGTCATAGTCGGGCTTCCAGGTAATTAGGCCGACATCGAAATCGGCCGGCATGCCGAGCGCGGCGCAGAACTTCTCTAAATCGCTCTTCTCAATTGGAACAGCTTCAACACGCACGCGGATTTCTTCGAGGGCGGTAGCAAACTGCCCGAAGCGATGATGGATTTTGCGAGCTTCGCTGATGTCCTCAGTAATCGTCGGAGGAAAGGTGATTTCGGTGCGGCTTGGCACTGCGGTCCGCCACTTGAGCAGTTGCCTCTCGCCTGCACGCTGGCGATACTTCCCGCTCCGCACAAACGCAGCCCTGATACCCAGCTTGGAAGGAAGTAGGTGCTTCCATTGGTTCCAAGTGGAGTCCCACGATATCGGTAACGCGGCTTGATCGATCAGAATTTCCAGCTTACCGTGTGAATCTAGGTAAACGGCGTGATCGTTATAGAACGAGAATCGCCGCAATGGTGCTCGGATATGCTGAGTCTTCTTTTCTGGCAAAAATGAAAGGATTCGTGAGGCAAAAAACGTAGTGCCGTCTCGTGAAAGATTGCCAGCGACGAGGAGACAACCGAAGCCACCATATGGGAAGAGTGCCGGCGCGTCAGGATCAGTCAGCAGCGCATCGTAGCAAGCTCTCAACTCCGGACGTCCGAGTATTGTTGAAGGCGCGCTCCAGAGTGGCGAACTCACGGGAAGACGTGCTGGCGGCTTGGAGTTCAAGACTGCGAAGTCTAAAGGCGAGGCGCAGCTCCGTCAGGGATGCGTTGGGGCTGCTCCGGAGCAGTTCATAGAACGAGGGCCGGTGATCGAACGCGCAGTTACTATTGCACACATAGAAGTAGTCCCTCGATGTCTCGCAACGCAGGTGGACAGCAGAGACGCCCAAACAGGGACTGACGACTTCCGCCAAAACGTAGAGGTGGCCCCGCTTGTCCTTCCGCGGCTGCGTTGCGTACCGGATCGCTGCCTGAAAAATCTCCTGCCCTCCCGGGATTCGCCTCGGGTTACGGATCTGGATCTCTGATGCTACCGCGGCCGCTTCAAGGGCGAGAGGAAAGCTTACTTCGTCACCGGGGTGGATAAACGAGGCCACGAAATTTGACAGCAGGATGGACGTACCGTCGGTGAACACACACTCAGCCTTCGCCCCTCTGGGATTTATCCTTAGAACGAGGCGCCGGCAAACACTTGGTGTTGCGGCACCGCTAGCAGCGGGCGCCATGACGAGGGAACCAGAGCACTGGCTGGAGATCGAGCCAAATAAGTGGATGGAGCTTTCCTATAGGGAGAATCTATGTTTACAGAACTCATGTCATTGATCGAGCAGAGACCGCTAACAATTACCGTCGCCGTCTTGAGCGGGACCCAGCGGATCAGAGTGAATGTCGTCCCGAAGAGTTTGGAGAAAGACAGCCAAATCAACGACAAAATCGGCTACTCCAATAAAGACAAGATCGCGAAAGTCCCAGACGAGGCCATTAAGGCCTTGACCACGCCTTTGTCCCTAACTGGGACTGCTGAAGAGATCGATGCTGCGTTGGCGCAGGCCTTGAGGGAATTCGCGGAATCCCACGTTCAACTTCAGAAGACGGTCGATCCGCTTCCCTGGACAAGATTGCTTTTCATCATGCTGATCGCAGTCTGCATGCTCGCGTTAGCTGCCCGAATCACTAACAAGCAAGACTTTTGATTCCTTTTCTGACCCTTAAATCATTTGCGAACATCCGCTAGGTTTGCCAATAAAGTAGCAACAACCCGAAGACGACGCACACTATTACAATTGAATCGTAGACAATCCCATTTCCATATGGACGAATCAGAGCGAGTAACGTTCAAAAAAATAGCTTGACAGTATTAATTTAACGATATTAGATGGGCCCAAATGAAAGCGTTTACATTTTGAACGCTTTGGGGTGCTTTAGTCCTGAGGAGGGGTTTATGCAACGCTGGCACGTTAAGGTTGTGATGTCGGTGCTTTTGCTGGGTCTATTGGGGGGAACGGCTTTTGGCCAGTTTACTAGCGGACTTCAAGGCATCCTGGAGGATGCCAGCGGCGGGGGCATACCGAACGCCTCGGTACGACTGCGTAGTCTTTCGACCGGCGTAGTGGCCGAATCTAAAACAAATGAGTCCGGCGAATACCACTTCAGGAGTCTTGCCCCTGGACGATACGAGCTCTCGGCAGACGCACCGGGATTTCAGTCCACGCCGGCAACGATAACCATTTACACGGAACAGGTGGCCACATTCAACCTCAAGATGAACGTGGCCGGGGTCAGCTCGCAAGTCTCCGTCAACGCTGAAACGGACACGATAGATACGGGCGACTCTCGTTTGGAAACCACCGTTCGCAACCAACAATTGCAGGACCTGCCGATCGAGGGGCGCAACTTTCTGGGTCTTGTGGCAGTAGCGCCGGGCATTACGGGTCATGGCGCGGTGGGAAACGGAGCACCTGGCGACGCTCCGGACAATTTTTCGACGGAAAAGACGGTGGATGCCAGCGGAAATGGACGCAATTACAGCGGCAACCAATTCACGGTTGATGGTTTAAATATTACAAGTAACATTTTGCAGGGAACGGCGAACCTTACGCCCAATCCGGATTCCATTCAGGAAATGGCAGTGCAGACGAACACGTTCAGCGTGGAGCACGGACGCGGCAGCTCGGTGCAGATTGCGATCACCACAAAATCTGGCTCTAACGGGTACCACGGAACGGGATCCTACTTCTTTACAGACCAGCACCTATGGGCGCGTACGGAGTTCACGCCTGTTACCGGCTACCAACCCTTTAAGAAAAATGATTTGGCAGGAACTTTCGGTGGTCCGATCATCAAGAATCACACCTTCTTCTTCGCATCGGTAGAGGATCTGCGAGCACAAGTATCACAAGCAACGCAGGTGCACGTAGTGGAGAGCCCGGAATTTGTGGCATTCGCCAAACAGGCTTACCCAAACACCATTGGGACGCAACTGCTGACTCAATATCCACTGTTCAGCGTTGTGTCGACCGGGGTTAACCAGACCGCACAACAAGCTTTTGGCTCAGTGTGCGGAACTCCGGCTGCGGGCAATATTCCCTGCAATCTTCCGGTATCGGACAATGCGACGTTCAAGCCGAGTCCGTTCCGTAACGCGCTGCAATACAACTTCCGAGTCGACCAAGCCTTCAGCAAAGATCGCCTGTACTTCAGCATGTACAGGACGAATCTGGACACCGAGAACATCGCTATCCGAAAGGGCTTCCACGACGTAGGGAACAACAATACGAAAGCGTACCAAGCGGCTTACACGCACATATTTAGCCCTAATTTGCTAAACGACTTCAGTTACGGGCAGATTCGAGTGCAGGGCAGCAGCGGCGAAAGCACCGGCATTCCCTTCCATGTGCCGGATATCGGCATCGACGGCGGCCAAGAGGGCATCAACGGGCCTTGGGGTCCAGCGACCTTCATTCAAAATAACTACAACTGGCGAGACGTAGTGAGCCTGCTCAAGGGAAAGCATTCCTTGAAATTTGGATATGAATTCTGGATGGGTGACGACGACGCACGGTTTGCGGGTCCTTATTACCGGCCGCATTTCGATTTCCCCAACCTCTTGGCGCTGGTTCAGGATCAACCGCGGCAAGAAAGTGGCGTCAACTTTAACCCGCTGACGGGCAAGCCCGCGGATGGCGCATATCGTCACCTGTTAAACACGAACGGGATATTTGTTCAGGACGATTGGAAGGTTAAATCGAACCTTACACTGACACTAGGAATTCGCTGGGACGATTACGGGAATCCACATCCCGACTCAAAAACGGGTGCCGAGGGCAATGTGTTCCTGGGAACGGGCAACGATCTGAACAGTCGCGTAGCGAATGCGGTTGTGAGAGGCGTTAAACAAACTTATTCGGGACGTCTAAACAAGAACTTCAGCCCGCGCTTTGGCTTTGCGTACAATCCGGATGGTCACGGCACCATGGTATTCCGCGGGGGGTTTGGGCTGTACCACAACTGGATTCCGCTGGGCGAAGATAATCGCGTGCGACAGAATCCTCCGGGACTGATCACGCCTACTTTCCGTGCAGGCGATCCGATCCCGCCTGTGTTCGCGCTGGGCACGAGCGATCAACCACCATTTGGATTCCCATTTCCGACGATTCCTGCGCAGCAACTTGATTCGCGCGGAGGGCTTGTGGGCATTCGAGCGCAAGCGAATGGAATTGATCCCCACATTCACCCGGACAGCACGTATATCTATACGGCTGGCATTGAGCGGCAATTGCCATTTAAATTGATCGTGAGCGGTCATTACAGTGGTTCTTATACCCACGACGGAGTCATCGGTACTGACATCAATCGGTTCCCGGGCGACTTGCTTGATGGGACGCTGGACCGACTCAATCCCAGCTTCGGAACGATGTATTACGAGTTCAACGGAAACGTGATCAAGTACAACGCCGGAATCTTTGCCGTGAAGCAAACGCTAGGCCATTCTTACTGGCAGGCGTCGTATACAGTATCTAGGGTCACTGATTATGGGCAGGCGGGATCGCGAGTGAATCGCGATCCCGGCTACGCCGTGCCGACACAATACAACCTGAGCCAGTATGAGGCGCCCGCGGATTGGGATGCGACGCATCGCTTCGCGCTGGCGGGAACTTATGAGATTCCTAGCCCTCAGAACAACAAGTTCCTGAAGCCAGTGCTGGGCGGTTGGGAGCTTGGTTCCGTATGGATCCTGCAATCCGGCAATCCTATTACGATTGTCAACCAGGCGGATTTTGCGCACGGCGGTGATTACAATGCCGACGGCGTGAATTTTGATTTCCCGAACAAGCCGAGTATCTCGTTGCCGACAAGCTTCAGCCGTGCTCAATACATACAAGGAATTGCCTCGGCATCGGTGTTCGGCACGCCAACGCCCGGGACGGAAGGTAATTTGAAGCGAGCCACGTACCGAAACCCAGGATTCATAAATATCGACGCGAGTCTCATCAAGAACAACCGTTTTGAATTCTTCCACGACAACATCAACCTGCAGCTGCGGTTCGAATTCTTCAACGTACTGAACAGGGTCAATCTGCAGGGCATTGACGCTAACCTGAATGATGCTAACTTCGGGAAGTCGACGAAGACATACGACCCACGAATTATTCAGCTGGGGGCTCGTATCGTCTTTTAATTCTGCGGGGCGCGCGCGAATTGTTGGGGCGCGCCCCGTATTTTCCCTCCCGGAGTACAATAGAATTCAGGGCCGATCGTTGCTTCTCATTTCCACACTTCTGATAACGATGTTTGCGCATTACGCTGGGCAGGATCAGCAGCGCAATGGCGAAGCGCAAAAACTTCTCGAGCAAATCGAGTTGGGGCTCAAGGAACAGCCCTCCAATCCGCGGTTGCTTGCGGCCCGTGGTTTGGCGCTGGCACGGCTGAATCGGGATCAGGATGCATTGCAGAGTCTTGAGAAAGCGCTAGTTATTTCTCCAAAATTTTTGATCGCGCTCGAAGGCGCGGCAGAGATCGCCTACCGCACGCATGACCCGAAGGTTTCCGGTTATCTTTCGAGGATTCTCCAACAGGATCCGGAAAATACAGCTGCGCACGGCATGGCCGGAGCGGTTGCTTTCGAAGAGCATGACTGTTCGGTGGCAAACAGGCATTTTGCCGCCGCGGAGTCCGCGCTTCGTAACAATCCTCTGGGGTTGGCGCAGTGGGGCGAGTGCTTGCTGGCTGAAGAGCAACCGCATCTCGCCACCAAGCAGCTCCAGCAGTCGCTCCGGCTGAGACCCGCGGACAAAAGAGTGAGTTACAACCTGGCGCTGGCATTACATCTGGATCACCACGATGAGGAAGCGTTAGAGACCGCAAAAACGTTGGGTGCCGATAGTGATGTCCTAAACCTGGTTGGATCGATCTATGCTGGCCAGGACAAGATCGCCGAGGCGATAGCGGCTTTCCGCAAAGCTACCGAGCTGGATCCAAAGAACGAGCAAAATTATATCGACCTGGCCTCCCTTTGCCTTGACCATCGGTCGTTCGACATTGCCGCTGAAATCGTTAACGTGGGCATTGGCAACATTCCGAATTCTGCTGCGCTCTATACACTGCGAGGCGCGATAGCCGCGCAGAGTTCGAACATGGAGCAATCGGCGGCGGATTTCGAGCGAGCAAACCGATTGAAGCCGGACGCCAGCTACGGAGACGTCGGGCTTTCGCTGCTGCTGGGACAACAATCGCAGCTCGATGAAGCTATTGGCCTGATTCGATCTCGATTAGAACGCGCGCCGAACGATCCGACGCTTAATTTCTTACTGGCTGACCTGCTTCTGAGAAGATCTGACGATGCAGAGAAGAGTGGGCAAGAGGAAGCTCGCAGGCTGCTAAGAAATGCGGTGCGTTTGCAACCGGGCATGGCCAAGGCTCATGCCGCGCTTGGCAAATTGCTGCTAAAAGACGGTGACGCTGAGGCGGCGATGAGGGAACTGAAAGTGGCACTCGAAAAGGAGCCGAACGACCGGGTGGCACTGAATCAGTGTGTGCTGGCGCTTACTAGGCTGCAACGAGCCGCGGAAGCACGCGCGGTGGCAGAACACCTTCGTGAGGTGCTGGCGGAGGACCGGCGTGCTGAGGTCCGAAAGAATAGAATTCGCATAGTGAGTCCGTCCGCCGCGACCCAATGACGATCTCGCGACGCAAGTTCCTTGCCTTCCTTACGAGTTCAGTTGTGGCATCACGTTCCTACGGACAGGGAGTTGCGTCTCGCAACGTGCGCGCACAACCGCGGGGGAAACCATCCGGGATTCCTTTTCTGGCCCGGTTTACTGACATTGCGCGAACAGCGGGTTTGCGATACCCGACTATCTACGGTCCAACGGATCACAAGGACTACATAATCGAAACAGTGGGATGCGGGTGCGCCTTCATAGATTATGACAATGACGGTTGGGTGGACGTGTTGGTTCTGAGCGGATCGCGCGTTTCTGGAGCGCCGCATGGAACAAGTAACCGGCTCTATAAGAATAATCGCGACGGCACCTTCACGGATGTCACGGAGAGGGCCGGGCTGCTGAGGACCGGATGGTCTTCGGCGGTTACCGTCGGGGACTACAACAATGATGGATTCGATGACCTATTTATTACGTCGTATGGGCAGAACACGCTGTACCGTAATAACGGCGATGGGACATTTTCGGATGTGACCAAACAGGCCGGTCTGCTGGACTCGAAAATCCGCTGGGGCGCTGGATGTTCTTTTGTGGACTACAACCGCGATGGTCACCTGGACCTATTTGTCTCGAACTATCTTGAGTTTGATTTTGCACACGCACAAAAGCCGGGCGAGGACAGCAACTGCAGATGGAAAAACGTTCCCGTAAACTGCGGTCCGCGGGGGATGCCATTTTCGCGGCACTCGCTTTATCGAAACAATGGGGATGGGACGTTTACGGAAGTGAGCGAGCAGGCGGGAATTGCCAAAGTTGCAGCTGGTTACGGCATGACGATCGTGGCGGCTGATTTCGACAACGATGGGTGGCCGGATATCTACGTCGCCTGCGATTCGACGCCTAGTCTGCTTTTTCGCAACAAGCACGATGGGACGTTTGAAGAAGTTGCTCTGCTTTGCGGCGCGGCCCTTAGCCAAGACGGCATGGAACAAGCGGGAATGGGCGTGGGCATCGGCGACGTGAATTTAAATGGGAGTCTGGACATCTTTAAGACTCATTTTGCCGACGACACGAACATTCTTTATCTGAATGATGGCAAAGGAAATTTCGAGGATCACACCGCGCAGTCCGGACTCGGTGTTGAAACACGGTTTGTGAGTTGGGGCGCCGGCATCGTGGACCTCGATAACGATGGCAATCCGGATCTTTTCTTTGTTACAGGAAATGTGTACCCGGAGGTGGAATCAAAAGTGCCTGCTTATCCGTTTAGAACGCCTCGAGTAATCTTTCGAAATCTAGGAGGTGCGAAGTTTGAGGAATTGTTGGATGCGGGACCGGGAATCTCCGAGGTACACGCCAGTAGAGGATGTGCTTTCGGGGATTTTGACAATGACGGCGACGTTGATGTGCTGATCGTCAACCTGAATGAGCCGCCGTCGCTGCTTCGCAACGATCTCAAGGGGAATAACCACTGGCTCAAGCTGAAGCTGATCGGGTCGCGCTCTAATCGCACGGCGATCGGTGCGCGGATTATATGCTCTTATGGCAACAGGCGGCAGGCGCAGGAAGTGATTGCGCAGTCCAGCTTCTATTCATGCAACGACCAACGCTTGCATTTTGGGTTGGGCAATGCGGCGACCGCAAATCTCGAGATCCGTTGGCCTAGCGGAAGGAAACAATCCATTGCAAATGTGAAAGCCGATCAGATCCTTACAATCAAGGAACCTAGCGGGCCCGCGAAGTTGGACTGACAACGGTCTGATGGCTGGTCTGGTTCTTGACAATTGGAGAGCGGTGGGCTAAAAGCATTGCCATGTAAACGATTACATTAATTTATGCTGGGTTATTGCAAGAGATTGTTTTCTTTGTAGAACGAGGTGGTCGTTATGTCAGTTCGCTCCAGACGAGATTTTCTGAAAACGATAGGCGTTGCGGCTGCGGCGGCGCCTGCGGTCGCCGCAAGTGTGGCTGCAGCATCGAGCGTGGCTGATTTAAAGGTTTCCAGCCCGCTGGTCGCGAATCGAGCGCCCTTGGGACAGAGCAGCTTTTACCCGCTTCCGTTGACGTCGATTCGTCCGAAGGGTTGGCTGAAGCGGCAAATGGAGATACAAGCAGCGGGACTGAGTGGGCATCTGGATGAATTCTGGCCTGATGTTGGACCCGAGAGCGGATGGCTCGGAGGAAACGGCGAGTCTTGGGAGCGCGGTCCATACTTTCTCGACGGACTCGTGCCGCTTGCTTATCAGTTGCAGGATGAAAAGTTAATCGGCAAAGCGGAAAGATGGGTGAACTGGACGCTACAGCATCCGCAAGCGAACGGCATGATCGGCCCGGCGAAAAATGACGACTGGTGGCCGCGGATGGTGATGCTGAAGGTGCTGACTCAGTATCAGGAAGCGACTCAGGATCCTCGAGTGATTCCGCTGATGGAGCGCTATTTTGCGTTTCAGGCGAACGAAATGCCCAAGCGACCGCTGCGAGATTGGGGCAAGTATCGTTGGCAGGACGAAGCCCTTAGCGTGGTGTGGCTATACAACCGTACAGGGAACCGAGACTTGCTGAAGTTTGCTGAATTGCTGCATACGCAGGGCTACGATTGGCAGAAACAGTTTGCGAGCTTTTCCTATACGCACAAGATAAGCGTTCAAGAGCTCGGATTTCAGGAAGGCGCCCCGCCGCCTGATCTCGCCATGCAGACGCACGGCGTTAATAATGCCATGGCTCTAAAGTCGTCTGCGCTGTGGTGGCTTTTTTCGAAGCAGGATGGCGATCGCGACGGCGTTCAGCAGCAACTTGACGCGCTCGACCGGTATCATGGCATTCCCAACGGTATGTTCAGCGCGGACGAACATTTGGCGGGTACCAATCCGTCGCAGGGAATCGAGCTATGCGCGGTGGTTGAACAGATGTTTTCGCTCGAGCATAGTTTGGCGATTCTTGGCACGGCTGCTTTGGGCGACCGATTGGAAAAGATCGCTTACAACGCATTGCCTGGAACTCTCACGGACGACATGTGGGCGCATCAGTACGACCAAGAACCAAATCAGATTCAATGTAGCCTGAGCCAGCGCCCGTGGACGACGAACGGCCCAGAGTCCAACTTGTACGGGCTCGAACCCAATTTTGGTTGTTGCACCGCGAACATGCACCAGGGGTGGCCGAAGCTTACGGCCAGGCTATGGATGGCGAGCGCAAGCGGAGGGTTGGCGGCGGCGGTCTACGCACCATGCGAGGTGCGCACGACGGTTGCGGGCGGTGTGGCGGTGACGATAGACGAAGAGACGTTGTATCCGTTCCGCGGTGATGTTGTGCTTACCGTTCGACCGGAACATTCGGTGCATTTCCCGATGCACTTGCGGATCCCACAGTGGGCGGACGGCGCAAATATCCGCGTCAATGGAAAGGCCACGGAAGGCGGTCGCGCTGGGAGTTTCGCAGTTGTGAATCGCGAATGGAAGACCGGCGATCGCGTGGAGATTCATTTCCCAATGAAGCCTCGCGTGACGCGCTGGTATCACAACTCGGTTGCGGTGGAGCGGGGACCCGTTATTTTTTCACTTAACGTCGCGGCAGACTGGAAAAAGCTTCGGACGCGCGGCATGACCGCGGATTGGGAGGTCCAACCAAAGTCGGGCTGGAATTACGCGCTGGAAGTGAATGAAAAGACAGCCGAGTCCGGTTTGAAGGTGACGGAGCAGAAGGCCAACAAGGATGTGTTTACGTTGAATGGCGCGCCCGTGCGAATAGAGGTGAAAGGGCGGAAGGTGCAAGAGTGGCGGGAGACTCAAGGTGTGGCCGGAGAACTGCCGCAGAGCCCAATGGCGAGCAATGAAACCGAGGAGACGCTTACGTTAGTTCCCTACGGGGCGGCAAAGCTGAGAATTACGGCGTTTCCTGAAGTAGCGTAATTCGGTTGGTAGGAAAAAAAGGCATTGGCCCACCGTTCAATCTGATGATTGCATCCAACAACCGTGATGTATATGATGCTTCACTCTTTTCGCTATGATATTTGTTTCTCTAAACTTACTCTCTTATGAACATTACCGAGGTTGCTAAGCGAGCAAAAGTATCTACCGCTACGGTCTCCCGCACCATCAATGGCAGTAACACCGTCAGTCCGAAGACTGCCGACAAGGTGTGGAATGTCGTCCGAGCCCTCGGGTATCACCCTAATCGATACGCTCGCGCTCTCGTTTCCGGCAGAAGCCGACTATTAGGCCTCATCATTTCCGATATTGTTAATCCTTTCTTTCCTGAACTCGTAAAGTGTTTCGAAGATATGGCTCTCCAGAAGGGCCTGGAAGTTTTGGTGGCCAACACCAACTACGATCCGGAACGGACGTCCCACTGTGTCCATCGGATGCTGGAACGGAAGGTAGACGGCGTAAGCATAATGACATCAGAAATGGAAGACGGGCTAATCGCCGAGTTAGAAAAGCGCCTAATTCCCATCGTCTTCCTGGATACTGGTAAAGTGCGAGCGCGCATCAGCAACATCAGTGTGGATTATGGACAAGGCATTCGTGCAGCAATGGAACACTTGGTTCAGTTGAAGCACCATCGAATCGGTTTCATCAGCGGTCCCTTGACGTTGCGTTCCGCGCTTACTCGGCGCGCAGCTTTCCTCAAGTCGTTCGGACACTTTGGACTGCTTCCAGATGAGACTTTGATTCAGGTGGGGGACCACAAAATTGACGGCGGCGAAGCAGCGATGGAACGGCTGCTCGCGCTTCCCAAACGACCAACAGCCGTCTTGGCATCCAATGACCTGACGGCCATTGGTGCGCTACGCGCGATATATAACGCGAAATTGCGAGTTCCGGAAGATATCTCCTTGATTGGCTTTGACGATATTTATCTTAGTCAGTTCACTCAGCCAGCTCTTACTACGATTAGATTGTCGCGCACGGAGGTAGCGGAAAAGGCATTTAGCGCGATAACCGCCCTTATTAATGGGAAGTCCCGGAAAGGACACGAGTACCACGTGGAGACTCAGCTCGTTATGCGAGGTTCGACTGGATTGCACGCAGAGCCCCCAAATTCCTAAATGGGGAGCAGTGCCCGTCGAAACTGCGGGCAAGCTGTAAATATCTCGACCTCTTCACTAAGGTCCTCTTCAAACATTACGTATGCGTGGGCATCGGTTCTCAACAACCGTATCAGCACGTGTCCGCAGGCTATTGGGGCGCAGGTGAGTCACCCCGTACGTCAAGTGATATCGCTATCAGGACATGGAGGTCTGGCGATGCTCCTGGGCGATGTGCTCTCGCGTCGGCAATTGAACACGCCGGTGAAGATCATAGTTTTCAAGAATGATTCACTGGCTTTGTGGAATTGAAATGAAAGCGGCAGGAATTCTGGATTTCGGAACCGACCTGCAGAATCCGAATTTTGCAGAAATGGCGGAAGGCGCCGGGCTGCTGAGGCTGACAGCGTAAACACCCGCTCAGGTTCGACCGATGATAGCGCAAGCGTTGAAGCATGAGGGCCCAGCCTTGGTTGAAGTTGTCGCGACCGGTGGGAACTATCCATGCCACCTACGATCACGGCAGAGCAGATAAAGGGCTTCAGCCTATTCACGCTAAAGGCAGGTCTGAGCGGGCGCGGCGACGAAATCATCGATCTGGCGAGGACCAATCTCCTCCGGTAGGTCGGCCGCAAATCACGCCAGGCAAGCGACGAGGAAGGCCAGAGGTACTTGAATTGGTCATTAATCCGAAACTATCGCCGGTGAGGACCTTCGGTCGCGGACTAACCGTCGACTGTGCCATAAAACCTGCTTGTGTGCCAAAACTGACTTCTTTGACAGTTTGCGTTTGTTGATTCTAGGCAACTTATTGAAAGTAAAGAGCTGTCCGAAGATTCCGGCTTACAGGCCCGTCCGCTAATTTTTTTGCGATCACTAGCGATAGCTTACGGATGCGCCGATAGCGTCAATTCCCATTTCTTCGGAGCACCGGGCAATAAAGAAATATTTTTCGATTCCAGGATCAACTGCAAGGGGATTGGACCTCGATCGCTCCTGCCGAGAGGGCTGTCTCCGGTTGCCAACGAGGAGATCTGCACCTGCCAATCCGCTTGCTTCACCTGCACGTCCAATGTTCCTTCATCAGAAATGATGTGATCGAGCCGGTGGCCACCGGTCTCTGAAGTTTCCAAGCGACTGTAACGGCTCGGCACGACGAGCCAGAGACGGCGAACCGTGAGCGTTTTTGACGAAGTCAATGACTCCGTGCGGCGAAGCGCATTGTCCTGCAATGACCAGGTAACTTCCGAGATGAGACCTTCGTCCCCAGGTTGCCCTGCTTGTGCCCCGGCGACAACCCAACGCTTCCATACTGCGGTGACGCTCATTCCATCTGCAGCGGGCTTGATTTCGTCGGCACCGTCCACCGCTGCGATGGTCCTGCCGTCTTCCAATTCCAGAAAAGGGACGAGGCATGGATAGATCTTTTCTACAGGGACCGCCAAACCAGAGAACCCGTGCGGCATCGGCGCATAATCGGAAATCGCAGCCTTCGGCCCGGTCACGAAGGGCAAGGCAAAATGAATTCCATTCTTGCGGATCAACCAGACTCCAAACTTGCGACCGGGTCCATCGCGGAAGAATTCAAAGCGCGCAAGATTACCGAACGTAGGGCGCAACGAAAACTCCTTGATCTCCTCATTCGCCATCGCCTGCATGAA
>Ga0137409_10003575_pt1 | contig 16426 bp, 11 predicted proteins | sample CZODoug1_16funga_FD_122059 | JGI IMG/M metagenome (GOLD analysis project Ga0137409, IMG submission 122059) | Vadose zone soil fungal communities from Angelo Coast Range Reserve, California, USA - CZODoug1_16fungal (Hybrid Assembly) | ecosystem: Environmental > Terrestrial > Soil > Vadose zone... | reverse complement strand
GTCGGCCATTCCGCACAACCGGAACGGCCGCCATGCTCGCTTTCAAAACTGTCCGACTCTTCACTGCAGCCCTCGTCGCCGTGGTGGCATGCGCTGCACACGCGCAAACGCTCGACGAGCTCTACGAGAAAGCCAAGCAGGAAAAGTCGCTGATCTTCTATGCCGGCGGGCCGGCCGCGCCGCATGAGGCACGCGCCGCCGAATTCCAGCGTCGTTTCTCCGGCATTACTGTGTCGGTCACCGGCGGCTTCAGCAATGTGCTGAACGAGAAGATCAACCAGCAGATCAAGGCCAAGAAGCTCGAGACCGACATGGCCTTCTTCCAGACCGTGCAGGACTTCGTGCAATGGAAGAAAGAGGGCGTGCTGGCGGCCTACAAGCCCGACGGCTTTGACCAGGTCATGCCCAATCTGAAGGACCCGGACGGCACCTACATGGCGCTGTCCGCCAACGCCATCACCTATGCCTGGAACACGCGCCTGGTGAAGCCGGAGGATGTTCCGAAATCGGCGCTCGATTTCCTCAAGCCCGCCTTCGCCGGCAAGCTGATCAGCGTCTATCCGCAAGACGATGACGCCGCGCTCTACCTGTTTCACCTGATCGTGCAGAAGTACGGCTGGGGCTACATGGACCGCTACATGGCCAACAAGCCGAACTTCATCCAGGGCCATCTGCCGGTGGCGCGCAGCGTCGCCGAAGGCAACAACGCCGCCACGCTCGATGCAACATCGAGCGCCTGGCCGTTCAAGCGCGGCGGACAGCCGGTCGAAGTTGCTTTTTCGGACGTCGACGAGACGCCGGTCTTCACGCTGACGGGCGGCATCTTCAAGGATGCGCCGCACCCGAACGCCGCCAGACTCTATCTCAGCTGGTACCTCGCCAAGGAGCAGCAGAGCCGGCTCGGCACGTTCTCTCCGCGCACCGACGTGCCGCCACCCGAAGGCTTCCGACCGCTCACGTCATACAAGATCGCCAACGCGTACCGGGAGTTCATGCTCGACGAGAAGCTGATCGCGGAGCTACGCAAGCGCATGGAGGGCTATGTTGGCCCGATCGTCAATCAAGGCGGCGTGCGGTAGGGAATTGGCAACGTCGGTATCGCGCCCGGGCAAAGTTGTTGTACAATTGGGGTTCAAGAGCTAACCCTAAATTAGGTGAGATGACGCTGCTGGCGAGCAGCGGTGACAAAGGAGCCCACATGAACTCTCACCTGTCGTTTGATCGCGACGCACTCGCCGATCTCTGCCGACGGCACTACATTTGCCGCCTCGCCCTCTTCGGTTCGGTCCTCAAAGGAACTGCGCGGGCTGACAGCGACATCGATTTCCTCGTGGAGTTTGTCCATGGGAAGGAACCCGGCCTGATTCGCCTTGCCGGGATCGAGGCCAGCCTCTCCGCACTTTTGGGCGGGCGTCGGGTCGATCTGCGAACAGTCCAGGACTTGAGCGAACATTTCCGCGCAGAGGTGCTGCGTGGCGCCGAGGTGCAATATGCGGCCTGAGGACCGGGCGCGCATTTCTCATATGATCGAAGCAGCGGAGGCCGTCGCAGATTTCGTATCCCATCGCAACGATGCCGATCTCGATACTGACCGCATGCTGCTTTTTGCCTTGGTGCGCGCCATCGAAGTGTTCGGTGAAGCGGCGGCAAAGGTGTCGCCGGAAACGCGCGCGGCGACTGCACGCATACCCTGGACGGAAATCGTGGCGATGCGAAATCGGCTTATACACGGGTATTTCGAGGTCAACCGGGCGATCCTCTGGAAGACAGCAACCGAGGAAATCCCTGAGCTTCTGGCCGTACTTCGAGGACTGGTCGGCGATTGACCAGGCTGGCCGTTAATGTCCTTCGATACCGCGTGACTTGCCACCTTCACCGCTTCTCACCGATCAGCTCGAACCATTCGTCTTCCGTCAGAACCGTCACGCCGAAATCCTTGGCCTTGTTGAGCTTCGAGCCGGCACCCGGCCCCGCAACCACATAGTCGGTCTTCTTCGACACCGAGCCTGCGGTTTTCGCGCCCAACCGCTCGGCCATCGCCTTGGCCTCGTCGCGTGTCATCTTCTCGAGCGAGCCGGTGAACACGACGGTCTTGCCGGCGACGACCGAATCAGCGCGCGGCCGCTCGGCGTCGAGAATGCGCACTTCCTTGGTCAGCCGCTCGACAACGTCGCGGTTGTGCTCTTCGCCGAAATAGGCCGCGAGGCTGTCGATCACCGTGTCCCCGATCTGGTCGAGATTGTCCATCTCCTCGCGCGTCTCCGCGTCGCCATCGACGAGCTTGAGCGCGGCGTCATGAAACGCCGCCCAGGAGCCGTAGCCGCGCGCCAGCATGCGCGCCGTGGTGTCGCCGACGTGACGCATGCCGAGCGCATAGATGAAACGCTCAAGCGATATCTCGCGCCGCGCCTCGATGGCGCCGAACAGGTTGCGCACCGAGACCTCGCCGAAGCCTTCGACCTCCTGCAGCTTGAGCTTGGCGTTGCGCGCTTCGAGCGTAAAAATTTCGGCGGGCTCCTTCACCCAGCCCTGCTCGAAGAACAGCTGAATTTGCTTTTCGCCCAACCCCTCGATGTCAAAGGCGCGGCGGGACACGAAGTGCCGAAGGTGCTCGATCTTCTGATAGGGACATGCGAACTCGCCGGTGCAGCGGGCGACCGCACCCTCCTCGCCGGTCGCAGTCGCGTCGCGCACGACGTCGGTATGGAGCGGACAGGGACAACGGGTCGGAAACTTGTAGGGCTTGGCGTCCTTCGGACGCTTCTCCATGACGACACCGAGCACCTGTGGGATCACATCGCCGGCGCGCTGGATCGTCACGGTGTCGCCGATGCGCACATCGAGCCGCGCAATCTCATCGGCATTGTGCAGCGTCGCATTCTGCACCACGACGCCGCCGACGCTGACCGGCTCGAGCTTGGCGACCGGCGTGAGCGCACCGGTGCGTCCGATCTGGATCTCGATGTCGCGCACGATGGTGGCTGCCTTCTCGGCCGCGAACTTATGCGCGATGGCCCAGCGCGGGCTGCGCGACACAAAGCCGAGCCGACCCTGCCAGTCGAGGCGGTCGACCTTGTAGACGACGCCGTCGATGTCGTAGTCGAGAGTCGCGCGCTTGAGCTCGATGTCGTGATGGAACGCCAACAGCTCATCGGCCGACTTGCAGAGCTTCCACAGCGGATTGGTCTTGAAGCCGCTCGCGGCCAGCCACTTGAGCATGCCCGATTGTGTATCGGCCGGCATCGCGCTCATCTGGCCCCAGGCATAGGCGAAGAAGTGCAGCGAGCGCGACGCCGTGATCGCGGCATCCTTCTGGCGCAGTGAGCCGGCGGCCGAATTGCGCGGATTGGCGAAGACCTGCTCGCCGGCCGCAGCCTGGCGCTTGTTGAGCTCGAGGAACTCGGTCTTGTTCATGTAGACCTCGCCGCGGACCTCGCAGACCGGCGGCGGGTTCTTGCCCTTGAGCTGATGCGGGACTTCCTTGAGCGTCTTGATGTTGGCGGTGACGTCCTCACCCTCCTCGCCGTCGCCGCGGGTGGCGGCACGCACCAGCGCGCCGTCCTCGTAACGCAGCGACATCGACAGCCCGTCGATCTTGGGCTCGGCCGTAAAGGTGAGCGCCTCGTCCTCCTTGAGATTGAGAAAGCGGCGGATGCGGCCGACGAAATCCGCCACGTCCTCCTCGCCGAAGGCGTTCTGCAGCGACAGCATCGGCACCGCATGGCGCACCTTGGCGAAGCCGCGCGCGGGGGCGGCACCGACCTTGCGGCTCAGACTCTCCAGCGTCCGCAGATCGGGAAAACGCTCCTCGATCGACTCGTAGCGTCGCCGCAGCGCGTCATACTCCGCGTCCGATACGATCGGGGCGTCCCTCTGGTGGTAAGCCTCGTCGTGCTTCTTGAGCTCAGCCTCGAGCCGGGCATGCTCGGCCTTGCCCTGAGCGGGGGTCAGCGCATCGACGTCGATGGTGCCGGAATCGCGAGCCATGGCCCGCTTTTACGCCATCGTCGCAGGGCGGCCAACCGCGTCGGAATGCCGATGTATTTCCCATTGCGGCCCGGCTAGGATTACCCCAGGGGCAGCCGTTTCGGCGGGTCTGCCCGTGCATTCACTCGGGGAGGATACCATGTCGCCTGAAGACGTTAAGCTCGCCAGCCGCCGCAGGTTCCTGCAATTCCTGGCCGCGAGCCCGCTCCTTGCCGCCTCCGACCTCGCCGCCTTTGCGGCCGAGCGGCCGGGGCTCCTCCCCGACCCGATGCTCTGGGCGCCGCGTGCCCTCGACAAGCTCATCGCAAATCCGAAAGAGGCGATCAACGTCTTCGACTTCGAGCCGGTGGCGTTCAAAAACGTGCCGCCTGCCCACTTTGGCTACATGGCCTCCGGCATCGACGACGAAACGACCCTGCGCGCCAACCGCGAGGGCTTCCAGAAATTCGTGCTGCGGCAGCGTCGCCTGGTCGACGTCAGCAAGGTCGACATGAGCGTCGAGCTGTTCGGGCAGAAATACGACTCCCCGATCGTGATTTCGCCGACCGGCGGCCATAAGGGATACCACGCCGACGGCGAATCCGGTGTCGCGCGTGCTGCCAAGGTCGGCAACCACCTGCAGATTCTCTCGACCCAGGCGACCACCTCGGTCGAGGACACGACCGCCGCCCGCGGGGCGCCGATCTGGTTCCAGCTCTATGCCACCAACAAGTTCGAAGTGGCGTCGCACCACGTCAAGCGCGCCGAGCGCGCCGGCTGCGTCGCAGTGGCAGTGACCGTCGATCGCAGCGGCGGCCGCAACCAGGAGACGCTGTTCCGTCTGCAGCGCACCGACACTCGCACCTGCCGCGATTGCCACGACAACAGCAGCCTCACGGCGGCCCAGAGGAGCAAGCCGGCTTATGAAGGCGTCGACCTGTCGGGCCTCAACAACATTCAGTCCTCGTCGATGAGCTGGGATTACATCAAGCGGCTCCGCGACCAAACCAAGATGAAGATGGTGCTCAAGGGCATCATGACGTGGGAGGATGCCAAGCTCGCCGCCGAGGCCGGCATCGACGGCATCATCGTGTCGAACCACGGCGGCCGCAGCGAGGACGGCGGAGGGTCGACGATCGAGGCGCTGCCGGAGATCATACAGGTCGCGGGCTCGATGCCGGTCTTGATCGACTCCGGTTTCCGCCGCGGCACCGATGTGGTCAAAGCGCTGTGCATGGGCGCCAAGGCCGTCTGCATGGGCCGGCCTTATCTCTGGGGCCTCGGCGCCTTCGGGCAACCGGGCGTCGAGCGCGTGCTCGAAATCCTCCGCGTCGAAACGCGCGCCATGGTCCAGCAGATGGGCGCGCCGTCGCTCAAGCATCTGACGCCGGCGATGATACGCAAGGCTTGAGCGAGCAAGACTTGAGCGAAGCGATCGTTGTTCCGGGCCGCGGGCGCGCCAGCGCGCGGGCCCGGAATGCGACGAAACCTTAGAAGCGGGATCCTACCCGCTTGCCATATCGTTCTCGGGAGGAGCCTGCCATGTCCGTCCATGATCAAGCCACCAGCCGCCGCCGTTTCCTGCAATTTCTGGCCGCGAGTCCGCTGCTCGCCGGCTCGGACCTCGCCGCCATCGCGGCCGAAAGGCCCTCGCTGCTGCCCGACCCGATGCTGTGGGGGCCACGCACCCTCGAGAAGCTGATCTCCTCGCCGAAGGAAGCCATCAACGTCTTCGACTACGAGCTGGTGGCGGCGAAGAACATCCCGCCGGCGCATTTCGCCTACATGGCATCGGGCATCGACGACGAGGTCACCTTGCGCGCCAACCGCGAGGGCTTCCTGAAATTCCAGCTGCGTCCGCGGCGTCTCGTCGACGTCAGCAAGGTCGACATGTCGACCGACATCCTCGGCGTGAAATACGACAGCCCGATTATCATCGCACCCTCGGGTGGCCACTACGCCTATCACGCCGAGGGCGAACCGGCCGTCGCACGCGCCGCCAAGGTCGGCGACCACCTGCAGATCCTCTCGACCAATTCGACCACCTCGATCAAGGACGTGATCGCCAACCGCGGCAAGCCGATCTGGTACCAGCTCTACGCGACCAACAAGTTCGAGGTCGCCAAGCATCATGTCGAGAGCGCGGAGCAACAGGGCGCCATCGCGGTTGCAGTGACGATCGACAGCAGTGGGGGCCGCAATCAGGAGACGTTGCGTCGCCTGGCGAGAACCGACGCGCGCGACTGCGCCGAGTGCCACGACCGCTCTAGCCTCACGGCCAATTACAAGCGCCGGCCGATGTACCAGGGCGTGGATCTGTCTGGGCTCACCGACATCGCGGCAACCGCCTTGACCTGGGAGAAGCTCAAGCGCATCCGCGACCTCACCAAGATGAAGATGGTGCTCAAGGGCATCCTCGCCTGGGAGGACGCCAAGCTCGCCGCCGAGAACGGCTACGACGGAATCATTGTCTCGAACCACGGCGGCCGCGCCGGCGACCTGGGCCGATCGAGCATCGATGCGCTGCCGGAGATCATCGAGGCGGCGGGCACGATGCCGGTCCTGATCGATTCCGGCTTCCGCCGCGGCACCGACATCGCCAAGGCGCTCTGCATGGGCGCCAAGGGAGTAGCGGTCGGGCGGCCCTATCTGTGGGGGCTCGGCGCGTTCGGCCAGGCGGGCGTCGAAGGCGTCCTTGCAATCCTGCGCACCGAGCTGCGCGGCGCCATGCAGCAGGTCGGCGCGCCGACGATCAAGCACCTCGTGCCGGCTATGGTGCGCCGGGCGTGAGGTTGCGTGACATGAAAGGATTGCACGTGCGCGCAGTATCCTTGGTTGCGCTGGCGGCGACCATCCTGTTCGTCGGCAGCGCCGCTGCACAGGTCACCGTGCTGCGCGGCGCAACCTTGATCGACGGCAGCGGCGCCGCGCCGGAGAGCAACGTCACGATCGTGATCGAGAACGGCCGGTTGCGCGACATCGGCCGCGACGTCGCGCCCCCAGCTGGCGCGACCGTGATCGACCTCACGGGCAGGTTCGTGGTGCCGGGCATCATCAACGCCCACGGCCATGTCGGCCCGACGCCACGCGATCCGCAGCTGCGCCAATATGCGCTCTACGGCGTCACCACCACCACCAGCATGGCGGCCGACCCCGACGACGTCGTCGACTTCAAGGCCAAGCAAAAAGCCGGCGACCTGCGCGGCGCGCGCATTCTCACGGTCCGGTATCGCTTCACGACCCTTCCCGGCAATGGCTCCGACTACAAGACGCCGGAGGCCGCGCGCCGGCATGTCGACGACATCGCGACCCACGGCGCCGACTTCATCAAGGTCTGGCTCGACGCCCAGGGCGGGCGGACACCTAAGCTCTCGCGTGAGTTTGTCGCGGCCGTGCTCGACCAGGCGCGCAAGCACGGCAAGCTCACCATGGCGCATATCGTCGAGCTCGCGGATGCCCGCATGGCGGTCGACGAAGGCGTCAACATGCTGGTGCACAATGTGCGCGACCAGGACATCCCGGCGGATTTCCTCGCCACCCTGAAGGCGCGCAACGTCTCAGTGATCTCGACGCTGGCGCGCGAGGAAGGCATGTTCCGCGCCGCTGGCGGCACTCCTGACGATCCATTCTTTGCCAAGGGCCTCTCGCCGCAGCAGCGCGGCGATCTCACCAAGAAGCTCGACACGCTCGCCAAGGATCCCGAGCGCGCCGCCTCGATGCGTTCGTTCGAGCAGGACAAGGTCAACGTCAAGCGCTTGTGGGACGCCGGCATCCGCTTCGGCTTCGGCACCGATTCCGGCGGCGCCTCCGAGCGCTATTTCATCCAGGGGTTCTACGAGCACCGCCAGATGGACCTTCTGGCGCAGGCCGGGCTGACCCCGATGCAGGTCATACAGTCATTCTCGAAGAACAATTCCGAGATGCTCGGCATCGACAAGGACTTCGGCACGCTCGCCAAGGGCAAGGCAGCCGATCTGCTGGTGCTGACCAGGAATCCGCTCGATGACATCGCCAATATGCGTACCTTCGAGGCGGTGTATCTCGGCGGCAAGAAGTTCGAATAGGCGCGAAACAATAACGCGTCTTGACTTGCGACGGGAGGTGACGGTGGAACGCTATCGTTCATTCGCCATTGAGTGTGCATTTCTGGTAGCGGTGTTGCTTGGGGCGTTGCTTGGGGTACTCTCAACATCGCCGCCTGCGACCGCCCAGCAAGCAGGATCGCCCACCGCATCCTACGATCCGTCACTGCGAGCGTTGCAATACTATCGCTACAAACGCCTGGCCGAGAGCGGACCCGAGCGCGGCCGCGAGCTTTATTATTTCAAGTGCTGGCAGTGCCACAACGAGTTCCAGAAGACCGCGCCGCAGCTCAAGGGGCTGTACGAAGGCGGCCGGCAGGTCGCCGGCGAGACCGTCACCGATGCGGTGCTCGCCAACAAGATCCGGAGCGGCGGGCCGGCCATGCCGGCGTTCCGCCACGAGCTCAACGATGCCGACGTCGCCGACATCGTCAGCTTCCTGCGCGAGAAGTGCTGCTGGGATCCTGATAACCCACCGCGCAATCCGAACTATGTCGCGGCGCCGGTGCCGACGCTGCTGCCCGAAAAGGGCAATGTGCGCGGCGGGCCGTGGGGCCTGGTGCGGTCGGCGGCAACCACCGCGCAGGCGCTGCGCGGCGGCGTCGAGGGCGGCTCCGAAGGACGTCCGCTCGAAGGCATCATGGTGCAATTGCGCGGGACGCAATCCAACATCACCTCCACCGTCTACACCGACCAGAGCGGACGGTTTGAGTTCCCCAAGCTGCAGGCCGGCTCCTACACGTTGCGGATCGCCAGGGCGCTTGAGTTCAAGCCTCACCAAAAGAACGCCGTCGCGATCACGGACGGCGCCACGAAGCTCGACGACATCGTGCTCGAGCGCGTCTCCAATGGCGAGTTTGTGCCGGCGACATTCGAGATTGAAGCACAGCTCGCGGGCGCCGAGCTCGTTTGGAACCTCGACGGCACAGCGCAGGAGAAACGCACCTTCAGTTACGGCTGCGGCTCCGGCTGTCACACCTACGGGCAGATCCTGCGCAACCGTTTCGACGAGGCCGGCTGGCGCGCCATGGTCACCAAGATGACGCACAACACCGGCTCGCTACTGCTGCAGGAAGCGCGGCCCAACCGCGTCCCGCCGGAGGAGCAGGACGTCATCGTCAAATGGCTCACCAAGGTGCGCGGGCCGAACGCCAAGGACATGGACTACCATCTCCTGCCGGGGCCGCGCGGTCCCGCCACCAAGGTGGTGATCACGCAATACGAGCTGCCGCGCCTGTTGACCGCGCCGCACGATCCAGTCTCGGATTCGCAAGGCAACATCTGGTTCAACAGCCACCGCACCTCCTACATCTCCAAGCTCGATCCGCGCACCGGCACCGTCGAGGACTTCAAGATCCCGTCGACGCCCGGCGCCAATCCGGGCCAGCACTGGATCACCGTCGACAAGAACGACATGGTCTGGTTCTCGGAGAACTGGTCGCACAAGCTCGGCCGGCTCGATCCCAAGACCGGCGACGTCAAGCATGTACAGTTCCCGCACTTCGGCCGGCCGATCAATGCGCCGGGCCTCGGCAACCTCGCGCTCTCGCCCGATGGCTACATCTGGTACGCACGCGGCAAGGCGGTGAACAAAGTCGATCCCAACACCGCGCAGGTGGTGGGCAAGTTCCTGCTCAAGAAGGTGACGTCGGCCTATGGCAACGAGCTCAGCGCCGACGGGCGCTACTTCGCGGGCGGCTCATGGCCGGAGGACTGGGTGACCTTTCTCGACATCACGAGCGGCGAGACGATAGAGCTGCAGACCCGCACGCCGCGGGCCGCGCCCAAGCGCGGCGGCTTCGATCCCGACGGCAACGCCTGGTTCGGCGGCGCCGGCGGCTATCTCGTGAAATACGACGTCAAGACCAAACAACTGGTCGAATATCCACCGCCGACCGCAGGCGTGTCGTTCTACGAATGCCTGCCCGACAAGAACGGTGAGATCTGGGCGGGCGAGATGTACGCGGGCCGCATCGTCCGCTTCAATCCCAAGGCCAATCGCTGGACCGAATATGTCCTGCCCGAGCCGATCTCGCACAACCGGCGCACCTGGATCGACAACTCAAGCGATCCAGTCACGATCTGGTACGTCGACCACGACGGCATCATGGTTCGCATCCAGCCGCTGGAATGAATGCTCTCCATCTTCACGGCAGAAACATCCTGAGGAGCCCGCGCATCACACGACGTACAAGTGCAGCTTGCGCGTCCATGCGCGGGCCTCGAAGGATGATCGGCCCGCGGTTTCATGCGGCCCCTACGTGGCCGTCGTCCTTCGAGGCTCGCCCGGCCGAAAGAGGCCGGGCAAGCGCCTCAGGATGACGGATATGACTCACTGCTTGCGGTCTTTGGGATACGCCGTGCTCACCCCGCCGCCTTGATCAGGCGCTCGGCGGCAGCGCGGGCCTCGGCGGTGATCTCGGCGCCGGCGAGCATGCGCGCGATCTCCTCGCGCCGCCGCTCGGGCGCAAGCTGCGCCACGCGGGTCGCCACCCGCTTGCCCTTGTCGAGCGCATCCTTGGAGATGAGGAAGTGCCGGTCGGCGCGGGCCGCGACCTGCGGCGCATGCGTCACCGCTATCACCTGTGCCTGCTTGGCAAGCCGCGCGAGCCGCACCCCGATCGCATCCGCCACTGCGCCACCTACGCCGGTATCGATCTCGTCAAAGATCAGTGTCGGCGCGGAGCCGCGATCGGCCAGCACCACCTTGAGCGCGAGCAGAAAGCGCGACAGCTCGCCGCCGGACGCCACCTTCATCAGCGGGCCCGGCCGCGTGCCCGGATTGGTGCGCACCCAGAACTCGACCCGGTCGATGCCGTGCGGGCCACCGGCCTCCGGCTCGGTTTCGATCTCGGTCGAGAACGTAGCGCGCTCGAGCTTGAGCGGCTTGAGCTCGGCATTGACGGCCTTGTCGAGCTTCTGCGCGCATTTGTGCCGCGCCTGCGAGAGCGCCGCGGCCGCGGCGCGATAGAGCTCGAGCGCCTCACGAGCGGCTTTCTCGAGCACCGCGAGCCGCTTGGCGCCGGCATCGATCAGCGCGAGGTCGGCAGTGTGGCGCGCCGCCAGCGCGTTGAGGTCGTCAACCGATACACCATATTTGCGCGAGGCGGCGCGCAACGCAAACAGCCGCTCCTCGATCCGCTCAAGCTCGCGCGGGTCGTGATCGGCCGTACGCAGCGCATGCTCGAGATGCCCCCGCGCCTCCTCCAGCGCATTGAGCGCCACATCGATGGCGCGTACCGCCGGCTCGATCAACGCCGGCACCTGCACGGCGCGCCGCTCGAGCCGCCGGACCGCGGCCGACAGCGCCGGCACCGGCGACTGGCTGCCCGACACCGCGTCCTGCGCATCGCGCAGGTCGCCGGCGACTTTCTCCACCTGCATCATGGCGGCGCGCTTCTCGGCGAGCGTAGTCTCTTCCGAAGGCTCCGGCGCCAGCCGCGTCAGCTCCTCGACCGCATGCCGCAGCCAGTCCGCCTCGCGTCGCGCCCGCTCGACCTCGGCGCGGTGCGCCTGCGCCTCTGCCTCCTTCGCGCGGCGTTCCCCCCACAGGCGCTCGACCTCGCGCGCCCGCGCTTCGAGGCCGCCGAAGGCGTCGAGCAGGCGCCGATGCGTCGCCGCATCGACCAGCGCGCGCTCATCATGCTGCCCGTGAATCTCGACCAGCGCCGCGCCAACAGCCTTCATGGCCTGCACGCTCACCGGCTGGTCATTGATGAAGGCGCGGGTGCGGCCGTCAGCAAGCTGCACGCGGCGCAGAATCAATTCGTCCTCGGATGGAATGCTGTGCTCAGCGATCAGCGCGCGAACCGGATGGTCATCCGAGAGATCGAACGCCGCCGTCACCTGGCCTTGCTCGGCCCCATGCCGAACCAGGGCGACATCGCCGCGCGCCCCCAGCGCAAGTGCAAACGCGTCGAGCAGGATCGACTTGCCGGCGCCGGTCTCGCCGGTCAGCGCAGCAAGGCCTTTGGTGAAGTCGATATCAAGCCGCTCGATCAGAACGATGTCGCGGATGGACAGCCGGGTCAGCATGGGCAGATGACAGAGAGCGCAAGACAGAGGACGTATGACCCGAGATTATCGGTGATTCTGCCCCTGTCGTCTGCCCTCTGTCACCCGTTGCGCCCCGTTAGCCCAGCGAAGGCCCGGCTGATCCAGGAGCCTTTGTTCTCCGACGGCGCGACCCCGCGCGCGTTCAACAACGCAAAGGCCTCCTTGTACCAGCGGCTGTCGGGGAAATTGTGCCCAAGCACGGCAGCGGAGGTCTGTGCCTCGCTCACCACGCCGAGCGCCAAGTAGACCTCTGTCAGCCGCAGCAGCGCCTCCTCGACGTGCCGCGTGGTCTGATACTTGGTCACGACCTCCTTGAAGCGGGTCGCCGCACCGGTGTAGTCGCGCCGCTCCATATAGTAGCGCCCGATCAGCATCCTCTGGCCGGCGAGTTGATCGCGCCCCTGCTCGATCTTGCGCTTGGCGGATACCGCATACTCAGTATTCGGATATTTGCGGACCACCTCGTCGAGCATGGCGATGGCCTTCTCGGTCCGCTCCTGGTCGCGCGAGACTTCGCGAATCTGATCAAAATAGCTGGAGCCGATCAGGAATTGTGCATAGGCGGCATCCGAACTGCCGGGATGAAGCTGGATGTAGCGCCGCGCCGAGTTGATGGAGTCATCGTAAGCCCCGGCCTCATAATAGGCGTAGGCCGACATGATCAGCGACTTGCGCGCCCACTCGGAATAAGGGTGCTGCCGATCGACCTCCTCAAAGCGCTTGGCAGCGCCCTTGGTGTCCCTCTTGACGTTGAGGAGATAGAGACCCTCGTTATAGATGCGATCGGCCGGCTCATCGAGCACCGGATCGTCCTTAGGGCCAAACAGGCCACCAAGGCTCTCGCAGCCCGCAAGCGCGGGCGCAACCAGAGCAAATGCGAGGATCCGGGCCAGCACCGGTACTCGTCGCATACCAAGAAAAGACTGATCCGCCGATCGCGAACGCCAACCCATGGATGCTCTGTATCCCCTGCCCGCCGTCCCTGTCATCGGCCCGGGCCGTTTATCCCCGTTTAGCCGATAACCCCTGATAGGACCAACGAAATATGTGGACAATCCGCCCGGAATATGGCGAACCGTGGCCTCTGGTCAGCAGGAAGCTGTGGGTTAATTCAGGACACGTCTTTGATTCAGGACACGTCCGGCGCGTAGGCGACGGCCACATGACCGGCCGCCACATCCGCATGGCCACGCCCTGGCCGCACCGTGTCGGCCTCCACCATGATCCAGGCGCTCTTGTCCGCCATCAGCGCGGACAGCACCGCATGGTTGAGCTTGTGACCGCCCCGAACCGAGCGATAGGCGCCCACGAGCGGCAAGCCAGCCAGTGCCAGGTCGCCGATGGCATCAAGCGCCTTGTGGCGGACGAACTCGTCCGCGTAGCGCGTACCTTCTGGATTGAGCACCCGCGTGTCACTGATCACGACGGTGTTCTCAAGTGACGCGCCAAGCGCATAGCCGGCGCTCCAGAGCTTGCTGACATCCCGCATGAAGCCGAATGTGCGCGCCCGTGCGATATCGCGCCGGAAGACGTCTGCGGTGCAGTCGAAGGCGAACTGCTGGCGCCCGATCAGCGGATGGTCGAAGGCAATCTCGGTCTCGATTCGCAGGCCACGCCCATAAGGACGCAGCTCGCCGAACGACCCTCCGAAAGCGGCCCGAACCGGCTTGAGCACGCGGATGAAGCGGCGAGGCTGGTCGAGCGACTTGATTCCGACCTGGTCGATGGCGGCCACGAACTGCGCCGCGCTGCCATCCATGATCGGCATTTCCGGCCCGTCGATTTCAACCGCTGCGTTGTCCACGCCGAGCCCGCGTAATGCGGCAAGCACATGTTCGGCGGTGGATACGAGCGGGCCCGACGCATCTCCCAGGACCGTCGCAAATTCAGTCGCGGTGACAGAGTGGATGTCAGCGCGGATTTCCCGCTCGCGCCGCCCTTTCAACCCCGTCCGTACAAATGTGATTCCCGAGCCTGCATCAGCCGGTTGAAGCGTTACGGTGACGGGCTGTCCTGAGTGAACCCCTACCCCAGACAGCGCGGTCTGGTCGCGCAACGTCGTCTGTCGCCCCGCTCTCATAAACCCATCCCGCCTACTTGCGCGTCCTGAAGCTCAGGAACACGCCCCCGACGACGCTCCTGCGCCGCCCTCCGCAGCCAAACTGGGGATTGAGCTCGTCATGCGAGTCAACCGACCCGCATAGTCCCCCGACACAACGAAACCCCTTCGACACCGGAGCTTAGCGGCCTTCACCGCCAACTCAACTCACGCTTTCTTACTGACTGTTACCTAGAAGCGGCCGTAATCACGCCCTTCCGACGACGCAAATCACGTCTCAAGCGCTAGTACAACTGCACCGCCACGCCATCCCCATGATTTCGCCGCCTTTTCGTTAAGATCACGATAATGCAGGTAAATTCAACGCGTTATACAGCCTTCTCTCGCGCTTATAGGTCCCCCTACAACGCAACCCCTTAATGTGAACTCCACCCCCCAAACGGCGACCGGCATGGTCTAAGTCGCCTGCCGGCGCAGGAATGCCGGGATATCGAGCTGGTCTTCCTCGGGCGAATTATTCACAGGAGCTTGTCGTCCGAGCGGGTCAAGCCCCTGATGACCATGCCTTTTGTTGCCGTATTCGGAGGCTGAATCGGCCGCAGAACGCGAATCACTCTGGCGTCCGGCACCCTGCCGGGATGACGGGCGCGGTGATTCGAGCTGGGCCGGACGATGGACCTCCCCTGATTCGGTCTCGCCCGGGTGGTCGCGACGACCCAGTCCCACCGAGGCAAGCCGCTGCAACAAACCCATCCGGCGCTTTTCGGGAAGGTCAGCGGCCGAAGCCTCACCACGAACGGCCCGCAGCTCGTTCTGCCCAGGCATCGGCAAGTCCTCAAGCCGTGGCATTGGCCGCCCGCCCCGACCTGTGCGATCGGGGGTTGGTGGGATGAAAGCCTCTTCAGGCGGCAGATCCTCCTCCGTGTCCTCAGGCGCCGGCTCCAGCAGCATCGGCGGCTTGGGCGCCATTGGCCGGATCGTCACATCCTCGGCGCCACCGAGCGGCAGCACGGCGGCAGCCACCGCGGCCCTGGCAGCCGATTCGATCGCGTCCGAGCTCGAAATGGGAGAGCCCATCGAGGACGGCGCCACTGGCGTGGCCATCGGCGCGCGGGTCTCAGCCCGCTCGACCCGCTCGGCCAGCCGCAACTGATCCTGCCGCAGCTTCTGGGCAAGCTCCGCCAGTCGTGAATCCGCGCCAGACTGATTGCGCGGGGCGACGGCATTCTGATCGATACCGGTTGCCACCACCGAGACGCGGATGATGCCTTCGAGATTCTCGTCGTAGGTCGCGCCCACGATGATGTTGGCGTCCTGGTCCACCTCTTCGCGAATGCGGGTGGCCGACTCGTCGACCTCGTAGAGGGTCAGATCGCGGCCGCCGGTGATCGAGATCAGGAGACCTTTGGCTCCCTTCATGGAGGCGTCATCGATCAGCGGATTCGAAATCGCGGCCTCGGCCGCCGCCAGCGCCCGCTTCTCGCCCGAGGCTTCACCGGTGCCCATCATCGCCTTGCCCATTTCGCGCATAACCGCGCGCACGTCGGCAAAGTCGAGATTGATCAGCCCTTCCTTGACCATCAGGTCGGTGATGCAGGCGACGCCCGAGTAGAGCACCTGATCGGCCATCGCAAAGGCATCGGCAAAGGTCGTCTTCTCGTTGGCCACCCGGAACAAGTTCTGATTCGGGATGACCAGTAGCGTGTCGACCACCTTCTGCAGCTCACCAATGCCCGCCTCAGCCATGCGCATCCGGCGCGCACCCTCGAAGTGGAACGGCTTGGTGACCACCCCGACCGTGAGGATGCCTGCCTCCTTGGCGCAGCGCGCCACGACCGGGGCCGCGCCGGTGCCGGTGCCGCCGCCCATGCCGGCGGTGACGAACACCATGTGAGAGCCCTGCAGGTGGCCGCGGATCTCCTCGAGCACCTCATCGGCGGCCGCGCGCCCGATCTCGGGCTGGGATCCGGCACCAAGACCTTCGGTGACCTGGACGCCCATCTGGATGATGTGCTGGGCCTTCGAGGAAGTGAGCGCCTGGGCGTCAGTGTTGGCGACAACGAATTCGCAACCCTCCAGCCCACTCGCGATCATGTTGTTGACCGCATTTCCACCGGCGCCGCCAACCCCGATCACGGTGATCCGCGGCTTCAGCTCGCGGATATCAGGCACTTTCGTATTGGTTGTCATGGTTGCCTCTTCCTTGCGCGGTGTCACCCGCCGGGATTGGGCCGGTCCGCCACCGGCCGATGGTAGGTTGTGT
>Ga0137409_10003574_pt1 | contig 16429 bp, 21 predicted proteins | sample CZODoug1_16funga_FD_122059 | JGI IMG/M metagenome (GOLD analysis project Ga0137409, IMG submission 122059) | Vadose zone soil fungal communities from Angelo Coast Range Reserve, California, USA - CZODoug1_16fungal (Hybrid Assembly) | ecosystem: Environmental > Terrestrial > Soil > Vadose zone... | reverse complement strand
TTGCAACTCGCATCGAAGGTATCAGTCGCATCCGGTCCATAAATTGCGTCGTGCATTTTGGTCAAGCCGTCATTGATTCCGCTGCATGCGGTCATGGCATTAGCCAAATGTCCAGCGGGTCCAGAGATAGATTCAAGCCATTCGGTATCGGTCATGGGAAGTTCCTTTGGGAGAAGTAAGCCACGGCTTACCTACCGTGGCAGGGGAAGTACCAGTTCCCAGGCTGTCGCTTACCCGAGTCGCTCAGTGAGCGGAGAGGGCGCGGCGAAGATTGATATGGGTTGGTGATGCGCTAGGGTTAGGCTAAATCTTCAAACTTTACCCAATCTCCACTTGAGCATTCTTCCATGAAGTGGTCATCTTGAAAGCTCTCAGTGGTATGGACAAGATCATATCGCTGCAAATCGGTTACTATGGAAGCTTTGGCGGCATGCCATGTCAGAAGCGCCACATATTCAGCGGAGTCGCCGTTTTCTATCCACCTCTGACCAAAATTGGTCCAAAAATCATGGAAAGTTTCTTTTGCCATTATGGCGTCCTCTTTTTCGGTATTTGGAACTTCGATATCTAGAAGTATCCCGCCGCAATTGATATGACCGCATATCGGAGAAATAAACTTTTCTCCGCAAAATACGCAGTGTTTCATTTTCTCAGAATCGCTGAGAGATAAGAATTCCATCCTCTTAGCGACAATCTCTTCCATGGTGAAGTTCTGTAAAGTCATTCTTCTATCTTCCTCTCTAGTTAGTTCAGAACTGATTAGCGGATAATTCCTTGTTTGCCATGAGCGTTTATTGTTCCCTTCATCTCGGCTGCTGAAGCTTTCAGCTTATTGAGAAACTCCACCATCTGATCAAAGGAAACGCCGCCATTGTAGCTGACAGAATGCCCATCTTTCTTGGCTCCAAATATAGACTCCACAAGCTGCTCGTTTGAATACGATGTGAGGCACTGTAGAAGCTCTACATCGCGAGCTGTAAACTCCAAAGCGCATGTAACGTCGATTTTGTGCAGTAACGCTTTCATGTTTCAAGCTCCTCTAGTTAGTTCGGGTGGATGGGTTAGGCAGCCTTGGAAGTTTTCTTTACTGCTTTAGCCTTACGGATGACAAACCTTTTATATGTGAATCGTTTGCAGCCAGAAGCAAAGCAAGCGCCGTGTCCTTGTGCGAAAACAGGATGATTATCCCCATGCTCGGTGCGCAGCATTCCACAAGCGCACATCTCGTTCACTATCACATCACCGTTCCTTGCCGTCCATACTGGATATATCATTTTCAATCTCCTAACTGCGTGTGATGGTGCTATGCCCAGCGTGAAAGCGAGCTTTAGCCGCTTCGTTGACTTCCGGTCTAGCCATCCCGGTATGGATGGCGTCCTCGCGCTGCTTGCCGCACTCGCAGCCGTACCATTTGCCGGACTCGGAATATGGATGCGGTTCGGACCAGCGGCGGCGGATGTTCTCGTAGAATCGCTGCTCGTCGGCGCGGGTCATTTAGCCACCGCCAGGATAGGACGCAAACCGCTCGGAACAGTCAAAACCGGAGCAGCCTTCCGACCGGAGATTGCATAATTTCCAGCCGTCGCCTTGATCTCAATGCCAACATCCACGAAACCATATCCGGTGATGAGCTTCTCTATCTTGCGGTGATGAGTGCGGTGAGCCAAGTAAGCGACGCCGATCTGAGCGCCGACGATGCCGAGGCTGTATCCGTACTGAGCGGATGGGTTATGGAAGCCGGTACCGTTCTCGACGTAGCAGTTGCACGGATTATTGAGGTTAGCGAGCGTCGAGTGGGCATCCAGGCCGCGAATCAGCAAGTCAGCAGACCAGACGGCCATGTTGGTCTTCGTAAGGAACGGAGCGGTGGCAGTTGGCTTGGCGATCTCTTGAGCTGGCATTGAGATGACGCAGACGAAGCCGATGAAGGCAAGGATAGCAAACGCGATGAGGATGAATCGGTATTCGATCCGGGACATTGTAGCGGTGATTTTCATTTGTGTTACCTCTCTGTCATTGGTAGCGACTGAGAGAAGTGTAATCCAGTATTTTACAAAACGCAACCTTTCTTTTTACAAAACGAGGATTATTTATGAGCCTCGACCTCTCAGCTCTAACCCCGGAACAAAAAGATGAACTCCGGCAAAGGCTGGAGCAGCGCAAGCAATATGAGGCAGCTTCGGAGGAAGAACGAAAGCGCATTCAGGAACGAGCGGCTCTAGAGTCCGACTTCTCCGCATTCGTCAAGGCGGCATGGCATGTTGTCCAACCTGGGGTAACACTGGACTGGAGTTGGCACTATGATCTTATCGGCGAGTACCTGACGCTGGTGTATGAGCGCAAGATTCGCCGACTTATCATCAACATCTCGCCGCGCACACTGAAGTCGATCCTCGTTTCAGTGATGTTTCCTGTGTGGGTATGGACGAAGCGGCCTGGTCATGGATTCGCTTGCGCCTCCTACGCAGCCAATCTGAGCACAGAACACTCGGTCATGCGGCGTTCTCTGATCGAGAGCGATTGGTTCAAGCAGCGATGGGGAGACAGGATTTGGCTCGCTAAGGACCAAAACGAGAAGACGAAGTTCAAGAACAACCACCAAGCGCAGATGATTGCGACTTCGGTAGGTGGTACAGCGACTGGACTCGGCGGCAACACTCTCATCCTTGACGACGGAATGAACCCGAAGCAGGCTGCATCGGACGCAGACACGCTGACAGCTCACAAGTGGTTTGATGAGACATGGCGCTCACGCCTCAATAATCCTGCAGAAGACTCGCTTATCGTCATGGAGCAGCGCACTAGCGAACGCGACATCACCGGTCATTGCATTGAAGCTGATGAGGTTCTGAAGAAGGAAGGTAAATCTGCAGAGTGGACTCACCTTGCTATCCCGCTAGAGTGCGATGAAGAATCCGGCCCAGAGACGTGGGTCTATCCCATCTCTGGGAAGGTCAAGGAGAGATTCGTAGGGGACGTGCTGCAGCCGAACCGTTTTCCTCCATCAGTCGTAACCGCATGGAAGGTGCGGCGCTTAGTTTGGTCAACGCAGTATCAGCAACGTCCTTCTCCGCTCGAAGGCAACATGATCAAGCGGAGTGAAGTCCAGTATTACGGTGGACGCGATCCGTTGACCGGCGAACTCGATGTAATCCTGCCGACGAAGTTCGATTTGATCGTGACGAGCGCCGACTGTGCATTCAAGGATGAGAAGCACAGCGATTATGTCTGCATTGGAACGGTAGGAGTTGTTGGGCCGCGTCGTTATGTACTTGAGGTAGTCAACAAGCATCTGGACGAACCGGCGACCGAGACAGAGATTCTTCGCCAGCGCAACAAATGGGGAAGCTCTGTTGTTCTGGTAGAAGATAAGGCCAACGGGCCGGCAGTCATCAAGAAGCTGAAGCGCAAGATTTCTGGCGTCATTGCTATCGAACCCGAAGGCGGCAAGATGTCTCGGATGTTCGCCTCATGCGGAGAATGGCAGTCTGGAGACTGGTATCTTGATCGCAATGCAGCATGGTGTGAGCCATTCGTAGAACAGGTGACAAAGTTCCCCGGTGCCAAAAATGATGATATGGCAGATTTTATGACGCAGACCTGCATCTATCTGCAGAAGCAGACATACGTCTACGGACTCACCGAATATCTGAAGTCAAAGGATGCCGATATGAAGCGAAAGCAGCGCGAGGGCAAAGACAAAGTGGCGAACGAACCGTTAGTCCATCAGACGGTTCTGGACCAGATAGCTAAGGTAGATCATGTCGACGGCATCGCCAAAATCGATACGGACGATTCGACTGAGCGGTGTCCACAGTGCCAAAGCACTCTCGTCCAGAACCGTGGAGGCGGTAAGCGGTGTGGTCAGTGCGGTGCTCAGTGGAACATGCCGGCGCTGGTGACGAAGCCGAACAATTTCGGGAATATGGGGATATTCAGGAAGTAAATCTGCAAAATAAGCGAGGGAAATCATGGAAAATAAAGTTGAAATTGTAGGCCAACTTCAGACGTTGATCGATGTCTATAAGCACAATTTCAGTAACTCATGGCAAGATGTGTTTGTCCGAACCGTATCGATCGATGCGACTGGATTTGTCCAATCCACTATCATCGAGAATAAAGAGTAATGATCTGGGTATGGCTCAGGACGGCCTTAGAATTCATCCTCAAACTCATCATCCCGCCGCCGCGAGAACCAATCATCCCGCAGCTTGACCCGAACGAAGTTTGCCCAGGCTGCGGACATCGCAATGGACGCATCACAAGCGTCGCAGTCAGTGGACAGATGTATGTGCGCCATGACTGCAATACATGCAAAGCGAACTGGTATGTAGAGCCAGTCCTCAAATCAAATAAGGTCCAGGCTCCTGCCGAGAAGGTGTAGATTATGGCTCAGTCAAACGGCAAACCTCTCGGCGGTATTGCGCGGGCCTTTGCGGCCATGCGCGGACGACTGTACCAACCGCCCGATGTAACAATTGCAGGAGTTGATCCTTCCAATTGGCCAAGTTCTTTGCAGCCTGTTCAACCGGTTGGCCCCAAAGGTTCGCAGCCGCTTGGATTCTCTTTCTGGCAGGGTCTGAATCAGGAGATCACGCCGCGGCCGGACTCCGATGTCACTTTTTCCGATCTGCGCGATCTCGCAACCTATCCACTCGCTCGTCTGTGCATCGAGAATGTCAAGGACATCCTGTGCTCGATGCCATGGAAGATCCAGATGAAGCGCATCCCTGGAGAGCCAATCAAGGCTTGGAAGGAGAAGCAGAAAGATGATGCGGTCATCCCAAAGTTGATGGAGTTCTTCGCCTATCCTGATGGCGAGACGCCGTGGTCGGACTGGCTGCGACCGGTTCTCGAGGATATGCTCGTCATCGATGCTGCCAGCATCCTTGTGCAGCGGACGATGAGCGGACAGGTGGTAAAGCTTCGCTGGACCGATGGAGCTCAGTTCCTCAAGCTGGTGAACGATCAGGGATACACGCCGGATGTCGATAGTCCCGCCTACACGCAACTCTGGGAAGGCATTCCAAGGTTGTTTCTCACCACGCGCCAGCTCGTCTATCGTCCTAGCAACATCGTCGCGCGGAATACGATCTCATCGAAGCTCTACGGCCAGAGCATCACAGAGCAGCTCAAGACAGAGATTCTCATCGGTCAGGAGCGTCTGCGGTTCGTGCTCGCCTATTACACGGAAGGCTCAGTTCCCGGTCTCGTCCATGTCATCAAGCCAGGTGTGACTCCAGACAAGATCAACGAAGCGATGCAGTGGATGAACTCGGAACTCTCAGGTGATCTTGCCAAGCGGCGCCAGTGGCGCGTGGTGCAGGGGTATGCTGAGGACCGTGACGATCAGATTATCCAGTTGAAAGAGCCGGTTCTCTCTGATGCCTTCGATGACCTGCATATCCGTAAGATCGCATTTGGCTATGGAACTAGCGTCCAGCGTCTCCTCAAGGCCATGAATCGGGCCAGCGCCGAATCTTCTCAGGACTCTGCGGAGAAGGAAGGCATCATGCCGCGGCTGAAGTGGCTCAAGGGAACGATGGATCTCATCATCCAGCGTCAGATGGACCAGCCGAATTATGAGATGGTCTTCGATACTGATGATGAACTTGATGCGGTGAAACAGGCCGAGGTAGACAAGATTCGCGTGAGCACTGGACTGGATACGATCGACGGAATCCGAGATGATCGAGGACAAATTCCTTTCGGTTTGCCGGAGACGACTCAGCCAATCATCATCACGGCTACCGGAGCTCTACCGTTGGAAGGATCGATTGACCGAACGAACCAGGCAGCAGATGATGCTTCTGCTGTAGCGAACAAGCCGACTCCATCACCGGTTGTTGCCGGAGCATCACCCAAACCGAAGCCAGCAGAAAAAAAAACTCTGAAATCGGCAAAGGAAAAGACGGAATCCATCTTTATCGATACTGACAAGTTGACGCCAGCGAATCAGAAGCTATTGCCTGGGATGGAGCATCGCATCGGTCGTTGGTTCAAAGCGTCAGCCAAGAAAGCCAGCATGGCGATTGGCGATCATTTTGCAGGCGTGACCAAGATGGTCAAGGCGGATAGTGACGACGACACGCAGACGGAATGGCTAGCCGGAGGTAAGAAGCTCCCGAAGATCGAGAGCGATGCCATCCGTGCAGCTGCTTTGCTGGGTTGGCGAGCGATGAACTGGAAGGCTCTTGCCGATGAATTGATGGCCTACCTGCAGGCCGGAGCCGACAGCGGCGTCCAGACCGGCATGGATGACTCAGGCGGGTCGTCTACGACGGAGGAGAAAGCTGCTGAAGTGGCTGCTATCTATGCCGCATCACGCTCCGCTGAGATGGTCGGAACAGTTCGTGATGCCAATGGGAACCTCGTAGAAGACCCTGATGCACATTGGGCTATCTCCGATGCCACCCTGAATGATCTTGAGAAGACCATTACACAAGGCATTGAGGAAGGATGGACGGTAAACCAACTCGCGGCGGTGATCGAAGCTTCCTATGGATTCTCAAGCGACCGGGCTACGCTCATCGCCGAGAACGAGATGATGAACGCGCAGACGGCCGGCACGGTGGCTGTGTGGTCAAATCTGGATACTACGACCATCGTTCGCTGGCGGGTCAATGACTTGGCACCACGGGTTGAGGATGAGTGTGATGACTACGAGGCGCAAGGCGACGTACCATTAGGACATGAGTTTGCTCCGGGGCTGTTCTTTCCCCGTTCTCATCCTGGCTGCCGGTGCCGACTGGAAGTCATTACGGTACCAAAACTGTAGTCCTGTTTTTATGGTCTGTAGAGCTACTGCCTTCGGGCGACTGATAATTCATGCAGAGAGGTGAAGTCGCGTGACGGAACAACAACAGGGCGGAAATGTTCTATACCGGCTAAGTGAGATCGAGGAAAAACTCGACAAACACGATAAGGATCTCTACACAGGGAACGGAAAGCCGGGATTGACCACACGTATGCTCATACAGGAGCAGGCAATGGATAAGCGAGAAAAGGCGGACGAGAAAATGAAGAACTGGATCGTCACGCTGGTGTTTCTTGTACTTGCAACACTCTTCACACTGATAGGCAATCTGGTGAAAGGTCATCTCTAGCGGGCTCCATTCCAGAACATCGGAGGAAGCCCGCTAAAGTGGGTTAGGGGATGTCCGGAGGCGGAGCGCCTGGGTCTTCTTCGGCGGTCTTCGGCTTCGGAGTCTCTTCGGTCTCGTCTTCAGGTTCGATGTAGGTATTCATGGCATTGTCCTCAGTGGTTCTGGATTTGACTCCAAGACCATCATAATTCCAGACTAGTGCCGTCCACAGAAGATAACAGGCAAGGTTGGGATATCGGAGATCGCCGAAGATGGCCTTGGCTGCTTTGCCGTGGTGAGTCAGCAGTAGGAAGTAAGCCGGACTCTTGCAAAGTAGATAGACGATCATCGAGAATGCAATCGGACGAAAGCGAACGATGCGAGGTCCGAAGCACTCGATGATGGACAGCGTGTACAGGCCGATGTTGATGATGTCGAAGGCGAAGTAGGCGCTATAGTAATCCGCTGGTGTACCGTATTGGCGAATCTGGCCAAGTGGGATCGTCTCAAAGGTGCTGAAGAGAACGCAGATGGTGAACCACTGGAGGAAGATGTACCAGCGATTCCGAAAGATTCCGGCTAGCACGATGATTTCGAGCAGGATTGTCAACTTCCATATTACATTGTCCATAAATGTATGGTACGTTTGTCAGTAACATTTGACAACGAAATGTGGAGACCGAAATTGTCAAGCAAACCAACGAGCGTTTCACTGAACGAAGAATTGTGGTGTATTGAGTGCAGTGGTTGCTTGCAGCGCGTTCCCATATCGCGCACCACGCGGAACAATCCGCAGCGGTTATCCGAGGAACTGCAGATGGCTCGGGAGGTTCATGAGGATTGCTTGGGGTTGCAACAGCGTCCGGCCGAGTTGAGGCGCACTTGGCGCGAAGGAATGTTGCGAGAGAAGTATGCGGTCTCCCCTGATCGTGTTGTTTGGAGCGTGTGACGTGGACAGAGACACTATCCTCGTGTTTTTGGTACTGATGGGACTCGCCGGAGTCTGGAAGTTGATGGCTATCGGTCGAGTGTGTTGGTGGTGTCGTGGAACAAGGTTGTCGCCGGATATGCATGGACCTTGTGTGCATTGCGGTGGAAGAGGTCGATTGTGAATCGTAGACAGTTCTTGAGGGACAGTGCATTGGCTGTGATGGCTGTGAGCGTGGCTCCAGCCGCTGTCCTTGCCGCGAAGAAATCAAGAATAACGTGCGGTCTTGGAAGCAATCCCTATGATCTTCACGCTATGGATCATCCGCCGACCGAAGCAGCAATTGAACAGATGAAGTTGGCGCAGGATTACTACACTATTCGGTGGCCGATAGTATCTGAAAAATACGTTTCTGGTTCTTTGATTATTATTGATGGAGAGATGTTCCATATCGCTGAGGCCAGCCATGACGCCTAACGAACAATTTCTCCTCAACATGAGAGACGCCGCCGTTGCAGCCGAACATACCTGGCCCGAATATGCAGCTTGCGAAGCTGCATTGGAGACGGCGAAGACAAATGTTGGCCAGCCGCCGCAGAGCAATTTCGGACAGAACACAGCATTTTTGCAAGGTAACAATGTCTTCGGGAATCAGCAACGTGCGAAGCCTGTCTTCCAGACTCTTTCTCTTCAATCATGGGAAATGCGCTTAGGTCAGCGCGTAAACATGGTTGAGAACTTCATCAAGTTTCCCGACATCGCCACGGCATTTCAATTCCGGATGCAGATTTTGCGCCAGTTACCGATGTACTATGCTGCATTGAAGGCTACGACCGGCGAACAGTTTGTCATCCAGGTATCGGCATCATGGGCACCGGCGAAGTCGCTTGACGATACTCCAGCACCGACGATTCATCCCGTCTATCAGTTCTCGGATGGATTCTATCGGTTTGTTGGACCACGGTGGAGTACGGGCACAGCGCGAGCTCAGACGGTGCTACACATCTATGCAGCGCATAAGGATTTGTTGGCTGCGCCAACTCCGCCGCCGATCATAACGACGTAAGCGAGGACGCCATGGATCAACAGAAGGAAATCGTCAGCGTCATGATGGACATGCTGGAACTGATGCGGATATTGGCTTTGCAAGTCGGCAATGAGCGATCTTTTGATCCTCACTATGCCATCGTCAGCGACCGACTTCACAAGCTCGTTGCAGACGTTGAGAAGCAGTAAGAAGCGAGGGAAGCATGAGCGGAGTGCCATTGCAAGATAAGAACGGAACGGAATATCTTGACGATTTCATAGACGGTCAGTTTGTAGGCAACATCAGCCAAGTCCAACTCGGAGCCAAGTCAAAGCAGGAAGGTCCGGTTGAAGTTCCAGTGACCGTCGATAAACATGGTGAGATAGTCGGTGACGCCTCTCACCTTCCCGCAGAACTACTCGCTCAGATGTCGACGCCAGAGGCCAAAGCGCAGATTGCTTCCATCTGGAGAAATTCGCAGTATGGCAAAAAAGAACCAAAGCGCGAACCGAAATACCTGACCAAAGGCGAGCGTCGCGACTTCGCCAGCCTCCGGCCGGCAGGAATGGATGCCAAGACGTTCAAGCAACTCCGCAAACGTCAGTTCAGGAAACTGACAAAGGCAGCAATCAAACTCACAAGGAGCAATTATCATGGGTAACCCATCGACTGATCCCACGCCAGTAACGACTTCGACATTCACGCCTTCACCAACGAATCCGAACACCGCCAATGCTCCGCTGGCATCCGGCATCCGTACCAGCTTCGGAACATCGACGCGCATCCCCAGCACTCCAACGCCGATCACCCCGGTTCGCGGCGGTCGTCGGTAGTAGAATCACAGAGTGCCCAGTTCGTTGATTCGAATCCAACTTCCACCTTCGGGTGGAATGCCAGAGCGGTAATAGATGGGCGACTTAAAGGATTAGCTTTGATAGCTCAACGGTAGAGCAACGAACTCGTAATTCGTAGGTTTGTGGTTCGATTCCACATCAAAGCTCCAAAATTATTATGTGCTCAGGTTGCCGACATCCCGAGATTCATAAATCAGTCATTCCGATTCTTCGGGAGGAATTTGACTTGGATGTAGTGTTTCTTGGTGATATGAAAGAATGCCTGAAAGCTGTAAGTTCTGCTATTCGATCTGCTAAAGTCGAGCGCCGCAATCAGCGACGAAATGGAGATTCGACATGGGCGATCGATGCCAGGTTGAAGTCACTCCGATTCGGAGCATGGGTATTGAATGAAAGCAGGAAAGATAAAAAAGAAGGTAGAGAGCCATGGCTGAATGGGTATAGGAATAAAGTGATGTCACCATGGAAACCCCATATTTTTATCTGACAATAAGGAGTTCATTCCTTCATTAATCGAATGAGTTGTATAAATCACCAAAGGTCATCGCTTCGCGCGGTGGCCTTTTCTCTTGCCCGAAAGGTTCCCATCATGGCCACTCAGACAAATCTTCCTAACAATGCCTTCGTCAAGTTCCATCAATTTTCCAAGATGGAGGAGACTGAAGATGGCGCACCTACCGTTTGGGGAATTGCCACGCTTGAAAAAGCGGACCTAGATAACGAGCGCTGCATGTACGATGTCGCTGTTCCTGTTTACAAGGCATGGTCCGATGCTGCGCTGAAGCGCACAAAGAAGGCCGGCCAGGAACTATCGATGGGCCCTATACGCTTGCAGCATTCCAGTGATGTCGGTGGAAAAGCTACTAAGCTTCACTTCGATGATGAGGCGAAAGAGATTTGGCTGGGAGCAGAGCCGATCAGCGACGAGGTCCATCAGCAACTCAAGAAGGGATTCTACACCGGATTCTCGCAGGGTGGGAGTTATGCATGGAGAGCTTGCAGTGTCTGCGAAACGCCACTATCTCTTCGTCAGGCCGATAATTATTGCCCAAAGTGCGATGAGAACGTGATGGTTGACTACGGGCTCAAGCGGTTGGCCGAAGTGAGTTTTGTCGATTCCCCATGCTCTGGAGAAGGCTTCGAGAGCGTCAAGATAAACGGATCAACATCAATCGTGAAATTCCAGAAACATAAGGAGGCTCCAGTGACCAAGGAAAAGAGGACCAAGCGCGTAGCGGGCGAGGACCTAGATGCATCAGCCTTCGCCTATGTCGGTGATCCAGAGAAGACAGAGACATGGAAACTTCCCATCAAGTTCTCATCGGATGCGAAAACCAAGCGGCACATCCGTAACGCGCTCGCCAGGTTCGAGCAGACCAAAGGCATCCCGGCTGACAAGAAGGCTGAGGTCAAGGCGAAGATCGAAGCCGCTGCCAAAGAACACGGTATCGACGTCGCCGAGGAGGGCAAGAAGGCCAGCACCCTGCGCGAGATGCTGAAGGCTCGCATCGACAAAGCCGCAGAGACATCGGGCTTCCGCAAAGGACTCTATGCGGTCGGTCGGTTTGCCGATCTGCTGGAGTCGATGGCCTGCTTGTATGAGCAGGCTGTCTGGGAGCGAGAGATTGAGGGAGACGATTCGGAGATTCCAGATGAGTTGCGTGAGCAGCTTGACGGACTCATCGAGACGTTTATCGCAATGGCAGAAGAAGAAGCAAGAGAGCTTTCCGCTAAGAAAGCAGAAACTTCAACAGGAGAAAACACCATGACACCCGAAGAACTTGCGAAGGCGCAGGAACTGGAGAAGGCGGCAAAGAAATCGCTTGCGAGTCACTTTGCCAAGGCAGCATCCCACCACGAGAAGATGGCAGATCATCACGAAGGTCTGGCCGAAGAGCACAATGACCTCATGGAGGCTCACAAGGCCGCACATGAAGGTCTCCAAGAGTGCATGGGTAAGGCGAAGAAGGCCGATACCGAGTCGACCGAAGGCGAGGAAGGCGGCGCTGGCGTCCATGAGGTGCTCGCCAATCAGATCGAGTTCCACAAGGCCGCTGGGAAGGTTCACAAGGCTGCTGGCGAGAAGCATGGGAAGATCGCCAAGGCTCACGACGGGTTTGCTGCTCATCTGCACAAGATGGCGGAATCTCACGACAAGGAAGAGGCAGAGAAGACCGTCAAGGCAATCCAGGCCGAAGACGCTGCCAATCCCGATTCGACGTCCGTGGTCAAGACCGATCCGGCTCCGGCTGTCGGAACCATCGACAGCGACGTGGCCAAAGCTGCTGCCGAACTCCGCAATTCTCCCGAGTACAAGAAGTCGCTCGGAGATATCGCTCAGGCACAACTCGACGCAGAACTGGCCGAACTTCGCAAGAAGACCATCGTTCCCGATGGTACGAATGTCGGAGATACGACCAAGTTCGGAACCATAGTCGCCCGGAGCGGAAACAGCACGGAGACACTGACGCCGCGCAACAAAAACGCAACTATTGCGGGTATGTAACCTCTCGCACAACGCATCGACATCGCCTACGGGTAACAGAGGGGTATCCGTAGGCAAAACAACTCATACCACGCAATAAGGAGAGATTCCGATGAACACGAGTATCCGAGTATCCGGCAACAGTGGATTCGATGCGGGCATGGAGAAAGCCCTCATCGCCAACAGTGACGCAAAAGTCTCGAAGTTGAAGGCTCTTGCGGCAAAGACTCCTGATATGGTCTGGCTGGCGAAAGCCATGGACCAGTTCAAGCGAGATACCAGCAAGTTCCAGCGTCATGCCTTCGATGAGAAAGCGGCGCAGAAGGAATCGGACGGCCGTTCTGCGGCGGCAAACGAACTGCTTTATCACATGATCGACGCCATGCATAAGGGCGAGATCGGGTTCGGATCGCTGCTCAAGGCAGGCGTTACGACAACCCTGGGATACAACTACATCGACCTCCGCGGGCCGACAGCGTTGCTCTTCCCAGTCGATGTACCTTTCCGCAACACCATTCCGCGTGTCGGCAAGGTCAACGCCGGCGTTGGCACGATGGCGCAGTGGAAGACCAACCGTAACGTCGGCTCGCAGTATGCTGGCGTACCGGAAGGTGCTCGCGCTCAGGTCGCCACTCCGGATGAGACGAACTTTGCCTCGTCCTATACGGCGCTTGGCGTGGAACGTGCAGTCACGGTTGAGGCAGAGTGGGCAGGTGAAGGCTTCACTCCCAATACCGCAGACGAACATCAGCGCGGTCTATACGAGCTCTGGCTGCAGGAAGAGGGCATTATCCTGCTCGGCAACCCTGGACCGTCCTCGGCGGGTCTGGGACTGAATGGCTTCGCACTCGGAACGGCACCCGCTCCAGTCGGCGCACTCGTCACCGGTGGCGCTGTCACCACCGCAACCCCGTTGACGGCGTTCGTGGTGCTGCTGACCGGCCTCGGCAACCCCAACAACGCACAGTACGGCTACCAGCAGTCGCCGTCTGTCGCTGGCGGTCTCGTACCGTCGTTCCAGGTCAACGCGCCTGGCACGGGTCAGACCATCACCTACAACGGCGGCATGTCGGCTGTGTCGCTGAGGTCGAACACGGTCACCACCACCGGTGCAACGCTACAGGCTACCTTCACGGTTCAGCCTGCATCGTCGACCGTAGGCGGCTATCCGAACGGCACCTTCGGATTCGCATGGTTCATCAGCACCAACGCGACTCCGACGACTGCCAATGCGTTCCTGACGGCGATCACGCAGTTCCCGTCCTACACGGTTGCCGTCAATCCTCCCACCACCGGCCAGCTCGCCAACGCTGCTGGCCTCAACGCGGACCACAGCACTCAGCCAACCGACTTCACCGGTCTGTTGAGCTGGGCAGCGGCTTACGGTTACTGGGCTGACCTCGCGGGTGGTACGCTCACCTCGGGTGCGGCTGGCCTCGGCCAGTGCGTCCAGGTTGAAACCGCGCTGGAGTACTTCTACACGAAGTACCAGGCCAGCGTGGATGCAATCTGGGGTTCTCCGGACGCCATCAAGTCACTGAGCGATGCGGTTCTGTCGAGCGGTGGTTCTACGACCGGCTTCCAGTTCATCGTGCCGACCGGAGAACAGAACAACGTGGTCGCTGGTGTCATCGTCTCCGGATATCGGAACCGCTATGTGACCGACTCGCCGATGGGCGCCGGCGTCATCCCGTTGAAGATCCATCCGATGATCCCGGCTGGAACGCTGTACTTCGACATCACCAAGAACCCGTACCCGCACAGCCGCATTCCGGCGACGCGCTCGATGTTCTTGATGAGGGACTACTACGGCTACGAGTGGCCCGCGATCGACCGTGCATGGCGCTTCGGCACCTATTGCAACGAGTCGCTGGCACATTATTGCCCATGGCTGAGTGGGGTTATCACTGGTATTTCTCCCAGTTAGTAAATAGACGGAAGGGGATAGTGAGCAAATCCACTATCCCCTTCTTGCATATTCACCGTAATATTTTTGCTCGCCAGCAATGCGAAGAGCAATAGCCTCTTCTTTAGTTGCACGAAAGCCAAGACTAATCATTTTTCCATTTATTTTGACGAAGGCTCCCCAAGGATTCGAGGTTGCATCCTTACGGAAATAAACACCTTTATGTCCGCTAGTGTTGTTGGACATGATGGGTTTACGGTTCATTGCATTCTGTGAATTCGTAGCGATTCGCAAGTTGTCATCTTGATTATTCAATGCATCGCCATCTCGATGTTCTCCTTGACGATTGTCACCCTTGACCAACCCGAGAATTTGACGATGCATCCGTATGTACGAGTTCTTCCAAGGTTTTCCATTCGGATTCGCATTTTCGTTGCGAGCAGCGTAATAAGATCCAGAGTGATGTATCACGGCGTGCCATTTATGTTTCGATAGTTCCTCGAAGCGATGGTCACTTACCTTGGCGAACTGCCCCTTGGTCAGTTTTATCAGTTTCATGGATGATTTCCTTAGTTTGTCGTCGAGGCTCGCCCTCGCTGGTTTCGGCGACCTTTGATGGCGCGGTTTCCTCAACGGGACCGCGCTTCATTGCTCATCACCAATTGTAAAACAGTATTTACCGGAGTCGCCATGAACATTCAGCCGAGTCCGATGGATTTGACGACCGTAGCCGCCTGCCAGTCGTGGGGTAATTTCACCGGATCGTCAACGGCCAACTTGCAGGCGTGTCTTACCGCCGCATCCATCTATTTTCTCCGCATGACTGGCCGCGGGCCGCGCAACTGGCAGAATGTCGCGCAGAATCCTTTCAATCAGCCTGTCACTTATCAGGAGACCTACGACGGCATCTCTGGTCAGAAGCTATTTCTTCGTAACTTCCCGATCAACTCTGTGTCATCGCTGACCATTGGTGAAAATGTAGTAGCACAATCGACATCGGCAACTTCTCCGGGATGGATCATCGACGACCAAGGACGAGCGATCACCATGCGCTTTGGAGGCGGTGTATCGCCAGACACCTTCCAGTATTATGCACGGTACGGTAACGGTGGCAGCGCAGGTTATGGAGGTGGCAGAAATATCCGTCCGTTCGCTGCTCCGGTCCAGGGAATCCATGTGAACTATACGGCTGGATTCTTATCGTACATCTACGATGAAATCTATACGGCCATCCCAGCATGGCAACCGAACACGGCATATGCGACCGGTGCCCAGGTGTCGGACGGAATATTCATCCAAACTGCATCGAACTCAGCGACGTCGGGTGCTTTGGCCCCTCCTTGGTCTGCGAATAAGGGACAGCCGACAAAGGATGGTACAACCCTGATTTGGACCAACACAGGGATCGCAAACGCTCCGAACACTATCATCATCCAGAGCGAAGTGGCTGTGCTGACAGATGGCGGAGTGAAATATTTCTCAAATGGAAGTCCACTCGAATCAGTGAATATCGCTCCCCTTATTGGACAGTATTCCCTTCTTGCTGCTGGAGTTTATCTCTTCAATGATGCAGACGCCGGAAAGCAAATGGACGTCACTTATACGAAGGCAGGAACTCCAGCAGACATCGTGCTTGCCGTTATGCAGTTGGTATCGCTCAACTATAAGCGTCGCGATTGGATTGGTCTTCGTTCCGTGGCGATGAAAGATGTGGGTTCGACGTCCTATACATTGGCGATCGATCCGGTCATTCAGGAATGCATACGCAACTACACTCGCGCAAATCTATCGAGCTAAGACCATGGCCGACACTGTAGAAATTCTTGTCAATGTCGAGCAGGCGAAGTCCTACATCGAATCCAAGCGCTCTGTGCTCGTCGATGTGCTGGCTAATCGCATGGATGCCGTCAATGCGATGCTGGCTGATCGCGTGAAAGGCAATCTGTCCGGAGCCGTTCTGCAAACCCAGAGCGGAGCATTGCTGGGCACTCTGATGCAGACTCCGGCCGGCACCTGGAAGTCGATGCCCGCGATGGCGACCCGCTCTCCGTAGCTCTTGGCCAGCTCGCGGGCGAGGACCACCGGCCCGGTGTCCTCGACGCCGGTCACGAGGTCAGGACGATGAACGCGAGCGCGTTGTTGAG
>Ga0137409_10003573_pt1 | contig 16431 bp, 13 predicted proteins | sample CZODoug1_16funga_FD_122059 | JGI IMG/M metagenome (GOLD analysis project Ga0137409, IMG submission 122059) | Vadose zone soil fungal communities from Angelo Coast Range Reserve, California, USA - CZODoug1_16fungal (Hybrid Assembly) | ecosystem: Environmental > Terrestrial > Soil > Vadose zone... | reverse complement strand
CACGAAGCAAACTTTGTTTGTCACGAAGTAAACTTTGTTTGTCACGAAGCAAACTTTGTTTGTCACAAAGCAAACTTTGTTTGTCACAAAGCAAACTTTGTTTGTCACGAAGCAAACTTTGTTTGTCACGAAGTAAACTTCGTTTGTCACGAAGTAAACTTCGTTTGTCACGAAGTAAACTTCGTTTGTCACGAAGCAAACTTTGTTTGTCGCGAAGCAATGTTGCTTCGTGACTCCAAAACATGTGTTCGTCGCAAACCCAACCTCGCATGACGCGAACCCAATTACGATCGCGACGACAACAGTTTTGTCGACAGGGAAGAAGGCCAGAGCATAGACGGGTTTATGAGACGCGACGCGCTCACCAATGTATGAACTCCTGGCCAGACTCATCTTTCCTTTCATGCCAGGCCTATAAGGCATGGCCCCTGCCAATTCACGCTTTCCGGTTTTTCAATGACTTGTGACTCTTAGCGAACCTTTCCATCAACAGTTTTGTTGACGGGCTTTTGCGAATTGCGAAAGAGGGATGCGCGTTCGTCATTCTCCTGCCAGCACTTAACTTTGATTTTGGAGCCAGTAGCAGAATTGTTGACGCCATCTGCAAAATTGTTGATAGCGGCGAATTACGGACGAAAAAGACCGGCGGTCATAGACCGCCGCTACAGCTAGACCGTTCTGGCGGGATCGTTCGATGTGAGATGTGTTACACGAAGGCCTGTGGGAATGCGCATGTGGCCGTACGTAATGGTGCGCTGGATGACTTCGATGGCCGTGGCGTTATCGATCCAGTCGCACATCTCGTACTGATCCAGCGTGCCATCGGCAACGGCAGGTGAGAAGTAGTAAAAGCCGGGGTGGAGAAACGGCAAATCCATAACGAAATCCACAGAGAGGCGCCCGCCGGCCTGGGCCGCAGGCAGGCGTATCCCCTCATTCATCACATTGGTGCCGGTTACGTCCTGGCCTAGCCTGTTGCGCAACATGAATCCGACATTCGGCTGGGTCACGTCTTCGTCAAATTCCACGGAGATTCGAATGCAGATCCGGTCGCCTTGCGCGAGGCTGCTGGCAGGATGGCCTTCCCTTCCATAAATTCCGATTCCCTGTATTCGTGCTTTACCGTTTCCAAAACGGTGATCGATGTTGGCCACGTGTGTCACGAACTCCGGTATTCTTGCGGATGCCTCTTCGGAGATATCGAGGTCGGACGAGGTCAGGATAGGTTTTCCGATCGCTTCTTCCTCCATGATCTCTTTTCGTCCGCGGGTCACCATGGCGGCGAGGTACTTCGATACGACCTCGTCCGTCTTTCCCTCCAGATGGACCTTCCCATGATCCATCCAGATCGTCCGGTCGGCCAGGCTTCGGACCGCTTCCATGTCGTGCGAGACGAAAACGATCGTCACGCCTTGTCGCTTGAGCTGCTGAATCCGCCGGATGCAACGCTGCTGGAAAAAGATGTCGCCGACCGAGAGAGCCTCATCCACGATCAAGACGTCCGGGTCCATATGAATAGCGACGGCAAATGCCAGGCGGACAAACATGCCGCTGGAGTACGTTTTCACCGGCCGGTCCACGAAGTCACCGATCTCCGCAAACTTTTCGATCGAGGGAATTCGTTCACGGGTCTGTGCGTCGGTGAAGCCGAGAATCGCAGCGTACAGGAAAATGTTTTCGCGCCCGGTGAACAGGGGATTGAATCCGGCGCCCAACTCCAGGAGCGCGGAAACCCGCCCCCCCACGGCGAGGTTGCCGGAAGACGGCCGAATCACGCCTGCAATCATTCGCAGGAGCGTGCTCTTGCCCGACCCATTTTCGCCGATGATACCGAGACAGCAGCCGCGCTCTACCTGAACATCAACATCCCTCACCGCCCAGAACGGTTCGTGGAATCGGCGGCGCCCCAGGAAGAGAAGCTCTTTCAGGTGATCCGACGGATGCCGGTAGATCCTGAAACACTTTGCGATCTTCTCGGCCCGAATGATGGACATGGCAGCCATGTTAACAGCGTTGCGCGAAAACCGAATACTGCCCGCCCAGCGGTATGCGGGCAAGCCGCTCTTCGAGAGTGGCCGCGAATTTGTGAATCCGCTCCGGAAAGAGCAGGAAGTACTGCGTCCTGATAAGTTTACTTCCGGCCGACAAGAGCATCCGCCGCGTCTGTCGTGCGCTCAGCAGCTGTGCGTCAGCATCAACCGGCGTGCGGGACACGATGAGTCTGGTTACCGGATTGAGGGGGTTATGTTCGATCACGCAAAAAATTCCACCGGGCTTCAGCAAACGCAGTGCCTCCGCCGTTAATAGAGATCTCTGCGAGATGGAAACGTGGTGGAAAACGCAGACCGCCGTGATGAAATCGAAACGCCCATCATCGAAGGGAAGGCTGACCATTGTTCGTTGAGGTCTCACTTCAAGATCTGAACAGGATTCCAGCATACCTTCTGAAGGATCGCATCCAACCGCCGACTTGAAGTACGCGCGGCCTAAACGAAGCAGGTCTCCCTGGCCACAGCCCACATCGAGCCAGGACAGCTCGCGCGTTTCGACCCCGATGGTCTGGTAGAACCTGCGTATGATCTGGAGCTTTCGTTCGACAAAAAACCGGTTTGATGCAGCGAATGTTTCGCGGATCGGGTCACGAATAAGATCGGAGTAATTACCGGCGTAGGCGTTAAAGTCGGTTGGTTTTTCGTGCTGCTCGTTCATACGTAGGTTCCGGTTTGCCCACCGGTGGTGGAAGAATCACGGCCTTGGCAACATATGGTTCCATGATCTGAACATTGGCGGTGTCCGTGATGACGTACAAAGGCCGCCCCTTCGCCTCCTCGTAAATCCGGGCGACGTATTCGCCAACCAGACCGATGGCGATCAACGTTGCTCCTGAAAAAATAATGTTCAGAACTACAATAGACGTCCACCCAGGCACTGTTGCTTTAAGCACCAGCGCTGCGAAAACGCTGTATGCGGCAAATCCGAAGCCGCAAGCTGCAACAAACAAGCCGGCGAAGACGCTCAACCGCAACGGCAACGCAGAAAACGACGATATAGCGGTCCAGGCGAACCGGAGCATCTTCCACATCGGGTACTTTGTCGTTCCGGCAAGGCGCGGATTCCGGTCATACGGAAGGATGGCCTCCTTCAACCCAAGCCACGCCACCATCCCGCGCATGAATCGGTGTTGTTCGCGAAGTTGCCGTAGCGCTGTGACGGCACGACGGCTGAACATCCGGAAATCTCCGACTTCGGGTTGAATGCGCTTGTCCACCAGCTTGCGAATGATCCAATAAAACAATTTGGCGGTGTATCGCTTTAGCCGGCCATCGCCGATGCGGGTCATGCGTTGAGCCGACACGACGTCGTACCCCTGCTCCAGCAGCGTCATCATCTCCGGAAGCAATTCCGGCGGATCCTGGAGATCGGCATCGATCACAGCAACTGCATCTCCTGAAGCAAAGTCCAAACCGGCGGTGATTGCCGCCTGGTGGCCGAAATTCCGGCTGAAGAGCAGCACCCGGACATGGGAATCCCTTGCTGCGGCTTCTTTCAAAGCTTCCGTAGTTCCATCGACACTGCCGTCATCCACCAGAATAATTTCGTAGCTATGCCGCGTTCCTGCCATGACACGCCGGACCGCCGTCAGCAGAGACGGCAGGACTTCCAGTTCGTTGTAGACCGGAACCACTATCGATAGCAGCATATTTGCACGCGATTCTAACACATGGATTAGAAACCGGATGAATGCAGGCCGCACCCTTCTATCTTGGCAACATCGACAGCTGAAGGGGAGAACCACTGGGGCCGAAGAATCGGATTTGGCCTAAAGCAGTTGTTTCATCCCGGTGAAGGATGACAAAGGTGCTATCGAATCCGCCTCCGGAAGCGAAATTAGGAAAGAACAGTCCGCTTGGCAGATTCGCCGGATAAGAGCTGAGCAGGCGAGGCGTGTCGGACACCAGCAGGTTCCGCAAAACCGTCACAGCTACGGGCGATTCGGCGGATACGGTGATGACTCCCGGTTCCTTCGGTTCGACGGTCACAATCCCGTGCGCCGGGACGGACACATCCGATCCGGCCTTCACGCGGACCGTTTTCCCTGAAGGGTTAGCTACGGCGATCTGCGTGTTTCTCAGGCCAGGCGCTGCCGCGTACACGAACGCGTTCAATCCAGCGGTGACGCCAGCAATCGATATCAAACCCGACTGCTGCTTCCCCTCCAGAAACAACATTGCAGTCGCTTCCGGGCTTGGTTGACCGGCGCCGGGTGTCACCTCGACGTGGCTGCTCCGAGTCGCGACCGGCGGACTTGCCCCTTTGTAGACAAGGCTCATTTCGGGCGGAATCGAGTAAGGGACATCGTCCGTCAATTCTCCACTAGCGGTATACCAACGATGATGTCCTGTCATTGGCGTCGCTGTCGGGTTGAGGAGAACGAGTTCTGTCGACCATCCAGCTCCAGCAGTCACGTATGGAATCTGGACGGGTCCGTTGCGGCTGCTCCCCGGAATCGCCATTGGTACAGGCGCCATCAAAAATGGGTCCAGAGAGGTCAGCAGAGCCACAACAGCTACCGGACCATCCGATTGGAATTTGAATGTTCCACTCGACTCGCGAATGTTGAAAGGCGGTCCATCGAGAAACGCGGTTATCTGTCCGTTTGGTGGTATGCCGAAAGCGCTCTGATGGCTGCCACCCGTTGTCGAGGAGGTCACATTCACCACAGTGCCGCCTGGATTCAGGATCGCTACGGCTGTTTTGTATTTCTCATCCAGGCGCAATGGAAGCAGTCCGGCGGTTACAGGCGTCATCGAAGGTATCACTGCCTCGCTAATGATGCGGTCTGCTTTGCGATATGTAAGGAACTCCAGGCCGGATACCTGCGCGGAGCCGGTGGGCTCGAGACGCGCGTGTCCGGTAAGCATACTTGTACCGGCAATGATCTCAATCGAAGGGGGCCTGCTGGCAACCTCGAATGGAAGAATATCGCCACGGATATAGGCGGTGTTCTCGCCCTCTCCCGAGTATGGAGGAAGATCGAGATTGCCGGACAATGCAACTGCCGAAACCGCCATCACGGCGATGCCCACAGCCGCGGCGGCGAACTTTAGCCGGCGCTCGTAGCCGGAATTGGAGACTAATCTTCCGGCGAAGAGGCCTCCAATAATTACCGCCGACAAAATCGTCAGCACCGCACCGAGCCTGAAACTCATTGGCCGCAGTACAAAGCGGACGTCGTGTTCTCCCGACGGGAGAGCAATCCCGGTAAGAATCATATTGGCTGCGAAAACGGGAACCTCTTTGTCGTCGACCGTGGCATTCCAGCCAGGATAAAAGGTTTGGCTCAATACCAGGACCGCGGAGTCGGACGTGTGTGTGCGAAATACAAACTCATTGATCCCGCTTTTCAGCATTTCAACGCGGCTCTCAAAGCTTGAACCGGACTGTTTGCCCGACGTGCGCAGGGAAGTGTAAAGGGCAGGCCGAAGGCGTGGCAGGATAACCGAATGTTCCGGGTTGAAGGCCGGATCACGGAGGCGATCGAGTTGGGCATCAACATCTGAGAGAACTTCTATACCGGATACCGGGACGGCAAAGGCCCGCGGCAGGACTGATTTGTTTTCGAGGATAACAACATTTTCATCGTTATATACCTGAACGAAACGATCCCGGTGGTTGAACAGTTTGAGTTCCTGCGAGGATGCCTTGAACACGAGATATTTCAGATTCAGCATATCCAGCCTTCGATCGCTGAATCCCAGGATGCCGGTTGAGGTGAAGTTGATGCTCTCAAGCCGGTCGTCGGTGAAATCATGTGTGAAGATTCGCTGCGTCGGTAGCAGTCGCACTTCATACCCGTCGGCCGCGCTGAGACCATACATCATCTGCATGTTGGGGCGGTACGGTTCCCCAATCTGCGCGATGCGGAAACCCCTCGCATCGCTTTGCTTCGCAAGAAACTCGAACGCCGGAGCAGCCGGGAAAATTTCATGAGGTCGCGCGAATCCCGTGTAGCCATGGCTGAAGGTGATCAGATCAACGGCGGCCAGGCCGCAGGCAAGAATTGCAAATGAGCGGCCACGAAGGATCCCGAATAGCCGCAATACGATCGGAATGATTCCCGCGAACAAGAGAGCCATCGAAAATGAGGGACTCCGCAAAAAATCGACCCCGGCCCTGGTCGAAGATTGAAGATTGCTGATCAACAGAAAGCTAAGGAGGAAACCTCCGATCAAAAGACATAGCGCCACCACAAGAGTTCGCGCCGGAAAACGGTTCTCCCGTTGCAGCACGGAAATTCCCAGGCCAGCCAGGGCAGCCAGTCCAAAATCGGCGACGAGGATCATCCGGCTATTCTTCAGGCCTGCAAAAACCGGTGTATGAGCTGCCAGCCACTGCATTGGCTCGACACCAAATGCGACGCCCAGACTCGCCAGCGTCAACACCGCCAAAAAGACAACGTACTTCCTGGCGTGGTGAAGAGGCGCCAGCGATGCGGCTAGAAGCGTGATCATCCCTACATAGCCGGCCGCCTCGGGGATCGAGATGCCCGCGGAGTTCGATGCGCGCGAAATATCTCGTGAGACCAGACCCAATATCTGATGTTGCGGTAAAAGGGGCCATCGAATGGCCAGAGGGCTGCCGAGTTGATGAAGCCATTCCAGGCTGGGAATCATCTGAATGGAGGCAAGACCCAATGCCAGAATCCCGGCTACCACAAAGCTAAATAAAAACACCTTATCGAAGCGAGACCGGTATGCCTCCGTTGAGCACGGCCACAGCAGAAGCGCCACGGCCAGCGCCACCAGTGTCACGTGGGCGGCGGTTTCCGGGTGGCCGGCCAATACCGGCATGGTAAAAACAACTCCCGCCACCGCCAGAGAGAAACCCGAGCGATCGTTGTGAAGGCGATGAACCGCGTAACAGATTGCAGGCAGCCAAATCGCCGCGTCACCCATCGGAAATCCCTGCCAGGCCGTGAGGAAGCCACACGAACTGAAAACGATTCCCGAAAAGACAGCTCCTGCCCTTGATGCCCCTATCGATCGGACGAACAGGGTCATAAACATGGCCGCCAGGAACAGCCTTGCCATAATGCATACTGTCCATGCGATTGGCATTGGAAGAACGTAGTAGAAGAAGTTCGGCGGGTAGAACAGGGAGGACTGAGGACTGCCGAGGAACGCAGTGCCCGATAAGAGTTGGGGATTCCACAGCGGCAGTGTTCCTGAAGAGACTGATCGAGATGTTAACGCCCGAAATGGATACAACTGCGTGACAAGATCTCCAATGTTGGGGTAACGCTGTACTGCTTCGGTTCGGGGCGTATTCCCCCACATCGGAAACTGCAAAACGAGATCCCGTGGAAAGGGAACTTTTCCAACCAGCACTGGAAAATAGTTCAAAGCTGCGACCAGGACGAAGAAGATTGCAGTCAATCGCCAGAACGAGCGCTCTGATTCAACGTTGAACTCTATTTTCACAGAGCGAAATTGTACTGAGCAACGACACCACTGTCGATAAACGATTGGCTGGGGTCGAGCAAGCCTCAACATCTTTCGGCTGCCGACGATTGCCTCAGCGCCGGACACCATCGTCAGGCTTGGAGACGATAGGGAGCGTGACGGAGACAATAGGGAACGTGACCAAGTCAATAGGGAATGCGACGAAGTCAATCGGGAACGTGGCGAAGTTAATCGGGAACGCGACGAAGTCAATCGGGAACGTGACGAAGTCAATAGCAGTTAGGCCAATTTCATCTTCCCTTTCATGCCAGGCCTTTAATGGACGGCCCGTGCCAATTTCGCGCTCTTCGGTTTTTCAATGACTTGTGAGTTTCAGGGCGGGAAGGCGAACCTTTTCCATCAACAGTTTATTGAAGGGTTTTGCGAATTGCGAAAAAGCGATGCGCGTTCGTCATTCTCGCGTCAGCGGTTAGGTTCGATGGTGAGCGCAGTAGCCAAATGGCTACCGGCATCAGAGAAACCCAGCACGACAGAAACATATGCTTTTCGCAGGGCGCGCAAATCTTTTGCTCATCTACGCGGGCGTAGATGGATCCGACCACCGTAAGTCATTCAAAGGCGTAAGGGTACTTGTTCGGGATCATGACTGCTTGTTTTTCCTGTTCCCAAAGTATGAACTGTGCTATTTCTGCTGGAAATGGCGGTGGCAACACCAGATCACAATTGGAGGCTTCTGATGGATACCAACATTGCTCGCCGGAATTTCATGGGAAGGCTGGCCGCCGTTTTGGGCTACGCGAGCCTGGCTCCCCTCGGACTGTCCGCGCAGCGGCGCGGCCGGCAAGAAACGGCCGCCGCGGTGAAATCGGCGCTGGATAAAAAGGCGGACTACGACAAGTTCACGAAACTCGCCAACAACGAGAATCCGTACGGACCATCCGAAGCCGTGATGAAGGCCATGACCGATGCGTGGAAATACGCCAACCGGTACGGCTATCCCGACGGCGGTATCGTTGAAGCAATCGCCGAGCTTCACAAGGTGAAGCCGGAGAACGTGGTGCTGGGTTGCGGTTCGAGCGAAATTCTGAAAATCGTGGATGACGCCTTTCTGCCCGATCACAAGCTGGTGGTGGGTGTCGACCCAACCTATGAAACTGTTTACCGCTACGCTACCAACAGCAAAGCGAAGGCGATCGCGCTCCCGTTGACGAAGACATATGACGCCGACATGAAAGCCATCATCCACGCGACCAAATTGAATGCCCGGGATGTCGGTCTGGTCTACATCTGCAACCCCAACAATCCAACAGGCAGGATTGTTCCAAAGGACGAGATCAAGCTGCTCCTGGACAGCATTCCGCCAGACGTTCCGGTGTTCATCGACGAGGCCTATCACCACTTTGTCGACGATTCCAACTACGAATCGTCGGTCAAATATATTCTCGAAGGCCGGAAAGTGATCGTGGCCCGTACGTTCTCCAAGATCGCCGCCCTGGCCGGTATGCGCCTGGGCTACGCTGTTGCGCCGGTCGAAATCATCGACATGCTGAAGCCGCTGGTCGTCAGCTACAACGTCAACGCCGTCGTGAAGTATGGCGGTGCCGCGTCGCTGAAGGACATCGCGCACGAAGCGAAGATGAAGCAGCTCAACAAGCAGATCCGCGACCGGACCACCAATGAGCTGAAGGCGATGGGTTTTGAAGTTATTCCGTCACAAACCAATTTCTTCATGGTCAACGTGAAGAAAGACGTCGCGCAGGTGGGCGAGGAATTTCAGAAGAAAGGGATTCTCGTCGGCCGCAAGTTCCCGCCAATGAACGAATGGCTCCGCATATCGGTCGGCAGCGATGACGAAATGAACCGATTCATGAAGGCTTTCAAAGAGGTTTTTCCAGCCGAGAAAACGACACAATCCAAAGCGTAAAATAGAAGAAAAAGACCAGCCGCGAATTACGCCAATTACGCCAGACATTTGGCGTAATTGGCGTAATTCGCGGCTGGTCTTTTGTGTTCCTGCCTCAATCTTGATAAAATAGTATAGATTGAAGGCAGACCATGAAGAAAGACTTAAAAACCATCGATATTCTCAGCCGGGAGTACCCATACGGCTTCGTCACCGAGATCGATGAAGATTCCGTAGCCGCCGGTCTCAGTGAAGACGTCATCCGGCTGATTTCCGCGAAGAAGAACGAGCCGGAGTGGATGCTCGAGTGGCGTTTGCGAGCTTATCGGCAGTGGTTGACTATGACCGAGCCGACATGGGCGAACGTTCACTATCCTCCTATAGACTACCAGGCCATTCGCTACTATTCGGCGCCGAAGTCGCGCACGAATGATCCGAAGAGTTTGTCCGAAGTCGATCCGGAGCTTCTCCGCACATATGAAAAGCTGGGTATTCCGCTCAAGGAGCAGGAGCTGCTTGCCGGGGTCGCCGTCGATGCGGTCTTCGACAGTGTCTCCGTTGCCACGACGTTTCGGGAAAAGCTCGAGCAGGCCGGCATCTACTTCTGTTCTTTTTCCGAGGCGGTTCAAAGGTATCCGGACCTGGTGCAGAAATATCTGGGCTCGGTCGTTCCGTACAGCGACAACTTCTTTGCGACCCTGAACTCGGCGGTTTTTACTGACGGGTCATTTGTCTACGTGCCGAAGGGCGTTCGCTGTCCCATGGAACTGTCCACGTATTTCCGCATCAACGCGCAGGAAACCGGCCAGTTCGAACGAACGCTCATCGTTGCGGACGAGGGTAGCTACGTCAGTTATCTGGAGGGATGCACGGCACCGATGCGCGACCGCAACCAGCTCCACGCCGCGGTTGTGGAACTGGTGGCGTTGGACGACGCTCAAATTCGTTATGCAACCGTGCAGAACTGGTACCCAGGCGACAAGGAAGGGCGCGGCGGCATCTACAACTTCGTGACCAAGCGTGGAAAGTGCCAGGGACGGAATTCGAAAATCTCATGGACGCAGGTCGAGACGGGTTCCGCGATCACGTGGAAGTACCCCGGCTGTATTCTCATGGGCGACAACTCCACCGGTGAGTTCTATTCCGTTGCGTTGACGAACAACTATCAGCAGGCCGATACGGGCACCAAGATGATCCATATCGGCAAGAACACGAAGAGTACGATCATCTCCAAGGGCATTTCCGCCGGTCACGGTCAGAACTCGTATCGTGGCCTGGTGAAGATCACAAAGGGCGCCTCGAACGCCCGCAATTACTCGCAGTGCGATTCGCTGTTAATTGGCGACAAGTGCGGCGCGCACACTTTTCCGTACCTCGAGGTCAAGAACTCGACGGCGCAGGTCGAGCACGAGGCGTCCATTTCCAAGATCGGTGAAGATCAGATCTTCTACTGCCAGCAGCGCGGACTCTCCACTGAGGATGCGGTTTCGGCAATCGTCAACGGCTTTTGCAAGCAGGTGCTGCAGGAGCTGCCGATGGAGTTTGCGGTCGAAGCCCGGAAGCTGCTCGGGGTTCGATTGGAAGGGAGTGTCGGCTAATGCTTCGAATTCGAAATTTATGCGCATCGATAGACGGAAAACAGATCCTTCGCGGCCTTAACCTCGACGTCAATGCCGGCGAGGTCCACGCGATCATGGGCCCGAACGGTTCAGGAAAGAGCACGTTTGCCCAGGTCCTTGCTGGACGCGACATCTATGGCGTCACCGCCGATGACTTGACCTTCGAAGGCCGGAATCTCCTGGAAATGCCGGCAGAACTGCGTGCAAGAAATGGTCTCTTCCTGGCATTCCAGTATCCCGTGGAAATCCCGGGAGTGAGCAATCTCTACTTCCTGAGATCAGCGGTTAATGCGGTTCGCGCGCATCGCGGGCTCCCCGAGCTGGATGCAGTGGATTTCCTTTCGGTTGCGAGAGCTCATGCACAGAAACTGGACCTTGACGACGCGATGCTCAAGCGATCGGTCAATCAGGGCTTCTCCGGCGGCGAAAAGAAACGGAACGAAATTCTGCAGATGATGATGCTGGAGCCTCGACTGGCGATTCTCGACGAAAGTGATTCCGGCCTCGACATCGACGCGCTCAAAATCGTTGCCGATGGAATCAACGCGATGAGGCATCCGGAGCGCGCCATTATTCTCGTCACGCATTACCAGCGGCTGCTGAACTACATTGCGCCGGACCGGGTGCACGTGCTCATCGGCGGAAGCATCGTGCGATCGGGCACGAAGGAACTCGCGCTCGAGTTGGAGCAGCGCGGCTACTCCTGGCTCGAGCAGCCGGCGGGGGTGGAAGCATGAGCGCCGTGATGACGGAACAGAATATTTACGCCACTCAATTCTCGGAGATCGCCGGCCGTTTGCCGGGACGAGGACTGGCCTGGGTTGATCGACTTCGGAAAACCGCGGTGGAGCGGTTTCTCGACCTCGGTCTTCCGACGACGCGGCTCGAAGACTGGAAATTTACGAATGTGGCCCCGATCCGTCGCCTCACGTTCCGGCCGGTGAACCAGGTGAGCGCATCGATTCCTGAGCCGCTGCGTTCACAACTTGACCTTTTTCCAAGCCCCCGACTTGTATTTGTCGATGGGTTGCTCGACCGGAAATTGTCCGGCCTGGGATTTGGAACCACCCCGCCGTTCGCTAAAGAACGCGCGAACGGCACCCCTCCTAACTTAGGAGGGGAGTTTTTGGGGCTGCACATGGCCGGGCTTTCGGATTCGCTTGCGGATCCAAATCAAGCCGCGATTCTGGAATCGCATCTGGGCCGATACGCCGAGACTTCCGATCGTGCCTTCGCGGCCTGGAACACTGGGTTCTTTGCCGATGGCGCCTGCGTGATGATTTCCCCCGGCACAATACTGACGCATCCGGTACATCTTGTTTTCATCTCGACCGGCGCGGGCGAGCCGCGGGCCACGTATCCCAGAAATCTGATTCTGGCCGGTGAGAGATCTCAGGTTGCAGTGGCGGAAGTATTTCTATCAGCCTCCGGCGGGGTGTACCTGACGAATGCCGTCACGGAAATTGTCGCGGGCGCGGGAGCCACGATCGATTACTACAAGATGGAGTGCGAATCGGGCGACGGCTTTCACGTTGCAACAGTCAAAGCCACTCTCGATCGGGATGCGAGCCTGACGTCGCATTCGATCTCATTTGGTGCTGCTCTGGCGCGCAACGATCTCCGTGTCGCGCTCGACGGCGAAGGCTCGCAGTGTACTTTGAACGGACTATTCGTTGTAGATGGCCAGAGGCTTGTCGATAACCATACAGAGATCGACCACCGCAAGCCCCATGCGACAAGCCGGGAACTGTACAAGGGCGTTCTCGCCGGACATGCCCAGGGCGTCTTCAACGGTGCGATTATCGTCCGCAAAGACGCGCAAAAGACCGACGCTCTGCAACGCAGCAGGAATCTTCTGCTCTCCGAGAACGCCCAGATCAATACGAAACCACAGCTCGAAATCCGCGCCGACGATGTTCGGTGCGCTCACGGCGCTACGATCGGCCAGATCGACCGCGAGTCGATGTTCTACCTGAAGAGCCGCGGCCTCGATGAACGGGCTGCCCGGCAGATCCTCATCCGCGGATTTGCCTCAGAGATCATCGAAGGAATTCGTGTTTCGAGTATTCGGCAGCAATCGGAAATCCGGCTGGGCGAATGGTTCGAAGGCAAATTGGAGGCATCATGAGTGCTGAGCGAAAACCCGTGCTTGACCTGGACGTTTCCGCCGCCCGAAAGGATTTTCCTGCCCTCCATCAGGAAGTGCATGGCAAACCGCTGGTTTACCTGGACAATGCTGCGACAACGCAGAAGCCGACAGCGGTAATCGATGCCATAGACCGTTTCTATCGCCTCGATTGTTCGAACGTCCACCGCGGCGTGCATGAGCTGAGCGAGAGGGCGACGAAGGCCTTTGAAGAAGCGCGAACGTCCGTAAAGCGTTTCATCAACGCCCGTACCGAACGCGAGATTGTTTTCGTTCGCGGGACAACGGAAGCCATCAACCTGGTTGCGAGCTCCTATGGCCGCTCGCATCTGAAAGCCGGCGACGAGATCTTGATTTCGGCGCTGGAACATCACTCGAACATCGTTCCATGGCAGTTGCTTTCGGACCAGATCGGCACCCGGCTTGTGGTTGCGCCGATCAATGATGACGGCGAATTGATGCTGGAAGAGTTCGAGCGCCGTTTGGGACCGAACACAGCCCTCGTTGCGGTTGCCCACGTCTCGAACGCGCTCGGGACAGTGATGCCTGTCCAGGAAATCATCCGTATGGCTCATGCCCGGAATGTGCCGGTCCTGATTGATGGCGCACAGGCGGTTTCCCACCTCCGCGTGGACGTCCGGGAATTGGGTTGCGATTTTTACGCGTTCTCAGGTCACAAAGTATTCGGTCCAACTGGAATCGGAATACTGTACGGCCGCGAGGATCTGCTCGACCGCATGCCTCCCTATCAGGGAGGGGGCGACATGATCCGCTCTGTGACCTTCGAGAAGACCACCTACAACGAGCTGCCTTACAAGTTCGAGGCCGGCACTCCTCACGTCGCCGGAGCGATCGGGCTTGGCGCGGCGCTGGATTACCTGTCGCGTCTCGGAATCGATCGTGTCACTGATTACGAGCGAGGCCTTCTCGCGTATGGAACTGAATTGCTCGAATCGATTCGCGGGTTGCGCCTGATCGGCACGGCCCGGGAAAAGGCGGCCGTTCTATCATTCGTTCTCGAAGGAATTCACCCGCACGATGTCGGCACGGTGCTGGACCGCCTGGGAATTGCGGTTCGCACCGGGCATCACTGCGCGCAGCCGGTAATGGCGCGTTTCGGCGTGCCGGCAACAACAAGAGCATCGCTGGCCTTTTACAACACGAAAGCGGAGCTGGATGCATTGGCGGACGGTATCCGCCAGGTCCAGCAGTGGTTTAAGTTATGAATGATATTGCGGATCTTTATCAGGAACTGATCATCGATCATAGCAGCAGGCCGAGAAACTTCAGGCCGATCGGGAATGCTGCGTCCAGCGCCGAGGGCTACAACCCGCTTTGCGGCGATAAAGTGAAGGTCTACGTGCAGATGGTCGGTGACGTGGTCGCCGATGCCAGCTTTCAAGGAGATGGCTGCGCCATTTCAAAAGCGTCTGCATCGCTGATGACGGAAAGCATCAAAGGCAAAACCCGCGCTGAAGTGGAGAAGTTGTTTTCGGAATTCCATGACCTGGTAACAGGCGCGGGCGATTCCCATTCCGGCCGGTTGGGTAAGCTGGCCGCATTTTCGGGCTTGCGCGAGTTTCCCACGCGAGTCAAGTGCGGAACGCTGGCCTGGCACACGCTTCGCGCGGCGCTAAAGCATGAGCCTGGCGTGATCTCGACGGAATGAGACGTGGGGAGGTGTCGACGTGAATTCGCTGGAAAAAAGCCAGTTGGAATCGAAAATCATCGAAGCGCTCGAGAGTTGCTACGATCCGGAAATTCCAGTCAACATTCATGAACTGGGACTTGTGTACTCGACGGATGTCAGCGATGAGGGGGACGTGCAAATCAAAATGACGTTGACGACGCCGAACTGCCCGGTTGCCACATCGCTTCCCGGCGAAGTGAAAAACAAGGTCAGCGCAATTGAACACGTCAAAAGTGTGAATGTTGAAGTGGTGTGGGATCCGCCCTGGGACCCAGGCAAGATGTCGGAAGGCGCCAGGCTCCAGCTTGGATTGATGTAGGCAAAGCAGGTCGAATATGAAATTAAGCGCACAGGAAGAATACGGACTTCGATGCCTGCTTCGAGTGGCAAGCGCGGAACGCAGCGAAAGTGTGACGATTCCGGCGATTGCTGAAGCCGAAGGCCTGTCGATTCCGTATGTCGGAAAATTGATGAGCGTCCTTCGGCAGGGACAATTCGTCGATAGTGTTCGCGGACAGACTGGCGGTTATGTGCTCTCACGCCCGTCTGAAAAGATCGGCGTCGCAGAGGTTCTGGCTTTCCTTGGCGGACGCCTTTTCGAGCCCGGGTTCTGTGACGAATTCGTCGGACTCGAACGGATCTGTACGCACTCCATAGACTGCTCGGTTCGATCCCTCTGGCGCTCCGTTCAGCACGCCGTTGACGTGGTCCTGGCGGGCATCACTTTGAAGGATCTGTTGCAGAAAGAATCGGAAGTGAACAAGCTCGTGGCCTTGCAGGCAACCGGTAAGTTCAAACGATGACCGGTTTTCAGTCGGAGCGAGTCTGGCTGCTCATCTTTGCGACATTGGTCCTGGACGGTCTGGCCGGCCTTGCAGGAGGCCTTCTTTCGGAACGATGGCTCGCCCGGCATCAAGCTGGGTTGATCGGCTTTGCTGCAGGTGCGCTCCTTGGCGCCGTGTTTTGGGACGTCCTGCCGGAATCCGTCGAGGGCCTCGGGCGAGATGCGCTGAGCTGGACGTTCTGCGGATTCGTGGCGCTGGTAATTGTCGAGTGGTTCATTGGTCACCACCATCATGAAGAGCCGGGGCACGTGAGTCGGTCCCTGCCTCCCACTCTCCTCATCTCCGATGCTCTGCACAACATCGGTGACGGCGCCACGATTGCAGCGGCTTTCCTGAGTTCGATTCAGGCGGGTATTGCCGTCGCAATTGCGGTTATCGCGCACGAAATCCCGCAGGAGGTCGGCGATTACGCCCTTTTGAGAGCCGCAGGATGGAAGCGCGCGCGGGCGCTCTTCGGCCTGGGAATAGTTCAGCTGACCGCATTTCTGGGAGCGGCCGGCGTTATCCTTGCGTCCGAGCGATTCAGATTTGGCACAACCATCGTGCTGTCCATCGCCGCAGGTACGTTCCTGTACATCGCCGCCACCGACCTGTTGCCTGAAATTCGTGTCGGACGCACGCCGGCGGACCGGCGGGAACGCATGCTGGGGTTTGCAGCAGGACTCGGAGTCATGGCGCTGGTTTCGAGTACGGAGATGCGAAGGTTACTGTAGCGGCGGTCTATGACCGCCGGCGGTGCCGCAGTTGCGAGATCACCGGCGGTCA
>Ga0137409_10003572_pt1 | contig 16433 bp, 13 predicted proteins | sample CZODoug1_16funga_FD_122059 | JGI IMG/M metagenome (GOLD analysis project Ga0137409, IMG submission 122059) | Vadose zone soil fungal communities from Angelo Coast Range Reserve, California, USA - CZODoug1_16fungal (Hybrid Assembly) | ecosystem: Environmental > Terrestrial > Soil > Vadose zone... | reverse complement strand
AAATCATCGGAAGGATTCGTCATTTGTGGCGGACAGTATCACACAACCTGCTTGCGAGTACATCGCAACTCTGCCGGAGGATCTTCTCTTAAAGCGCGACGCGATTCTTTCCAAATGCGCCCGGTTCCAGCAACAACTCGCCAGCAAACCGTGTCCGAAAAACTCTGCGGCATGAAATTGTTTCGCAAATATCCGCAGCAGGGCGCGTGGTTGGGTGTAGCATAGCGCGAGTCGGGGAAATAAAGTGGCCATCCCGGGCCAAGCCGTCCGGACATGTCCTGGTTGGACGTTCATTTCCGAAAGGAGATCCACTATATGAAACGTTCCTTAATGCTGTTTTCCTTTTTCGTGTTTGGCGTCGCGATTAGCGCGGGGACGCTGCAGGTCCAAGCCCAGTTCGGCCCTCCCAGCGCTGAGAGGCAGGCCGCAATCGCCAAACAACTTGCCCTTGAGGACGCCACTCCGAAGTTACAGATTACTGAGGAAGTGCTCCCCCTCGTCGTCCCCGGCCACACGATCGGTGAAACGGAAGGGGTCTCCAAGAATTCAAAAGGCCACCTGTTTGTGTACTCGCGCACTGGCACTGGCGGTAGTTCGCGTGGCGGGACGGCCGCGGAGCTGTTCGAGTTCGACGAAAACCTGAAATTCGTCAAGCTGTGGGGTCCAGATAACTACGCCGCGTCATTCGCGCACTCCGTCCGCGTCGATAAATACGACAACGTGTGGATGGTTGACGAGGGTTCCGGAATGATCGTCGAGTTCGACCCGAATGCCAACGTCAAAATGACGCTCGGCCGAAAACCGGAGGCGATCGATTACATGGAGCGCTACCTCGAACGCGGTGAGAAGGTCACGGAGCGCTATCCGGTCGGAGTAATGGGCACATTCAACCGGGAAACCGACGTAGCATGGGATCCGCAGGACAATATCTACGTGAGCGATGGCTATGGCAACTCGCGCGTCGTCAAGATTGCGAAGGACGGCACTTGGGTGAAGGCGGTGGGAACACACGGTTCCGGCCCGGATCAGTTCAGTACGCCGCATGGCATCGCCTCGGACGCGCAGGGCAACGTTTATGTCGGCGACCGCGGCAACTACCGCATCCAGGTCTATGACACCGATCTGAACTTCAAGAAATCCATCGGCGGCGTAGGCGCGCCGTGGAGCGTCCAGGTCACCCCCAAGTACATCTATAGCGGCGACGGAACGGGCAAACTCTACCGGCTGGATCACGACGGAAAGTTGCTCGGCTGGGCGCAGACCAGCCTGGGCCACGGCCAGAGCGGCTGCCTGATCCACGAGATCCACGCCGTTTCCGACAACGTAATCATCAAGGGCGACTGCTCCACATGGACAGTGGAGAAGATAACTATTAAGTAAACATCACATTAAGCAGAGGGCTCGAACCTGTGGCTCGAGCCCCCGAAATACTCCTCCGCGCCCTGGCGGCGGCCAGTCACCGATAACCCCGCAACTCGAGCGAGCGGGAACCTGCTCCTCTATTCGCGTCCGTCACGACCTTTCTAACGCGCTCCGGCAGTTGGCACTCCTCGATCTGGGCCCGGTAGAGCCGTCTGATCGCGATGTGGACCTGGGCGCGTCATGCGGCGGATTTCCTCGTTTCGGGAAGCGCATTGATTACGCGCAATCGGGACAAAGGTCCCCTGTCTGCGAACTGTCCCCCAGACCAGTAGATTTTTTACATGCAAGTGCGTAAATTGTGCTCAATCACAGGGGATTTTCGTCAACTTTGTTTTATGAGCCACTGGATATAGGTAAAAAGAGGGACAATGCCAGAACACTCTACTCACGTCGAATTCAAGCCAGGAATCAAGCTTTTGCGAGACGGGCAGTCAGCGGTGATCCTTGAATACTTGCGGCACGCTGCCGCGTTGAAGCAACGAACAGCAGCGAATAAGAGGCAACTCGGCTTTTCGTTGGTTGAGCTGATGGTTGTCGTCCTGGTCCTCGGCGTACTTCTAGCTATCGCAATATCCTCCGTAGAGAGCATTACGCGAATTTACCGAATTGCGGGCGATGGGCGAGGCATTGCCGCCGAGCTTGTTGTGGCGCGAATGCGCGCGGCTGCCGACTTTTCCCACGCACGCGTTTACGTGGACCTCAATAGCAACACTTTTCACTTAGAGGTATGGAACAAAGCCAGCGGATGCTGGAAGACCGACGGGGATGCCAATGCCTGCACCCAATCAACCAGCCCTGTAATTCCCCTGGCCCAGGGTGACACCTTCGGATTCGGTTCGATCACAACGGGACCCACCGCAGCAACAGGTGCGGCCGCTCAGGCGCCCGCTTGCACGGCGGGCGTAGCGGGCGCGGCCGCTGGCGCTAACATCGCCAACACCGCGTGCATCGAAATTAATTCGCGCGGCTATCCGGTGGACAGCGCTAACAAAATAGTCGCGAGCGATGCGATCTATCTCACGAATAACCAGAAACTTTACTCCGCCATCGCGGTATCCATCTCCGGGCAGCCCACGGCGTATAGCTACCGCGGGTCGACGTGGGCCCCATTCTAAAACTCAGGAGTATTGAAAATGGCTGGAGAAGTCCCAAGCACAACTGGAATCAGACCGGGGAAGCCCTGCCGGAACAATAATGCGCTATCGGAGCGCGGCGTATCTTTGATCGAGACCATGCTGGCCGGTTCCATTCTGATTACCGTGGTCATAGGAGTTATGCCCGTCTTCATCTTGGGCGCCCAAACCACGGAGCAGCAGGGGGACATCGCGACTCGGACCACCGAGTACGCCCAGGACAAAATGGAATCGCTGTTGAAACTGGATTTCAACGACGCCGCAACGGATACGACGGTCTTCCCACCCAATGCCGCCGGGGGCAGCGGGCTGGGCGGCACAATGGTTGCCAATTCGAGCGTCGGAGCGGTTCCCCCTGCCGCGGCAGTAGCGAGCTATGTCGATTATCTCGATTCCAACGGCAATCTCTTAACCAGTTCCACGGGAGCGTATTACACCCGCCAGTGGAGCATTTCAACCGACTCCACGGCCACCCTGAAGACCATCACCGTAGTCGTCAATTCTTTGCAAGCGGCTGGTGTGAAGGGCCTTGCTCCCTCTGCTGTGCTGGTTTCTATAAAGTCGAGCGGATTGTAGGCCGCCTACGAAAGGTGGCTGATATGTTTGCTCATTCTAATGGCTATGCACAGTTTTGCGGACGGAATCCATGGGCCCCTGCCCAGATGCGTCTTGCTGTGAATAAAATGCCGCTGCTCGGAACCGCGGAAAGACGCCCTGGTTTGCTCCCCTCCCCTGTGGCGTGTGAGGGATTCTCACTGCTCGAAATGATGGTGAGTATGGCCCTCATGATGGTGATTGCCGGCGGGATTTTTTCCGCCCTCTCCTCGTCTCAACAATCCTATGCCCGAACCGAACTGAAGTCCGACATGTACGAAAACGTGCGAGGCGCCGCTGAGCTGATGGCGCAAGAAATTGGACAGGCTGGGCTCGTGAGTTTGCCCGCGTCGACGCTCAGCGCGGTCGTCAGTTCCAATGCAATCGCACAAACCGTCAATGTCTCCTCGACCGCTTCAATGTTCGTGAACGAACAAGTGCTGGTGGATGCGAGCACCAATAATGAAGAATTGGTTACGCTCACCGCCGTCACCGCATCCACGATCACCGGCATCTTCGGCAAGCCGCACGCCGCAGGCGTTCCCATCAACGTCCTCGGCGTTTTCCCCAATGGCGTCGTGGCGCCTGCGACGACCGACGGCTCGACCGCCAACGTCCTGAACATTTTTGGTGACATTAACGCCGACGGCTCGCTGGTTTATGTGCGCTATACATGTACCCCCGGGACCGCAGCCGTGCCCGGAACCTTGACGCGGTCTGTCACCACCATCCTTCCAGGCATCAATACGCTTAGCGCGAGTCAGACGCTGCTATCAACGGTCGTGGGCGGTACGGGCGCGGTCTGTTTCCAATACACGACGACCGCCGCTGCCGGCTTTACTTTTGTCACGAACATCGGGTTCACGCTCAGCGTGCAGGCGACGAGGCCTGACCCACAAACCGGTGTATACCCGCAAATGACCAAATCATTTCTCAACTTGGCGCCGCGCAATGTTTCGGCGGGTTTGGAGCTGGCGAATGTGGGCATTACAACTCGGCTTCAGCCTACGCCCGCGAACGTGCTGGTCTATTGAAAGGCGCTGCAAAAAAAATCGCTCAGCGCAGGAGGAAATGGAGTCATGAACAAGCAAAAGATTTGCAACCGGTCGGAGCGGGGCGTCGCCTTGATCATGGCCCTGCTCATGATCCTGGTGCTTGGCATACTGGCCGCTGCGGTCATGTTTACTTCCGAAGCGCAGGCCTGGACCGGTCTTAATTACCGGCTGACCGCACAATCGCGGTATGCGGCGGAGGCCGGGCTGCAAAGCACCATGAACTGGCTCTCCTCGGCCAGCTATGCAGCCCCCACGGCCTTCACCTCGTACGACATGACCAAGAACCCCGTGCAGTACAATGGGAATCCCGTAGTGCTCTCGGCGATGAGCGGAGTGAGTTCGAACTATCCCGACGCAGCAGCAGTCACCGCGTACGGCAGCGCTTTGAGCAAATCGCTCACGGGCGTACCCAACGCCTCCTATTCGAGCTATGCCACCCTGCTCCGCATGAGTCCCGCAGGTGGGGTTTCGTGGTTAGGAGGCGGCGGTGTCGTACAAACCTGGCAGATCACCTCTCAGGGAACTGTCGGCGGGATACGTAACGCCTCAGTGCAGGTGGTCGCGACGTACGAGCGGACCGGCACTCCGGTCTTCAATTATGGCATCGAGGCGACGAGTTCGGCCTGTAAGGCCGTCAATTTTCAGGGGGGGGATTACACCGACAGTTATAATTCCAATCTCGGTGTTTACGGTGGCACGAACGTGCAGGTGAGCGGGGGAAACATTGGCACGAATGGAAACGTCAACCTTGGCAGAAACGCAGTGATTAACGGAACTATTTCGGCCCTGAACACAACCGTGGGAGCTTGTCCCGATGGGATCACGAACGGCAGCGGTAAGACCACCTTCGACCAAGGCACCAACATGCTGAGCGCGCCATTGGTTGCCCCGCTTCCGTGGGGTTGCAAGACCACCCCGTGTTACCCGAGTCCGCTTCCGCCCACGACTACCCAAAACGTAAGCACGTCTTGCACCTCTGTTGCTGGTTGTACGACGAACGGCTCGACCAGTCTTATCGATGGTGGCAGAAGTACAACTGCGAATGTTTTTACGCTCGCACCCGGGGAATATGGAAACTTGCAAATCGCCAACGCGGATGTCGTTCACGTCACCGCCGGGACGTACACCGTGAACAGCCTGAATTTCCTCAGGGACGGCCAGATCGTCGTTGATTCGGGCCCCGTGGTTTTCAATCTTGCCGGACAATGTTCGTCGGGCTGTCCGAGTGAATCCGGCCACAGTCCCTCGACAAGCGTGCTCTGGGGCGCCGGCTTTGCCGGCTTCAATGCGTGTAGCGGGGGCGTTACGGCTAACCCGGACGTATATGGCAAAGTTACCTGCGGCCCGTCGAAAGCACCCTTCAGCGGGATCCCGTCTAATTTCCAGGTTGTTTACGGCGGAACCGATCTCATCAGGGTCGGTGGCATGCCAAACGCCATGGTCTCCTACGCGCCGCTTTCTGCCTACTATGCGCCCGGAGCTCCCGTTGGGCTCTACGGAAGCATCGTCACCGGTTCGTTCGACGATGCCTCCCAGTCCCCCTTCCATTATGACAGCGCACTCCAGAACTCCGCTGTGACGGTGGGGCAATACAGACCCGTCGGGGGCTTCAGTTGGAGCAAGTTCTAGGCTCCAGCTCCTGCGGAAAGGCCCCCGCGCGATCGCTGCGAGGTCGGCTACTCTGAAAATGCGTTTGCGTCTTGGGCGGCTGGGCTACTTTCCGAGAATCCCATTTCTCACGACTTGGATCGTGCTCGCCTGCACAAAGAAATCGTGGACAAACCCCTAATCACTACCGTCGTAGCGAAAAACTCCAGTTCGATTCTTGTTTCTTCTAGTTGCTGGAAGAACTCTTTCCGCCGCTTTTCCCGGTCAGGTAAAAATAGCCGACCTTGTTATTTGGGTTGGTGCCATACCACATCCGGCCTTGATCATCGCGGAAGAATTCCCGCATGGAAAGTTCCGAATGCGGGAACGGATATTCGGTCACTTTCCCGGTCTTGGGATCAAATCGTCCCATGACGTCCAAACGGTGGGAGTCGTACCAGATATTTCCATCAGCATCAATCCCCAACGCGTACGGAGTGGGATCCGCGCCTGGCAGTGGGAATTCTTTAAAAGTTTGAGTCTTGGAATCAAACCGCGCCATCTTGCCTGCGTTAAACTCACCAATCCAAATCATACCGTCGGCGCCTATTTCCATTCGTCGAGGGTACGAATCGTCCGTAGGCATGGTCCACTGCGCGACCTTCATCGTTTTTCCGTCTACTTTGCCGATCATATTTTCGCGTGGATTTGTAAACCAGACATCGCCATTCTTATCCGGTTTGACATCGTAAGCGTGAGTTACTTCCTCGAAGCGGGTGAATTTTTTGGTCTCCGGGTCGAATTTCGTGAGTGGGACGCCACTGGCCCACACGTTCCCGCTCGGATCCAAGCGAACCGTGTGCTTTTCCCCGCCCAATGCGATTCCTTCTTTTCCCGGGAAATATTTATCTTGGAATTCGGTAATCTTCTGAGTTGCGGGGTCCCACCGTCCCAATTTATCGGAGCCTTGCTCGGCCAACCAAACGGAGCCGTCAGCGGCCGGGACGGCGGAATGAATCGCCGCGGTCCCGACATTGGGGACGGAAAAATCCTGCATCTCTCCCGTTTTGGGGTCTAGCCGGGTTATTTTGTTGGCGACTCCGAAGTTCGGGATCCAGATATTTCCATCCCTGGCCGGAGCAGCGCTGAATGGCATGCGGCTCGGCCCAGGCATGTCGTACTCAACATAAACAATGTTCATCGCGTCGCCGCTGAAGGGCCGCACGGTTTCCTTGTACCCGGGCATATCCACCGGAGATTTCGTCAACACGGAGTCCGGACCGAACAGACGGGCAAGATAAGACGCCAGATCCGCAGCATCCTGATCGGTGAGATAGGGTAGGTTGAAATGCATGGCTGTGCGCATGAACTCGACCCGGTCTCTCCACCCATCCTCGTCGCGCGTCACCGAGGCCATGCGTGTTTGAAATCCATGGCAGATCGAGCAATTCGTAAAAATCAAGTCCTTCGCTCTTGCCGCTGGCCAAAGTTGCTTTGCCTGGTACTGGGAGGTATCGTTCCAGCGCACCACGCCCTTCTGCAGTGCAAAGTCGAGCGAGGTGGTTTGATCCGCCGCGAGGTTGACGCCAGTCTGTGGCTCCGCTCGGTAACCGACGGCCCTGATCTGCACCCGATATTCCCCGCTCGGCAGATTTTCTACACGGTAATGCCCCTGGCTGTCAGACAGCACGATGACCGTAATCTTCGTCTTCGTGTTCTGTGCTTCGACAAATGCGCCCTGTGAAGGCGCCCCGTCTACGCCTTTTACTGTCCCAGTGATCGTTGCGCTGTGGCAGGCTGAACCGAGCAATACAATCGCACTCATCAGCGCGAGGAGCCTAAGTTCTGATCGCATGGCCTCTCCTTATCGACGATCTCTGAACGCAGCAAAAACCAGTTGCGCGTCCCGGCCGAGCACCCTGGTTCAAACAAGGATCATAGCATGGCAGCATATCCACTGACATCGAGGCGCTCAAGCAAATCAAGGCCAGAGTACAGGATTTTCGATACTGCCCGGGAAGTCTTAGCGCTTTATCGGAACCTGACGCATTACCGGATGGTGAATCCTCTTGCGGCGCCACTCAGGGTGACCCCTGCGTATCGAACGACTCAGGGTAAACCGCGTTTGCTGGGCGGCGTGTTTCGCATATAATTCAGGGACGTAGGCTGTCCTTGCAACTCGCCGAAAGGTAGACTGTATTTGCAGCCTTCTGAAAGAGGGTGGGGCGCACCTGTAGCCCACCGAGAGAGCGTTGCGCCGGCTGTTTCCACCATGCTTCTCCGGGCGCTCATTGAGGCAATCAGATGATTCTTGACAGCGTTGGCATCCAGAAAATTCTGCCGCACCGCCCTCCATTCTTGATGGTGGATAACATTCTCGAAATCGAGCGGTTGAAGCGAATCGTGGGATTGAAAAGCGTATCCATCAATGAGGGTTATTTTCAGGGCCATTTCCCGGGCAAACCCATCATGCCCGGGGTCCTGATCATCGAAGGCATGGCGCAGACCGGAGCGCTCCTGCTCTTGATGGAAATTCCCGATCGGGAAAAAAAACTGTTGTATTTTGCGGCAGTGGACGAGGCGCGCTTCCGCCGCCCGGTCGTTCCCGGAGACCAATTACGCATGGAAGTGACCGTTCTCAAATTTCGCCAGACATTTTGTAAACTGCACGCCGTGGCCACTGTCAACGGTGAAGTCGCGGCGGAAGCCACGCTGAGATGCATGTTGGTGGACCGTGATCCCGAGGTTGCACCAAGTGACGCGACCGCGGACACTGCGGTGGGTGTCGAGGAATGAGCGAAATCGATCCCAGGGCGATCGTTGCCTCAAACGCGAATATCGGAAGCGGCGCTCGAGTCGGCGCATTCGCCGTCGTCGGAGACGAAGTTGAGCTGGGCGACGATTGCGTGCTCGAGCCGCATGCCGTGGTTCGCGGACCCGCGCGCATCGGCCGCAAGAACATTTTCGATTCGTTTTGCTCGGTCGGTGGAGATCCCCAGGATCTGAAATTCAGCGGCGAGCGCACAGAACTCGTGATGGGCGATGCAAACCGTTTTCGAGAATTCTCCACCGTGAGCCGCGGCACCACACAAGGCCGCGGCGTGACGCGGATCGGCAGCAACAATCTCTTCATGGCATATTCCCACGTGGCCCACGATTGCATTGTCGGCAGCCACACCGTTTTCGCCAATGGCGCCACGCTCGCGGGCCATGTGGTCATCGAGGACTACGCGAATGTCGGCGCTTTCAGTCCCGTGCATCAGTTTTGCCGCGTCGGCCGTTACGCCTACATCGGCGCTTGTACCGTCATCACGCAGGACGTGCCGCCTTTTTCGCGCGTCGTCACCGAGCGCGAGACCCATTGTTATGGCGTGAACACGGTCGGGCTCGAACGCCGCGGCTTCGATCGCGAGCGCCTCGATACGATCGAAAGCGCGTTTCGCCTGCTGCTGCGTTCCAAACTCAACACTTCGCAGGCCCTCGAACAGATCCGCGCGCAACTCAATGGCTCGCCCGACGTCCGCGAACTCGTGGAATTCATCGAGTCGGCCGAGCGCGGCCTGCACAAGTGAATTTCTCAGCGCCCATGTCCTCTGCACCCGTCCCGGATTCTGCCGTTCGCTGGGGGCTCATTGCCGGCAACGGACAATTTCCGTTTCTGGTGCTCGAAGCGGCGCGCAGCCAGGGAATTGACATGGCCGTGATCGCGATTCGCGAAGAGGCTTCCCCCGGGCTCGAAAAAATCGCTTCGAAATTGCACTGGGTTAGCCTCGGTGAGTTGTCGCGCACACTAGAACTATTGCATGAGGAAGGCGTCAACCGCGCGGTGATGGCCGGACAGGTGAAGCACAACAAAATTTTCAGCTCCATTCGTCCGGACTGGAAGCTCGCGAAGCTCCTGCTCACATTGCCGCTAAAAAATACCGACTCGTTGATTGGGGCCGTCGCAAGCGTGCTGGAATCGGAAGGCATCCAACTGGTGGACTCGACGACATTCCTTAAGCCGCTCATTCCCGCCGCCGGTGTGCTGACGCGGCGCGCTCCGGATCCACGCGAAGCAGCCGACATCGCTTACGGCCGCGAAATCGCGTGGCAGATTGCCGGACTCGACCTCGGCCAGACGGTCGTGGTTCGTGACCGGGCTTGCGTGGCCGTCGAGGCCATGGAAGGGACCGACGAAACCATCGAGCGCGCCGCGCGCATCGCCGAGGAAGGCTCCCTGGTCGTGGTGAAGGTAAGCAAGCCACGCCAGGACATGCGATTCGATGTACCCGTGGTGGGCCTCCAGACCGTCGAAGTGATGCGGCGGTGCCGCGTCTCCGCGCTGGGCATGGACGCGGGGCGCACGCTGCTGTTCGACCGCGCGCGGGTCATCGAAGCCGCCGACGCCGCCGGCATCGCGATTGAAGCATTTCCGCTGGAGACCATCGGGGTGGCGGAACGACCGGCGGCACAGGGGAAGCAGTGACTCCGCTTGGAGCCAACAAAAATAATAAAGTACGCGTCGCCGTTGTCGGCGCGGGGGATTTCGGCCGGAATCATGCCCGCGTGTATCGTGAACTAGAAGGGGCAGAGTTGGCCGGCATTGTGGATGCCGATCCCGCCCGCGCCGAACAAGTCGCGAAGGAATTCTCCACGGAAGTTTTGCCGGACATTGAATCGCTTGCGGGCCGAGTGAACGCAGCGAGTGTGGCTGTGCCCACCGTCGAGCACGCGCGCCTCGGCTGCCGCCTGCTCGAACTCGGCATCGACGTCATCGTGGAAAAACCGATGGCCGCATCGCTTGCCGAGGCGGACCAGCTTATTTCCGCAGCCGCGCGGGCGAGCCGAATTCTGCAGGTCGGGCACCTGGAACGATTCAATCCCGGAATCGTCGCGGTGATTCCTATTATTAATTCTCCACTTTACTTTGAAGTTCATCGTCTCGGCGTTTTCACGCCGCGCAGCCTGGATATTGACGTGGTGTACGATGTCATGATTCACGACCTGGATATCCTGCTCGCCCTGGTGAGTGCGCCCGTCACGGAAATAAAAGCAATCGGCATTCCCGTCCTGACCGACAAGGTGGACATCGCACACGTGCGCCTCGATTTCGCCTCCGGCGCCGTGGCCAACGTCACGGCGAGCCGTGTCTCCACCGAACGGGTGCGCAAGCTGCGATTCTTCCAGCAACATGAATATATTTCCGTGGATTTCACACGTCAGGACGCGCTTCGTGTGCGCGTCGTGGAGCACGGACCGCAGCCGAAATTCGATTTCACGACGCTTCCGTCCGAGCGAGAAGAACCTCTCCGCGCGGAACTGCGAGCCTTCCTTGATTCCGTTCGAACGCGCCGCGCTCCGGTGGTGGATGGCGCTGCCGGGCGTCGCGCTCTCGAACTGGCGGACCGGGTCATGGCAGGCATCCTGGAACACGGGCGGCGCGTCCAACTGGGTGCTTTCGCTACCCCACAGGCGAATCGATGATTCCACGGATTCTGGTCCCGAAGAATGCCCGGCTGGCGGCGTTTCCTTCAGACGCGGCACCGCGACGATTGACCACTGATCTCGACTCGCGAACTCTCGTCCCATCGAATCTGCCGCACATTGAACTCGATCCTCGAACCTCGATCCCCTCGCACATTCCGTTAGGCGTGCTGGGCTCGCGCACGGTCGTCCCGCGCGACATGCCTCATACGCCCCTCGATGGGATCAGCAAAATGCCCGATTACGTCCCGCTGAGCATCCTCGATTCGCGAGTGGCCGTCCCTAAAGATGCGCACGCGGGCAAACTTGAGCCAAGGGCGCTCGTTGCCATTCAGGATTTGCCCGACGTTATCGATCCCGACGTCCTCACGACCGGCGAGGTCAACCTCATGGCCCAGCCCGTCGAGGAGCGGACGGCGGCATGGAACGCCGTCGCGCGGTTCGCCTCGATCGTGGTTCACTTTGTGGTGATCCTTCTCATTTTATTCGGACCTAGCGTCACCCGGAATCCGACGCAGACGGAAATCGACAGGCAGAACATCACAAACTTGTATTTGCCTTCGGACGTGAACGATGTTCCGAAATCCGTTCCCACACCGCAGCGCAAGAGCCCACAAGTGCGAGTGGATCCGCGTTTGCTTCGCCAGTTGGCTCCGCCACGCGAATTGCAGCCCACGCCTGGGCCACCGGAGCCGGAACGAGTCGTCAAGGACGCTCCCACGCCTACGAAACCCGTGCCTTCCGCGCCCTTGCCGCAGCCGCGGACACAGCCTCCCCAAGACAGCCCGATTCGGCCGCCGCCGCAACCGCAGGAGTCGGCTTCGAACGGCCTCGTCCTACCTCGCTTTTCGCCCGGGAAGGCCCTTCAGGAATCCATGCACGAAGCGCTCAAGGACGGTGGAACTTCCAGCGCGCAATTCGGTGGACCGGTCGGTCCCGCACCCTCGCCCGGTGGTGGAGGCATGGGCGGCGGTGGCGGAGGGGGACAGGGCTATCTCGGGGGAAACCTAGAGTTGCTTACGCCCACCGAAGGAGTGGATTTCACTAACTATCTCGCTCGTGTGCTTGCCAGTGTGAGGCGCAATTGGACCGCGGTAATGCCGGAATCCGCGCGGCTGGGTGATCGGGGAAAAGTTGTCTTGCAATTCCGCATCATGCGCAACGGCGTCGTGCCCGATGCCGAGCCTGCCATGGTTGGCAGCTCCACCAAAGAACCGCTGGATCGCGCAGCAATCTCTTCAATTCGGGCCTCGACTCCCTTTGAACCGCTGCCCCCCGCCTTCAGCGGCCCCTTCATCGAGTTACGGTTCATTTTCCTGTATAATATGCCGCTGAACGACCAGTGAAGCCGGATCGTACACAAGTGTCGGGGGTCCTCCTGCTGGCGCTGCTGTGTCTGCTATACTTGGTGATCCGGTACTGGAAATTCCTGCGATGAGCACTGCCCCAAAACTAACGTCCCACGTATCGCCGCAACTAGAGGATCGCCCTCGGAAGTCCGGGTCGGCGCCTATTCCGCTTGTGGCTATCGTTGGGCCGACAGCCTCCGGAAAATCCTCACTTAGCACGTGGCTTGCCCGGAAATTCGGCGGCGAGGTCCTGGCGTGCGATTCGACGCAGGTCTATCGCGGCTTTGACATCGGCACCGCCAAACCAACCCATGAAGAGCGCGAAGGCGTCGCGCATCACCTGCTCGATCTGGTGGACCCCGGGTTTGCTTTTACGGCGGGAGAATATCGTGCCCGGGCCATCGAGTCTCTCGATGACCTGCGCCAGCGCTCGCGGCTCCCGATTCTAACCGTTGGGACGGGGCTCTACCTGCGTGCGCTTCTGGAAGGCCTGGCGGATGCCCCCGCACGTTCCGAGGAATTGCGCGCGCGGCTGGAATCGGGCGCGGATAAGCACAGCCTCCAATATCTACATCGCGTCTTGCGGCGTCTGGACCCCGAGGCCGCTTTGCGCATTGGCTCCCGCGATCGCCCTAAGATGATTCGTGCCATCGAGGTCTGTTTGCTCACCGGGCGCCCGCTCACCGAAGTCCACCGGGCCGGGCGGACGCACCTGGAAGGATACGCTCCCATCAAGATTGGCCTGCACCCTCCACGCGCCGCACTGTACGATCGAATCGAGCAACGGGTCCACTCGATGCTCGACCGCGGCTGGATCGAAGAGGTTACCGGACTTCTCCGCAGCGGCATTCCACACAACGCCAAGCCATTCGACTTCATCGGATATAGCGAGTTGCGCGCGCACCTCGAAGGCACCGTCACCCTCACCGCCGCCACGAAAGCGATTTGTCAGGCCACGCGCCGCTACGCCAAGCGCCAGCTCACCTGGTTCCGCAAAGAACCCCTCGTCCACTGGCTCCCCGGATTCGGCGATGACGCCGCCATCGCCGCCGCCGCCGAGCGGTTGGTGGCCGGACATTTGCATTTCAGTGCGGCACCCTAAAATATATGAGGGACGGATGAAGAAAAGTTGGCCTCACATATATTGGACTTGACAGAAGACACTTTTATAGTTTAGTTAGCAGTGTGCCCGTTGAGTTCTTCCTCTGTCGTCCTGCATCCAGCCAATGGAGGAGGCCATCTGTGTTGAAATGGTTGGCAAGAAGTTTCAGAAGTATCTCCATTCTCACATACCGTTGCCCACTTCGGTTTGCAACCATCATCTTCGTGGCAGTTCTTTTTATCACACCAGTTTTCCTCGCACAGGACGGTTCACCTGGAAGCAAAATCTATGTCGATAATGCGAATAGTATTCTTTTATTGTATGTAAAATCCCCCACTGGAGAGCTCGTAGGACAAGGGTCCGGCTTTTTGATAGGAGGAAATAGAATCGTTACGAATGAACATGTGGCAGACGCCGGGACAATTTTCGCCCAAGTCGGTCCTGCGAGAATTCCTGCCAAGGTGGAGAAGCTAGATAGATTCAATGACCTCGCTATCCTCACAGTCGACGTAGAGATCACAGCCAAACCTCTGAATCTTGCCCAGAAAATGCCAAGGCCCGGCGATCCAGTCTATGCAATTGGAAATCCAGAAGGGTTGGAAAAAACGATCACTCAGGGGGTAATTTCTTCAATCCGTGAATTAGATGGGAGGCAGTTACTGCAAGTCTCCGCACCGTTGTCCCACGGTTCTTCAGGTGGCCCCGTTTTTAATAGTGCTGGTGAGGTAGTCGGGGTTGCGGTAGGAATCTTTGAGTCAGGTCAAAACTTAAACTTTGCCATTCCTGCGCAGTTCGTCGCAAAGCTCGCGCGAAGCGGGGGAACAACCCAACCTAGTGATGCCCTTGCAACATTAGAGGAGGTCGAGAACCTCAATAAGGTCCAAAAATCTAAGGAATTTTCTACAGCGGACGATTCGCCATACCAAACAATTGAGTCCCAAATCAAAAGCCTTCTGAACCGCGCGTATGAGGAAGCGGGAACGGATCCGCAACTGCTCATAAATATTGCAAATTTAGCGAGGAACGATGACATTGATCTATCTATCAGAGCGGCTTACCGATCAAACGAGGTCAGGCCATCGCCTATCGCGTCGCTGTCCTACGCCGAATCGGTATATTGGAAATCTATATGGTCTAAAGACGAAGAGCGAACGGCACTCTTAAAAGAAGCGGAGAAAGCCGCTAAGACTGCCGTCTCATCTGCCCGGCCGGTGTCCGTAGAAATGTACAATACGCTGGCTGAAATACTGGAAACAGAAAATTCAATGGTCGACGCAGACAGGAATTTCCACCTCGCTTTGAATTCTGTTTCCAATGCAGCTGGCTCTGACGATTACCTGCAAAGTTTGCGGGGACTAATTCGAACCAGTTACTTTTTGAAGAAGATTTCGGATTCTCAGCACTGGTTCGATCAGCTCGTTTCCACTGGTAAGGCCTCTGCGTATGATTGGTCGTCTCAGGGTGACCGGTTGGGTGAACAGACCAAGTTCGAAGAAGCGGGGAATGCATATCGTACGGCGGCAATCAATGGCAATGACTATGCGCTGTGGTGCTCCGCTGCCCTCAATTACGATTTAACATCCCAAGACGACTTAACGCTGTCATCGGCCCGTGCCTGCATCGAAGGGGGGACAGGAAAGCAGGACGTCAGCGTAAAATTATCTATTGCCCACCGAGAAATCGCTGCCGTTTTAAACAAACGTGGGGTCTACATAGAAGCCCTCAATCATGCGAAGGAAGCAACCGTTCTAAACCCAACGAATGCCTTCCCTTATGATGATATGTCGGAGGCGCTGATCGGGCTGCGCCGGTTCGAAGAAGCAGTCAATGCATCGCAGCAAGCGATCCGACTTTCGGATGGAAAGTATGCCTTCATGCACTTTCGATTAGGCCAGGCCTATTTTGATCTTGAGAATTGGGAGTTTGCACGGCAGAGTTACGAAAAGGCTACAGAACTCGACACCAGCGATGCATCCTCCGCTTATAACCTCGCCTTGTGTTTAGGTCACCTTAAGTACTATCTTGATGAAGCAAAGTGGTTTGAAGAATATCTGCGCCGGAATCCTACCGCTTCAGATAAGAGCGACGTTTTGGCTCGGATTCGGGTCTTGCGGAACTAGGCAGCCGGGTCCCTATCACCTATCCGTGTCATAGCCATGCTTCCTCTACGAATCTCGATTGCCGCCATGGGTGTATAATGTTCTTGTGAAAATACTCTGCCTGCTACTCGTTCCCTCGGAGCACGTTCCCACCACCGTCGTACCAGAATGAAGACCACACGCTCGACAGAATCACGCGAACGCGTACTCCTGGTGGGTGTGGGCCTGAAGCGGGCCTCGCATGTGCCTGGCGTCGATGCCGGTGAAACGGAGCGCGCATCGCTTGCCGAACTTGCGGAACTCGCGCGCAGTGCTGGCGCCCAGGTTGCCGGAAGCGTCTTTCAGATGCGCGATAAGATCGATCCTGCCACAGTCATCGGTCGCGGCAAGATCGAGGAAGTCAAGATCGAAGCGGAGCTTCACAAAGCACCGCTTGTGATTTTCGATCGCAACCTGACGCCGACGCAATTGCGCAATCTGGAGAGCGGCACCGATTGCCGCGTGATCGATCGGACGCAGCTCATCCTCGACATTTTTGCGCGGCACGCTCGCAGCCGGGAAGGGCAACTGCAAGTCGAACTTGCCCAACTCAATTACATGCTGCCGCGCCTCGCCGGAAGCGCAAA
>Ga0137409_10003570_pt1 | contig 16434 bp, 15 predicted proteins | sample CZODoug1_16funga_FD_122059 | JGI IMG/M metagenome (GOLD analysis project Ga0137409, IMG submission 122059) | Vadose zone soil fungal communities from Angelo Coast Range Reserve, California, USA - CZODoug1_16fungal (Hybrid Assembly) | ecosystem: Environmental > Terrestrial > Soil > Vadose zone... | reverse complement strand
CAGCTCCAGACGCGCGAGCTCCATGAGGAGCGAGAAGGTGGCCTTGGTGTCCTGGTCCGTCTGATCGATGTAGAACCAGTACCCCTTGTAGGGGACGGCCACGTGGGCGCCCGGCGGCCGCTTGTCGCCGGGAGCCGAGTACACGCGGAACAGGTCGGCGGTCACGGCCCGCCAGTCGAAGGGCTGGCCGGACGGATCACGCGTCACCGTCACCAGGCCCGCGGTCGCGTGCTCGGCCGGCACCTCGATCCCGTGGCTCACGAAGTATAGCGCCTGCAGGAGCGAGCGCGTCTCCAGGTCGATGGAGGTGACGCCCTCGCTCGGATAGGTCGACGGGAAGGGGCTGAGCGTCTCCTGGGTGATGGGGAATCTGGTGACGCCTCGCTTGAGCCGGAACACCTCGGTGATCTCGCGCACCTCCGCGGAGTCGGCCGCCCGCGGATCCAGGAGCAGGACGGGCTGCGAGGACTTCTTGATCAGCCTCCACGAGGTGCCTCGCTCGTCGAGCCGGTACTCGTAGCCGCTCTTTGCCGCCTCGACCATGTCGCGGGCACTGACGCTGCCCGCGGGGAGAGGGCTTCCCAGCGCCTCGCTTCGCTCCTCGACGCCGAACACGAGCTGGCCGCGGTCCTGCAACGCCTGCATGGCCCGGATGCCCCTCAGGAACTCCTCGTAGACCGGCGGGCGCTTCGGGGTGGGCCCGCTCGCCGTCTGGGCGTTGGACACCCAGTTGAGATTCTCCAGGTACAGGCGAAACACCGTGGCGATCGGCCACGTGGTCTTGGTCAGGTAGAGGATTCCCTCGAGAGGAATCGGGGTGAAGAGCTTGCGCGTGAATTCCTGGTCGTCGAGAGGGGTCAGGGTGAAGGTCGGGCGGTCGGCGCCCGCGATGCCGAGCTGGGGTAGAACGGCGGCATAGCTCCTCGCCACCTCGGCGCCGGAGGCGACGAAGAACGGCATCAGCTGGAAGTTCTTGGATATCTCGTACTGGGCGGCGATGGCGGAGACGGCCAGGCTGCTCGGCGTGTCCGTGTACCGCAGCCGCACGATGTTGAGGAGGAGCTGCTCTTCGCTGGTCGTCTTCACCGCCTCGTTGTACTGGAGCCGGCTCTCCTGCAGGGCTCCCGGGCCGAGGGACGAGCAGCCGGTGGCGAGCACGGAAGCGACGATGATCCAGGTGAGCCAGGTCGCGCTGCCGGTCGCGTTCGCCATGAGGTCTTCGCCTCCTCCGCTGTCTACTCTAGCCGGATCCGATCGACACGATATAGCCGGGGACGGCCGTAACAATCAAGCGGTCAGGGCCGGGCAGCCGCTCATGCGGAACCGGCGTGTCTCAGCGCCTTTCGCAAGCGTGAGGGCGTGACACGCCGGAGCACCACCGCGTCCGTGCCCACGAAGGTGCCCAGGGCCGCGAAGGCGTCCCGCAGGCCGCCCAGCGCCTCGTCCTGATCCAGGCGATCTCCACCGGTGGGCGGCGTCTTCCCGGCCGCGAACCACGGCTCGAAGTGGACATGGCGGATCTCCAGCCGCCCCTCGGCGCGGTGGCTCTTGGCGTCGACGCGTCCGATGAGATGGCCGTGATGGAGGATGGGCAGCGTGTAGTAGCCGTGCACCCGCTTGTGGCCAGGCGTGTAGACCTCGATGCGGTAGTCGAAGCCGAAGAGGCGCGTTACCCGGTCGCGATACCACAGGAGCGAATCGAAGGGCGAGAGCAGGGTCGTCCCCCGCGAGGGCGCGGGCGCCCGGCGCGCCCGGGCGAGGGCGGGGAGGTCGCGCGTGAGGGCGAGCCAGCGGCCCGGCCGGCCTTCGACCTCGAGCGGCGTCACCTCGCCACGCTCGATCATCGCGAGGAGCGCAGCGCGGCGAGGACCCGGCCCGAAGCGCGGGAAGGTCAGGTAGTGGGTCAGGTCCAGCTCCGTCGCTGCGCCCATGGCGTGCAGCGAGCGCTCGATGTGCCAGCGCTGGAAGTCCTCGGTCGAGACGGGCTCGCACCCGAGCGCGTCGGGAATCGCGCGCTCCAGGAGATCGAAGCGCTTCTGGAAGTGCTGCCGCGAATGAATGGTCAGCGCCCCGGTCATCCACAGGTAGTGCAGCGCGTGCTGAACGGGCCGCCAGCTCCACCATCCGGCGGCCCCCGCCGGGCGCCGCCCCTCGAAGTCTCCCTGGGCCATCGGGCCATTGGCGAGCACGGCCGCCTTCACGCGCTCCAGCACCTTCGCGTTCCGGCGGAGCCACCTGGACCAGCCCGTGTGGCGGAGGCGGTAGTCGAGCATGGCGCGTCGCCACCAGGGCAGCATGGTGGTCGGCACGAGGCAGGCGGCGTGGGCCCAGTACTCGAAGAGGAGACGGCGACGATAGACGAGCCGGTCGAGCCCCGCGCGATCGTAGGGGCCGAAGCGGCTCCACACCGTGAGATAGTGGGCGCGATCGAGCACGTTGATCGAGTCCAGCTGGATCCCGCCCACGTCCTCGACGAAGCGGCCGAGCCGCTTCGCGGTGAGCGTCCGTGCGCGCGGCCGCGCGAGGTGCTGACGATGGAGAAAGAGCGTGGTCACCGAGCGCAGCGGAATGGAGGGGCCGGGCATCCCGACCGAGAGAGTACCACCGCGGAGCGGCGACACCTGGGGTAGGATACGGCCATGGCCGGCGCGGAGTATCGCTCGTTCCGCGACTTCTATCCCTTCTATCTCAGCGAGCACAGCAAGAGCGGCACCCGGCGCCTCCACTTCGCGGGCACGCTGCTCGTCCTCCTCACGCTGGGCTACGCGCTCGTGGCGCAGCGGTGGCGCTTCCTCGCGCTGCTGCCCGTGTTCGGCTACGGCTTCGCCTGGGTCGCTCACTTCGCGGTGGAGCGGAACCGGCCCGCGACCTTCCAGTATCCGCTCTACAGTCTGGCCGGCGACTTCCGCATGTTCGCCGACATGCTCCGCGGCCGCGTCGCCTTCTGAATCAGGTCGCCCCGTCCGCCTCGAGGGCCTTGATCGCGGCCTCGTCGTAGCCCAGCTCCTTCAGGATCTCGCCGCGGTGCTGGCCGAGCACCGGGGCCATGGCGATCACCGTCTTCGAGGCCGAGAGCTTGACGGGATTGCCCACGGTGACGTAGCGCCCGCGCACCGGATGCTCCACCTCGACGATCATGTCCCGGGCGCGGAGGTGCGGATCGGTCATCACCTCGCCGGTGTCGAGACAGGCCCCGCAGGGGACCCCGGCGCCGGCGAGAATCTTCACGACGTCGTGCTTGGAGCGCTCTGACGTCCAACCTTCCACGAGGGCATTGACCTCGTCCTTGCGCTGCCAGCGGGCCTCCGGCGTCTCGTAGCGTGCATCCCCGATGAGATCGTCGCGTCCGATGGCGCGCAGGAGCGGATGCCACATCTGCTGCTGGGTGAAGATGAAGACGTAGTCATTCGGCCCGCCGGGATGGCAGCGGTACGTCGTCCCCGGCACGCTCGTCCCGAGCTGGTTGCCCGTCCGCGCTGCCGGCTTGCCGAGGCGCTGGTGATCGCGGAGGCTCACGCGGATGAGGTTCACCACCACGTCCTGCATGGAGACCTCGACCTGCTGGCCCTCGCCGGTCGCATGGCGCTGCATGAGCGCGGCGAGGATCCCGATCACGCAGTGCATGCCCGTGCCGGAGTCCCCGATGGACGGCCAGACATACGTGGGCGGGCCGTCGGGGAAGCCCGTGACGCTCATGCCTCCGCCCATGGCCTGGGCGATCGGCTCATAGCTCTTGTAGTCGCTGTACGGCCCGTAGGAGCCGAACCCCTTGATGCTCGCGTACACGAGGCGCGGGTTGAGCGCTTTCACGGCGGGATAGCCGAAGCCCAGGCGATCGAGGACGCCCGGTCCGAAGTTCTCGAGGAGCACGTCGGCCGTCTTCAGGAGGGCCCGAAAGACGTCCTTGCCGCGGGGGTGCTTCAGGTTGAGGGGGAGGCTCCGCTTGTTGGCGTTGAACGAGAGGAAGAAGAGGCTGTCGGAGTCCGCCCGATCGCGATGCGTGTGGCGCGCCGGGTCGCCCCGCTCCGGCTCCTCGACCTTGACGACGTCGGCCCCCAGCCACGCGAGCATCTGGCCGCAGGAGGGTCCCGCCTGATTGTTCGTGATGTCGACCACCCGGATTCCCGTGAGCGCCTGAGTCATCGGCAGAACCCGCCGGGGAAGCGATGATCAGCGAGCATCCGGCGGCGCCACGACCACGTCCTCGTACCGGTGCCGCTTGGTGATGAGCTTGGAGCGGTGGAAGACATCGAGGGCGACCTCGAAGGCCGGGCGCGTGATCTCGACGTGGGGCGTCCAGCAGCCGAGCTTTTGATAGTACGCGATGGTCGAGGTGAGCACGGCCTGGTCGATCTCGGGGAAGTACGAGGCCTCGGCCTCGGCGACCTTCGCCGCTGGCGTCTCGATGAGCCAGGCACGCGCCTTGCGGTAGGCGCGCATGAAGCGCTTCGCCGCCTCCGTGCCCAGCCATTCTCGCGTGGCGGCCAGACTCGAGAAGGCCACCGGACCGATCGCCTCGCCCACCGAGGCGACGACGTGGCCCACGCCGTCGTGCTCGAGCTGCTGGGGCGCGGGGCCCTGCTGGTGGATGTAGTCGCCGTCGCCCTTCCGGAACGCCTGATCCATCTGCGCGCTGGGAAGATCGACGGCCGTGATCGCCGCGAAATCGAGGCCGCGACGATGACACGCGTACTTGAACATGGCCAGCGGCTGGCCGCCGTGGTCGACGAGCACCCGCTTGCCCTCGAGCTTGTCCCAGGTGAAGGAGGAGTCGGCGGCGCGTCCCGTGAGGAAGAAGCCGTCCTTCTCGTTGATCTGGGCGAAGTGCACGACGGGCGGCCGCTGCCCCTTCTCGAGCGGGCCGAAGCCCTGCGAGGGCGCCGACTGGGCGACCTGGACCGTCCCGTTGACGAGCCCCTCGATGGCCGACTTGCCGGGCGGAGCGATCGAGTGCTTCGGCTCGAACCCCTCGGCCTTCAGGAAGCCGCCCGCCACCGTGGCGATCAGCGGCGAGTAGAACGCGGAAAAGCGCGTGAACTGGATGCTGATCTCGTCACTCAACGACGCCTCCCGGGGTGCACGGTGGACGGCTTGGCTCGCTCGATGGGCGCCGGTAGGATCGCGCTCCCCATCGCCGGAGTCAAGGGCATCATCTGGCGGACTCGAGTGCCGTGAGCGGCGACACCGAGGTAGGATACCGCCATGACCAGCCCGCAGGGCCGCCCACACCCGTCATGATGTTTCCCGTGGTCGAGAACATCCTGAAGACGGACAGGCACAAGACGTTCTACCTGGCCTGCGGCGCCGAGGACGCCCCGCTGATGGTCTTCGTGCACGGCTGGCCGGAGCTCTCGAACAGCTGGCGGCACCAGCTGCCCTGCTTCGCCGATCTCGGGTTTCGTGCCGTCGCGCCGGACATGCGGGGCTATGGCCGATCGACCGTGTATTCGCGTCACGAGGACTACGCGCTGGAGCAGTCCGTCACGGACATGATCGAGCTGCTCGACGCGCTGGGCAGGGAGAAGGCCGTCTGGGTCGGCCACGACTGGGGGAGCCCGGTGGTGTGGAGCCTGGCCAGCCATCATCCCGAGCGATGCTGGGGCGTGGCCAACCTCTGCGTGCCGTACCTGGCTCGGGGCTTTGCTCCCCAGACCCTCGTCCCTCTCGTCGACCGGTCCGTCTATCCCGATGTGCAATTCCCTGCGGGGCAGTGGGAGTATCAGCTCTTCTACGAGGAGAGCTTCGACAAGGCGCGGGCCGCCTTCGAGGCCAATGTCTCCAGCACCGTCAAGGCCCTGTTCAGAAAGGGGAGCGCGAGCGGCAAGGGCAAGCCCTCCCGCACCGCGCACGTGCGTCGGGACGGCGGCTGGTTCGGTGGCAAGGGCCAGGCGCCCGAGGTGCCGATGGACACGGATGTGCTCACGCCGGAGGACCTTGACAGGTACGTGGCCGCGCTCGAGAGGAACGGCTTCTTCGGCCCGGACTCCTGGTACATGAACAGCGGACGCAACCTCGAGTTCGCGCGCCAAGCGGTGAATGGCGGCACCTTGAGCCTCCCCGTCTTGTTCCTCCACGGCGAGTACGACTACACGTGCGAGACCGTGGCGTCCCGTCTGGCCGATCCCATGCGGCAGGATTGCCGGAACCTCACCGAGGTGATCGTGCCGTCCGGCCACTGGATGGCGCAAGAGAAACCGGTGGCCGTGAATGCCGCCCTCGCCAAGTGGCTGGTCGTGCAGCTTCCGGAAATGTGGCCCGCCTGAAAGAAGATCGCGTGCCGCGGAAGGAATCAGCGCCCGCCGCGCTCTCGGCTCATCTTCTGGTACAGGAATCCGACGAGCAGCAGAACCACGCCGAGGAGAAGGAAGGAGAGCATCCGGTAGAGTGTCTTGACCGAGGCGAGGTCGACCACGAAGACCTTGAAGATCGTCAGCCCCAGGAGACCGAGCGCCCCGTAGCGCAGCGGCGCGGAGCGACGAAGGAATCCCCAGGCGAGCACCGCCGCCGCGTAGAGCGTCCACAGCACGGAGAGGCCCACCTGCGTCCTCCAGCGGATCTCGGTCCGGAGGCCGCGTCGCGACACCCCCGGCTTCGCATCTTGCAAGAGCGCGTTCTGATAGCGGGTCCAGCCCTGGCTCAGCACGAAGAGCAGCACCACCCCCGCCGCGCCCGAGACGGTGCGGCCCACGGTGCCCGCGTGCACGGACGCGCCCGAGCCGGCCAGCCAGCGGCCCGCGAGTCCGATCACTGCGCAGGCCACGATACGCACGACCAGGTAGCGGTTGAGCAGATCCTCGGCCGCGGTCTTGGCCATGCTGTCGTCGGCCACGAGCACCCGCGCGAGCAGCATCAGCGCAGCCAGCGGCACGGCGACGGCAAAGGTCGGCGAGGCGATGAGGCGAGACAGCGCGCCCAGCACCAGGACCTGGGCGGCGAGAAGCCCGGCCGGCCAGAGCCCGGACGGCTCCCGCCACAGCAGGATTGAGAGCGTCTGGGAGGCAAGGACCCACAGGATGGCCCTCAGCACCTCCGGCTTCGTGGTCAAGAGCTGATCGCCACGCAGCGAGAGCGCGAGCTGTCCGGCTACCACGATGGCGGCGACGGTCAAGAGATGCGCGAGAAAGGTCGCGTTCCACACGGTCGGCCAGTTCGGGGAGGCCCACGTGTCGCCCCCCCACACCCGCAAGACGGCCAGGAGGAGCGCGGCCGTGCCGCCCCAGGCGGCGACGGGCGTCGCCACACGGGGAGCGAGCCACAGGAGCACGGCGCCCTCCGCCGCCCAGGCGAGGGTGATCCACGGCCCCTTGAGGGCCAGCGGGATCGCCAGCGTCACGAAGACGCACGCCACCCCGATGAGCACGCCGACGGTGGCTTCATCACCCGGCACGCGGCGGCGGTAGACGCCCGCCACGATCGTGTACAGGATGGCCAGCGCCAGCGCCACCGGCGCTTCCAGGATCGGCCGCCACCCTTCGAGAGTGACGTAGACCCCCCAGAAGTAGCCCGCCGCCGTGCCGGCCACGATGAGGAGATCGACCTCGCGAAGGCGGCGCCCCTGGCTCCACTCGCGCGCCAGGGGCGTGAGGAGGAAGAGGACGAAGAGCGCGGTGAGAAGGGCCAGCCGCACCACCGGCGTTTCCGCCTCGGGCTGGCGCGTGAAGGTGGGGACGAGCAAGAGCACGGTGCCGGCCCAGGCCAGACGGTTCAGCGCGCTCCAGGTTCGGAAGCGTGCGATGGCGAGCACGAGGAAGTCGAGGACGGCGAGGTATCCCATGAGCACGCGCTCGTTGGGCTGATCGCTGGCGAGGAGCACGGGAGTCAGGAGCCCGCCCAGCAGGGCGAGCACGGCCGTCACCTGCCGCTCCGAGATGACCGCGACGATGGTGCCGAGCACGGTGACGACGAACATGAGTCCGAAGGCCGCACCCACGCGCAGGAGCTCGTAGTAGGCATAGCCCGCGTAGAGCGAGAGGTAGCAGAGCCCGAGACCCAGGCCCGAGAGCCCCTCGGAGAGATAGGGGACATCGCGTCTGCGGTGCAGCACGAGGCCCGCCAGCAAGGAGGCGAGGCCTGCCGCGAGCCCCAGGCCGAGCCTCGCGCGAGGGCCGATCAGGTTGTTCTCGATGGACCATTTCACCGCGAACGACGCGGCGAAGAGAATGGCGACCACGCCGACCCAGGTGGCCCAGCGCGCGCCGATCCGCTGCTCGAGATCCAGTCGCGACGGTGGGGCGGGCTCGGGCGGGGCGGCTGCGTGCGCGACGGCGTCCCGTATCGAGGTGGCGGCCGCGGCCTCCGCGGGAGCCAGGGCGGGCTCGGGAGCCGACGGCGGGACGGAAGCGACGGGCTCGGGCGTCCCCTGGGTCGAAGGCGACGGGACCTCGGAGGGCGTCGGGGAGACATCTGGCGTCGGAGCACGCGGCGGGGACTGCTGCTCGAGGGTCCAGACCCGGTAGAGAAGGTCGCGGATCCTTTCCTCGAGGGCCGCGATGCGCTCCCCCGGCGTCGGCTGCCCCGGGCGAGGCCGGTACTCGCGCAGCACTTTGAGGGACACGGCCAGCGCACCAACCGCCACGAAGAGGGCCAGTAACGCCATGCTGCGAGGAGCCTACACCAGAACTTCGAGAGGTCGGGAGCCATTTCCCTCGTCTCGCCATTTGATGGTCGCCTCGCCGCTGATCTACTCAGATCTACTCAGCCCTCGCCTCAGGGCTTCGCCCTTCAGCTCGAATGGCCACACCTACGGCTCCGTCAGCGTTTCGGCTCCTCAGTCCTTCCCCACGCCGGGCTATAATCGGTAACCCTATGGACGCGCCGCTCGCCGGTGTCCTTGTCGCCGATCTGACCCAGAACGTGGCCGGCCCCACCTGCACCCAGATACTGGGCGACATGGGCGCGGACGTGATCAAGGTCGAGCGTCCGGGGCGCGGCGACGACGCGCGGGCCTGGGCGCCGCCCCTCTGGGGAGAGGAGAGCGCCACCTTCATGAGCTTCAACCGCAGCAAGCGGAGCCTGGCCGTGGACATGAAGGCGGACGACGGGCGGGCCATCCTCGAGCGCCTGATCCAGCGCGCCGACGTCCTCGTCCAGTCGCTCCGCGCGGGGGCCATCGAGGAGCTGGGGCTCGGCTGGGAGCGTGCGCAGGCGATCAATCCACGGCTCGTCTACTGCTCGATCACGGCCTTCGGCACGCAGGGACCGCTCAGCGACCGGCCCGGGTACGATCCGCTCATGCAGGCCTATGGCGGGCTCATGTCCGTCAATGGGCACGCGGGGCAGCCGCCCGCGCGCGTGCCCGTCTCCATCGTGGACATGGGCACGGGCATGTGGGCGGTCATCGCCATCCTGGGGGCCTTGCGGGAGCGCGAGCGCACGGGCCGCGGCGCCAACGTGACGACGGCGCTCTTCGAGACGGCCCTGGCCTGGACCACCTTTCAGATGACCCACTACTTCGCCACCGGCGAGATCCCGCAGCCGCAGGGCTCCGGCACCGCGATGATCTGCCCGTACGAGGCCTTCCCCACGCGGGATGCCTGGGTCATGATCGCCGCGGGCTCCGACGCGCTCTTCGTCAAGGCGGCCACCGCGCTCGGCGCCCCCGAGCTGCCGCGCGATGCGCGCTTTGCCGACAATCCAGCGCGCGTCGCGCATCGCGGCGAGCTCTTCGACGCGCTGGCGCGGATCACGCGCGGGCTCGCGAGCGCCGAGGTTCTCGCGCGGCTCCAGAGCGCCGGCGTGCCGTGCGCGCCCATCTTGACCCTCGACCGCGTGGCCGGGGAGCCCCAGACCGAAGCGAGCGGCATGCTGATCTCCGCCAAGCATCCGCGCCTCCCCGACTACCGCACCGTCGGGCTGCCCGTGCGCTGGGACGGCGAGCGGCCCGGCGTGGCCCGCGTGCCTCCGCTGCTCGGCGAGCACACGGCCGAGGTGCTGGGCGCTCTCGGCTACGACGAGGCGGCCGTCAAGGATCTCGCGAGGCGCCATGTCATCCAGCTATAAGACGATCAACGTCTCGGCCTCGCCCGATGGCCACGTCGTCACCGTCGAGCTCAACCGGCCCGACGCGCTCAATGCCATGAACACGGCCATGGGCGAGGACCTCTTGCGCTGCTTCGAGGCCTTCCAGTGGGACAAGGTCGCGCGCTGCGTGGTCTTCACGGGCGCCGGCGCCAAGGCCTTCTGCGTGGGCGGCGACTTGAAGGAGCGCGAGGGCATGACGGACGAGACGTGGCGCGACCAGCACGCCATCTTCGAGGCGGCCGCGGCCAAGGTGCTCCACTGCCCCGTGCCCGTGATCGCCGCCGTCGAGGGCTTCGCCATGGGCGGTGGCTGCGAGCTGGCCGTGCTCTCCGATTTCATCGTCGCCTCGGAGACGGCCGTCTTCGCGGTGCCCGAGGTGACGCGCGGGATCTTTCCCGGCATCGGCGGGACGCAATTGCTCCCGCGCATCATCGGGGCGCCGCTCGCCAAGGAGATGATCTTCACGGGGCGCCGCGTGCCCGCGGGGGAGGCCAAGGCCATCGGGCTCGTGAACCATCTCGTGCCCGCCGGTCAGGCGCGCGCCAAGGCCCTCGAGATCGCCCAGGTCATCGCGGACAACGGCCCCATCGCCGTCCGCCAGGCCAAGAAGGCCGTGAGCCGGGGGAGCGAGACCGACCTCGAGACGGGCATGGCCCTGGCCATCGAGGCCTACAATGTCACCGTCACCACCGACGACCGCCTGGAGGGTGTGCGGGCGTTCAACGAGAAGCGCAAGCCGCGCTTTCAGGGGAAATAGCCATGAAGGAAATGTCCTTCGCGCTCACCGACGATCAGAAGGCGCTCAAGACCGCGGTCTACGACCTCTGCAAGCAGTACACGGGCGAGTACTGGCGCGAGCTGGACGCCAAGCGCGAGTACCCGGACGCCTTCATCAACGACCTGACCAAGGCGGGCTATCTCGCCGTCCTCATCCCGCAGGAGTACGGCGGGGCGGGCCTCGGCATCATGGAGGCGGCGCTCATCCTGGAAGAGATCAACCGCTCGGGCGGCAACGGCGGGGCCTGCCACGCGCAGATGTACATCATGGGCACCGTGCTGCGTCACGGCTCCGAGCCGCAGAAGCGCCAGTACCTGCCCAAGCTCGCCACCGGCGAGCTGCGCCTGCAGGCCTTCGGCGTCACCGAGCCCAACGCGGGGTCGGACACGACCAAGCTGCAGACCACGGCGATCAAGAAGGGCGATCGCTACGTGGTCAACGGCCAGAAGATGTTCATCTCCCGCGTGCTCCAGTCCGACCTCATGCTCCTGCTCGCCCGGACCACGCCGGTGGACCAGGTGCAGAAGAAGACGGACGGGCTCAGCGTCTTCCTCATCGACATCCGTGAGGCCAAGGGCAAGGGTCTCGACGTGCGGCCGCTCCGGATGATGATGAACCACTCGACCAACGCGCTCTTCTTCGACAACCTGGAGATCCCCGCCGACAGCCTCATCGGTCAGGAGGGCAAGGGCTTCTCCTACATCCTCGACGGCATGAACGCCGAGCGCATCCTGGTGGCCTCGGACTCGCTGGGCGACGCGCGGTGGTTCATCGAGAAGGCCGTCGCCTACTCGAGCCAGCGCGTCATCTTCGGCAAGCCCATCGGGGCCAACCAGGGCGTTCAGTTCCCCATCGCCAAGGCGCACATGGCCATCGAGGCCGCCGATCTCATGCGCACCAAGGCGGCCAAGCTCTTCGATGCCGACATCCCGTGCGGGCCCGAGGCGAACATGGCCAAGTACCTCGCCTCCGAGGCGGCCATCGAGGCGGGCAACGCCTGCATCGACTGCCACGGCGGCTATGGCTTCGCCGAGGAATACGACATCGAGCGCAAGTTCCGCGAGTCGCGCCTCTACCGCGCGGCGCCCATCAACAACAACCTGATCATGGCCTACGTCGGGGAGCACGTCCTCGGCATGCCGCGCTCGTACTAGCCGCGGTGAGCCTGTCCCCCGCCCCGAGACTTCCGGAGGTCGATCGCCTGTCCGTCACCACGGTGGTGGACAACTTCATCGACAACCTGCGCGCCGACGAGAAGGTGGCGAAACGCTTCACCCACGCCCAGGCGCGCCGCATGCCCACCCTCAAGGCCGAGCACGGCCTGGGCCACTGGGTCGAGGTGGAGCGGGGCGGCGAGAGCCGGCACATCGCCTTCGACTTCGGCCTCACCCCCGAGAGCTACAACCACAACTTCCTGGAGCTGGGGCTGGAGGCGGGGAAGGTGGACGCGGTGGCCTTGAGTCACGGCCACATGGACCACTACGGCGGGCTGGGCGGGTTCCTCAAGATCTACCGCCGGCGGATGAAGCGCGACGTTGTCTTCTACGGGGGCAGCGACCATTTCCTGCCCCGCTACAACGAGCGGAACAACCAGCGCGTCTACACGGGCCGTCTCGATCGCGACGAGCTGGAGCGTTACGATCTCGAGGTGCGGGTGGTCGAGAAGCCGACCGTGCTGCCGGAGGGTGTCCTCCTGAGCGGCGAGATGCACGAGACGACGCCCTTCGAGGTCATTCCCCCCTCGCTCAAGGTCGAGCGCAATGGCGAAGTGGTCCAGGACACCTTCATCGGCGAGCAGACGCTCATCGCCAATGTCAGGAACCGCGGCCTCGTCGTCGTCACCTCGTGCTCCCACCGCGGCATCGTCGGCATCTGCCGCCATGCCGCCAAGATCACGGGCGTCCCCAAGGTGCACGCCGTCATGGGCGGCTTCCACCTCTCGGGGCTGGCGGGCGAGCGCATCACCCAGGTCGTGGACGCCTTCCGCGACCTCGACCTGGACTACCTGATCCCGCAGCACTGCACCGGGCTCGAAGCCGTGATCCAGATGGCTGTGCACCTGCCGAAGGAGCTGGTGGTAAGCTCGGTGGGAAGCACGTTCACCTTCGGGGCCTGAGGAGACACCATGAAGCTACCCAAGCGCGTGACCATCTGCGAGGTGGGAACTCGGGACGGGTTCCAGATCGAGCCCGACTTCATTCCCACCGAGGCCAAGATCGAGGTGGTGAACAAGCTCGCGGCCACCGGCATGCCGCGCATCGAGGTGACCTCGTTCGTCTCGCCCAAGGCGGTGCCCCAGCTCAAGGACGCCGAGATGGTGATGGCGGGAATCGCGAGGGGGCCGGGCACGCGCTACTCCGCCCTCGTGCCCAATGACAAGGGCGCCGTGCGCGCCGTCGACGCGGGCGTGGACGACATCCACACGGTGGTCTCGGCGAGCGAGAGCCACAATCTCGCCAACGTCAACATGTCGGTCGCCGAATCGCTCGTCAAGCTCAAGGCGACCGCGGAGGTCGCCCACCGCGCGGGCAAGCCCGTCTATTCCGGCATCTCCTGCTCCTTCGGCTGTCCCTTCGAGGGCGACGTGCCCGTGGCCCAGCTCGAGTCCGTGGTCGCGCGCCTCGTGGACACGGGCGCCAAGGGCATCGGCCTCGCCGACACCACGGGCATGGCGAACCCCGCCCAGGTCACCCGCGTGCTCGAGCACCTCATGCCGCGCTTCCCCGGCGTCGAGTGGACCCTGCATACGCACGACACCCGCGCCATGGCCATCCCGAACATCCTCGCCGCCATGGAGATGGGCGTCAGCCATTTCGACGGCTCCATCGGTGGGCTGGGCGGCTGTCCTTTCGCGCCGGGCGCTTCCGGCAACGTCTGCACCGAGGACCTCGTGCACTGCCTCGGGGCCATGGGCGTGGAGACGGGCGTCGATCTCGACGCGCTCATCGGCGTGTCGAAGCGCGTGCAGGAGATCGTGGGGCGCGTGCTCCCCGGGCAGATCGTCAAGGCGGGCGCGTGGAGCCGGCGCTATCCCCTTCCCGACGGCGTGAAGGAGCGCCTCGCCGCCCGGTGACCAAGCGCGCGCAGACGATGCTGCGGTTGATGGACCGCGCGGTTACCGAGTGGCACATTCCGGTGATCGGCAAGGAGAAGGGCCGGGTGATCCGGCGGCTCCTCGCCCGCCACAAGCCCACGCGGGGGATCGAGGTCGGCTCGCTCTTCGGGTACTCGGCCATCCTCATCGCGGCCAACATGCCGCGCGGCGGGCACCTGACCTGCGTCGAGCAGAATCCCTACCTCGCGCGCTTCGCCCAGTTCAACGCCGACCACGCCGGATTCAAGGGCCGTGTCAAGGTGGTGGTCGGTGACGCGCTCCGTGTCCTTCCCTTTCTGCGGGGCCCCGTGGACTTCGTGCTCATCGACGCGAAGAAGGAAGACTACCTCGACTACCTGAAGGCCCTCGAGCCGCGCTTCGTCAAGGGCGCCCTCGTCATCGCCGACAACACGGGCGTGTATCGCCGCGAGGTCAAGCCCTATCTCGAGCACGTCCGTGACGGCGCCTACGCGAGCCGGGAGCTCGACTTCGGCTTCGACTGCATGGAAGTCTCGACGTACCGGGGGTAGCCGAGCATGTTCGGCGAGAAACACGACCCCGAGTTCCTCAAGCATCTCTTCGACGAGACGGAGATCTTGCGCAAGCCCGTGGCCGGCATCATCGCCGGCTATCACATCCTCCCGTACATCCTCGTCGGACCGCAGGAGGATCAGCCGAGCCGCGCCGTCGAGATTCGCGGCAAGATCAAGGTCTCGCCGCGCCTGGTGCTGGCCCCCGGACGGGCGGGGCAGACCTATGGCGAGCTCTTCCACGACGAAGGGCTCATGGACGAGGCCCTGGTCGCCCGCATCTTCTCCTTCGCCTACTCCTCGCGCCACCAGGTGACCCTCGAGAGCGAGGATTTGTCCATCAAGCGCCTCGAGCGCAACCCCCAGGCCCAGATCGAGCGCGCCCTCGACGAGCTGGCCATGCGCGAGGTCATCAATACCGGCGTCATCCGGGCCCCGAGCATCCGCTTCTATCCGGTGTCCCTCGATCGCTTCATCACCGAGATCCTCGACCAGGAGTTCCGGCCCTAAGCGGCCGCGATGCCCACGCGTGAAGATTACCTGCGGCAGCCGCTCGAGCGGCGGCTCGCGCGCCTGGCCGGCACCCCCGACGAGCTCACCGAGGCCATCCGCAACCGGAGCACCGCCCAGCTGGCGCGGCGGCCCGATGCCACGAGCTGGTCGGCCACGGAGATCATCTGCCACCTCCGCGACGTGGAAGAGCTGTTCCGGGTCCGTTTTCACACCATCCTGGCGCTGGACGATCCGAAGATCCTGACGTTCAGCGCCGAGCCAGCACTCCTCACGACCTGGGGCATAGCCGATCGGGTGGGACACCCTCTCGATCCCGATCGATGGGCTGAGGACCGCCAGTACGCGCGGAGTGATCCGAGCCAGGCGCTCGCCGCCTTCCGGCGCCAGCGCACGGAAACGCGAGTCCTCCTGGATTCGCTCACGGACGCGCAGTGGCGCCGAGGCGGCATCCACCTCCGGCTCGGTCGGTTGACTCTCGGCGACTGGGTGGCGAGCCTCGCCGCTCACGATGACAACCACCTCGATCAGCTCGAGCGCGCGATCGATGGCCGGGCCTGACGGGCACCGGGTCGAGCCGCTCACGGACGCGCAGCTGCCGGCCTGCCGAGCCGCGCTCGTCGGGCTGCTCCGCGATGTGGTGGATGGCGGCGCGTCGGTCGGCTTCCTGCCCCCGCTCGCCGAGACGGAGGCCGCCGCGTACTGGGAGAGCGTGGCCGGAGCGCTCCGCGGCGGCGGCCGCCGTCTCTGGATCGCGCGCGGCACCGATGGCGCCATCATCGGCACCGTGCAGCTCGACCTGGCGGGGCAGATCAACGGCCGCCATCGCGCCGAGGTGATCAGGCTCATGGTCCACCGGGGGGCACGACAGCAGGGCGTCGGCCGCGCGCTCATGGAAGCCGCGGAGTCCGAAGCGCGCCGCCTTGGGCGGACGACCTTGGTCCTCGACACCCGGCAGGGCGACCCATCCGAGCGGCTCTACCGTAGATTGGGCTGGCAGCTCGGGGGGACGATTCCGGGTTACGCGCGAAGCGCCGACGGCACGCTCCACACGACCGCCTTCTACTACAAGCTCCTGGACTAGCGTGCGCGCGTATCTCGTCTCGCGGCTCGCCCAGACCGCGCTCGTGGTCTTTCTCTCGCTCACCGCGGTTTTCTTCCTGGTGCGGCTGAGCGGCGATCCCGTGCTCCTGTTTCTCCCCATGGACATCCAGGCCAAGGACGTCAACGAGTTCCGCCAGCGTCTCGGCTTCAACGATCCCCTGCCCGTGCAGTACGGCCGCTTCCTCTCGGGGGCGGCCCGCGGCGATTTCGGCGAGTCGCTGCGCTATAGACGCGATGCCATGCGCCTCGTCCTGGAGCGGCTGCCCGCCACCCTCGAGCTGGGACTGGCCGCGCTGCTCCTCGCCTTCTCCATCTCCATTCCCATCGGCATCCTCTCCGCCACGCATCGGGGCACGCTCGTCGACTATCTCGGGATGGGCGGGGCTGTGCTCGGGCAA
>Ga0137409_10003569_pt1 | contig 16434 bp, 9 predicted proteins | sample CZODoug1_16funga_FD_122059 | JGI IMG/M metagenome (GOLD analysis project Ga0137409, IMG submission 122059) | Vadose zone soil fungal communities from Angelo Coast Range Reserve, California, USA - CZODoug1_16fungal (Hybrid Assembly) | ecosystem: Environmental > Terrestrial > Soil > Vadose zone... | reverse complement strand
CGATGAAGGAAGCGCTGGCGCTGTTGGGTTACAATCGCGGCACGCAGCAAACCGCGCGCGATCTGAAAGCACTTGTTAACGATCAGAACCGGCGCTGTAGTATCTGCGCCCTGACCGCCGCCAGCAGTCAACTTGATCCGACCTTTCAAAACGAGAAGGTCTACTACGTGCCGCGCTTTTTTGCCGCCGCCATCATCGGCGAGAATCCGCAAGCGTTTGGCCTGCAATCTCAACCGCTGTCGTCTCATTAAGCTCGCGCTTTTCATTGAGCTCGCGCACTTAATTCACGCGCATCCGTCGCATCACGCGGACGCCGGCGCGCCAGTCTTCGTTCATGTCGAAGCGATAGATTTCGATGTCGGGAGCGATGGCGCGCGCCAGCGTGTTGAAGGCGGGATGCACGCGCAGCGTCGGCGCCACCAGGTAAATCAGCGGCGACTGATTGCTAATTTTTCTATCGCCGAAAAGTTTGGCGCGCGCGATGTGTCCGCGACGACGATGCGCCTCGACGCGTTGCCAGTAGTCGGCGCCCTGCAATACATGCTCGCGCGCTTCAGAAACTTTCAATTCGATCACAGCGAGACGGCCGTCGTGCCGCAAGGCCAGCAGATCAATCGGACGAACGCCGAGCACGCCGCCACGCGCGGTCCGGAATTGCGCATGCAGCGGCGCGATGATTAGACCCGGATCGAGCCGGGTGATGTCGCGGCGCAGCAGAGATTCAAGCCAGGCTTCGGCGGCGTTGCGATAGAGTGTGTGATGGTGATCGGAAGCGTTAGCTGTCCGGTGTTCCAGTAAATCAGCTAACAGGCTAGTAAATTCGCTTTCAGTCTGCTCGTCCAACAGGCGACGGCGGGAGCCCTCGACGCCAAACCACAGTCGCTCCGTTCCCATCACGCGGCGCACGCGCGCAAAAGGCAACCCAAAAAAGCGGAGCGTTTCACCGTGGCGGGCGCTGACTGCATCGATCGCGTCCGGCGCGAGTGCAATCAGTCGCTGCGCAATTTCGCCCGACTCGGTGACCGCCACTGGCGGGAAGCGACTTAGTCTCCGCTTCCACAAATCATCACGCGCGGGAACATCCACCGGCTTCATCTCAGTCAACTGCTGATCGACTTCGTAAACAGTAACCGCCTCGCGCAGACTCTCGCGCAACAGAGCGACGCGCTGAGTTATCGGTTTAATCAGATTACTCTCGCAAACCAACCACAGTTGTTGAATGTAAGGCGACCGCGCGCGCTCGCTCGTACGCTTAAACCACATCAGTGCCGACGAGAGAAACGCGTCCGCTTCGGCCGGCGTACTGGAAGCGATGGATCCGGTCACGGCAAGGCGTTGATGTTTTTGTCGCAGAAGAATTCGCGCATATCTTCCGGGCTGACCACGTCGTGCGCCGGGGCTTAGCGCTGCGCGTTCGAGTTTTGTAAAGGGTTGCAACGAACAAGCCAGTTGGCCCATTTGTTTACAACGCGCCTGGCGCGCAGTCTTAACTGTTAACGCGATCGCGCCGGCTCCGGCCCGCGGCACCAGTTCGATGAGCGGGCGCTCGGCGCCCATCCGGCGCGACGCCTGGAGCATTAACTTTTCGCCGGTCCACTCCCAGGCAAAAATTTTCCACGAGCGACTTCCCCGCTCGGTCCAACTGCTCAGAATCAAACGGCCATAGGCAATGGAGACATCCAACTCGCTTCGGCCTAATGCTTCAGTCGGTTGGGCCTGCGAGTCTACATTGCTGAGTGTGCAGAACCACTCGGCATGCGCGGCTAGCAGTTCGGCAATTTTCGATCTTGCCGCTTCGATGCGAGCTGGTGTGTTGACGCGTTCGGACATTTGAGCGACATTCCTGCGGCTCAGCCGCCTTCCGTGCGGTAAGGCTCAGCCTTACCGCAAGGTCTTTCAGGTTCTCCCGAGGCTGTGCCTCAGGATCAGTAGGCGCAGCCTCCACCTGAAATGCGAAAATCCGGTAAGGCCGAGCCTTACCGCACGGAAGGCGGCTGAGCCGCAGACTAAGAACTTAGCGGTGGTTCGAGGGTGAAAAGCGGTTTCGTTAGGGTGTTTCGTCGTTACTTCTACCGTGTGCTACCATTTTTAGTCAATCAAATTCGCATATAACAACTCGCTAACAAACTGGCAATGAAAAACGTCTATCTTGCAGCATCCGTGCGCACGCCCATCGGCCGCTTTGGCGGAACACTCGCTTCCTTGAGCGCGGCGGACCTCGGCGTGGCGGCAGCGAAGGCAACTTTGGAGCGCGCGCAAATGCGCCCCGAACAGATTCAGCAATCGATCTGGGGCTGCGCGCGACAAGCCGGCGGTGGGCCAAACGTAGCGCGTCAGATCACTTATCGAGCCGGCGCGCCGGAGACGGTGCCCGCGTTTACAGTCAACCAGGCTTGTGGCTCGGGGTTGCAGGCGATCATTCTCGCTGCGCAGCAAATCATGCTTGGCCGCGCCGAAGTGTTGCTCGCCGGCGGCACCGAGAGCATGTCGCGCGTGCCCTATTTTGCCGAAGGAGCGCGGTGGGGCATGCGCATGGGAAACACCGAACTCGTGGATGGCATGTATCGCGATGGATTCAACGATCCGCTCTCGGGACTGGTAATGGGTGAAACGGCGGAGAACCTCGCACGACAATACGAGATTTCGCGCGACGAGCAGGACAAATACGCGCTCGTTTCACAACAACGCGCGCAAGCGGCGATAGACGCGGGACGTTTTGACGCCGAGATCGTTCCGCTCGAGATCAAAAATCGCGAAGGTGAAACGATTACGTTTGCTCGCGACGAACATCCCCGAGCGGGAACAACCGGGGCCGACCTCGCCAAGTTGGCGCCGGTGTTTTCACAGGATGGCACGGTGACCGCCGGAAACTCTTCCGGAATAACTGACGGCGCGGCGGCGGTAATGGTGATGAGTGAAGAAGCATTGAAAAGTTCGGGCGCAACGGCCCAGGCTCGAATCATCGACTACGAAGTTACCGGCGTTGCCCCCGAGATTATGGGCATTGGTCCGGTGCCGGCGATCCGATCTTTATTAGCCAGACAAAAACTCGCGCTCAAGGACATCGACCTGATCGAGCTAAACGAAGCTTTCGCGGCCCAGGTGATTGCCTGCGATCGCGAGCTTGGTTTCGATCCGGATCGACTAAACACAAACGGCGGCGCGATCGCATTGGGCCATCCCATCGGTTGCACCGGCGTACGCATCACCACAACGCTGCTGCATGAAATGAAGAAGCGCGGCGCCCAGTTGGGTCTGTCGACGCTTTGCGTCAGCGGCGGCATGGGACTGGCGCTGCTGGTGGAACATGTTTGAGATGAAGGCCAGGCTGAGGCCAACCTCAGAATGGATGGATGGCATCGGAACAGACGGCTTCGAAGCAGCGGCAGCAGTCAAGAAAGGGGTTTTTTTATCGTGAAGAATAGTATTTCAAATCTCAGATCTCGGATTTCAGATTTCAGATTTTTCGAGTCGCAGGCATTCGTGTTGGCCGTGCTCCTAATGTTGAGCCTCGGCGCTACCACAGCTTCGCTGGCACAGAGGAGTCGCACTACATCCAACGCGAGTCAGACGTCCAACGCGAAGCAGGCGCCCACCTTGTTGTCGTCGCTGCCGCCGTCGGACGTTGTTGCGCTCATCAACGTAAACCGTGTGCTCGACGAAGCATTGCCAAAACTCCTGGCTGAGAATCCTGCCAGGCTGGCCGAGGTCACGGCCGAGTTGACGAAGTTTAAGACTCAGACTGGTCTCGATCCTCGCTCGTTTGATCAAATCGCGCTGGGTCTGAGTTACACCTTTCCACGAGAAGGTATCACCAAGTTTTCAAACGTAGCGCTGGCGCGCGGCACTTTTAACGCCGGCGCGATGGTTGCCGCCGGGCGGTTGGCAGCCAATGGTAAATATGTCGAACAGAAGTATCAGGGGAAAACGATTTACATCTTCACCTTCGATCGGCAAGTCAGGCTGTTCGGTTTGTGGAACATCAAGGTGCGGGACCTCGCAGTTTCTGCGCTTGACGGCAACACCCTGGCGTTGGGAAACCTCGAGGCGGTGCGCGGAGTGATCGATGCAAACAGGAATCGCAAGCACGCCAACGCCGAGTTGATTGCGCTCGCCGGTCGCGACCCGAATGCGATCCTGGGATTTGGCGGCAACGTCTCTACGAAGCTGCTGGACAACCTGAGTCTCAGCAACAACAGCGTCGCGCGTGAATTGACGGCAGTGCGCCAGGTTTATGGCACGCTCGGAATGACGAGCACAGATTTGGAGTTGATGATGGCGGCGCGCACCGTCGACACTTACTCGGCGAAGAACCTGAGCGATTCCGTCGAGGGATTGAAAATGGTTGGGATGTTTGCCATTAATCGACTTTCCGGCGTCAAGGGAGCTCTGGCACGAAGCGCGCTGGACAATCTGAAAGTTACCACGACCGGTAACGAGCTCCAGATCAGAACAGCGGTTGCGCAGTCGCAGGTTTCGCCCTTGATTCGGGGATACTAAGAAAAGCAGTGAAGAGTGAAAGGTGAAAAGTAAAGAATGACGAGCGCACGTCATTTTCATGACTCGGTTAAAACTTTTCACCTTTCACTCTTCACTTTTCACTCTCTTGGAAATTGCGGACGTTGCGGTGGTGGTGGTGCTGCGACTTCCGGTTCACTCTCTTCCAGTTGGGTTAGCACGTCCCCGTAGATCTTTATTTTTCCCTCTTGTTTCATGCGCTGCTGCACCGCGCTGATGTAGTCCTCGAAAACCTGGCTCTGTTTCTGCGAAAGCATCGACTGTGTCAACTGCTCTCTCTGCTTGGCAAACTCGGCGAGGTCAGCATCCTTCCGATTGGCTACTCCCAACACAACCCAGGTGTCTGCCACTTTGATCGGGGTTCGCGCTAGTTCGCCACTCTTCAACCCATAGATCGCTTCGTCGAGCGCGGGACTTGTTCCTGCTGTTCCCAGCGGCGAGCCGAGCTTGTAGTCAGATTCAGTGGCGACTTCAAATCCATTCTTCTCAGCGGCAGCTTTCAGGTCGGCGACGTTGTTAACTGACGCTGCAATCTCTTTCGCCTTCTGTTCCAACTGCTCCTTCGCGCGCTGCTGCTTGACCACTTGAGCAACTTTCGTTTTGATTTCTTCGAAGTCGGGAATGCGTGGCTCCTGCTTCTCAACGAGCATCGGCACCGCGAAGCCACCCTTCACGCCCGTTTGTTCGCCGACGTCGTTGGGATTGTTCAGCGGAGCGATCACCGCCTCAAACTGCTGGCTGCTGCCGATGCCTGGAACGTCGTCGCCGGGTTTGATGAACGGCGTCTCCTTCACCATCTCGCCCGGTTTCATGTTGGCTTCGGCAGCCAACTCCCGGGCTACCTTCTGCGGGTCCTTCGTTTCTTTCAAACGGTTCTTGGCGCGATCCGCGAGTTTGGCTGCGGCTGCATATCCCTTGCGGTTGCGCAGCGAAGCCAACACGTCAGGCTTCGCTTCCTCGAAGCTCTTGGGCACTGACTCGCCGCGGCGCAGGATGTACCAGTTGCCGCCATATTTGATGGGGATATCCGAGACGTCGCCAGGCTGCATGTCCACTGTGCGATCGTAAAGCGCGTTAATCTTATTCGGGTTCTTCTTGACTGGCTGCGGCAGGTAGCCACCGTTTTTCGCCGTCGCCGGATCTTCGGAATTTCCGCGCGCGAGATCGGCGAAAACCTGCTCAGCCTTATCCGGAGCGGCGGTGCGAGCTTTGTCAATCAGCCCTTTGGCCTTCTCTTCCACTTGTTTGTCGAGATCCTTGCGCGCAACTTTCAAAAGAATCTGCTGCACTTTCACACCCGCCTGCTTGGCGTCAGGCGGCAGACGGTCAAACTCGTCGTGCAAGTCTTTGTCTGAGATCTGAAGCTTCTCACCAGACTTTGCCTGGTCGATGTAAACGTAGCGAATCTTCTTTTGCGGTTCCGGAATATTGAAGTCAACCTTATGCTGTTCGTAATATTTCTTCAGCTCGTCGTCCGTGGGTTGAATCTTCTCGGCAAGCTTGTCCGCCGAGACGACCACGTAGGAGACATCAAACGTCGAGTGTGTGCGTTTGTAGTCCTCCAGCACTTCTTCATCCGAGACCTTGACCGCGGCGGTAACGAAAGCTCTCAGGTTCTGTTGGGCAATCTCATTTCGCAGAATTCGCTCAAACGCGTCGAAGCTGCCGTAACGCGCCTTGACTATTTCCTCATAACGCTGCATGCCTACAAACTGACCGGAGGCATCGGTGAACTGCTTGAAGCCCTTCTGTTGTATATCCTTGTCGCTCGCGGAGAGTCCCAGGCGGGCAGCTTCCTGAGCGACCACGCGATCGCGAATCAAGCTGTCAACGAAGCGCTTGTAGCCGCCCAACTGCGCCATGCTTACCCGGCCGCCGAACATCTGCATGTAGTTCTCTTTGAGTTGGGCCACGTCCGCGACAGTAATCTCGTCACTGCCAACCTTGGCAACCACCGTGGTGTCTTTGTTGGCTTCGACGTTGGTGCTATTTCGACCTGGGGCGTAGAAGATGACCAGACTCACGGCCATCAGGATGGCGAATCCGACGATTATGATGCCGCGGGTGCGTTCCATCCGCGATAGTAGTTTGAGCATTATTATTACCTCTCCCGCAAATGGCGGATTGTAAAGGAGACGGAGTGAGCGTGCAACCGCGCCCCAATCAGATTGGACTTTGGACGATTGCCGCTTTCCGACCCGGATGCTATTTTACTGTCACGAATGAACTCGATTGGCAACTCAGCGGCCCTTTGGATCGGCTTTTCTCTATTCATCCTTTTCATGCTGAGTCTGGATCTCGGACTCTTCAACCGTAAAGCTCACGCCATCAGATATCGCGAAGCCGCGCTCTGGAGCGGCGTCTGGATCACGCTGGCAATGATCTTTGCCGGCATCGTCTTCTGGTATCAGGGCACGGACCTCGGGCTCAAGTTTCTTACCGGATACGTCATCGAGCTCTCGTTATCCGTCGATAACCTCTTTGTCTTCCTTCTGATTTTTTCTTTTTTTAAGGTGCCGGCGAAGGTACAGCATCGTGTGCTGTTCTGGGGCGTGCTGGGTGCGCTCGTGATGCGGCTCACGATGATCTTCATCGGCGCCGCCCTGATCAATCGCTTCCACTGGATCATTTATCTCTTCGGCGCATTTCTTGTCTACACCGGCATCAAGATGTTTCGCCAGGAAGATACCGATATTCAACCCGAAGAGAATCCGGTCGTGCGCGCGGTCACGCGTTACATACCAATCTCTCGTCACTACGAAGGGCAAAACTTTTTTACGCGGGTCAATGGCAAACTAACGGGAACGTTACTGCTGCTCGTGCTGGTGATTGTTGAAGTTACCGATCTGGTTTTCGCGGTTGATTCCATTCCGGCCATTTTTGCCATCACCACCAACACCTTCACCGTTTACACTTCAAACGTCTTCGCCATCCTCGGGCTTCGCTCCATGTACTTCTTGTTAGCGGGCGTCGTGGAAAAGTTTCAGTACTTGAGAATGGGCCTGGCAATCGTCCTCACCTTCATCGGCGTAAAGATGCTGATCGAAGTATTCCACATTTTGATTCCGGTCTGGATTTCGCTGGTTGTGGTCGCTGTCGTGCTGCTCGCTTCCGTGGCGGCCTCGCTGCTTTGGCCAAAAGCCGCCGAGATGGATATCGACCTCGAACTGCCGGAAGATTTCGACTCGCCTTTCGCAGACGATGGAGTAGAAGAGTGAATTTCCCCGCCGATTTAATTTCCCAGCCATGCAAACATTGATTCGAAACAGATAGACACAAAATTGTGAATTGACAGTCCAGGTTCTTAGTACTTTAATCCGCACACACCCTTAATTTCTTCGTTACGTGGACTCACCGCTTAAGCCTCGCGTCAACGATTCTGATAGGTCACTTGAGTTAGCGGCGGCTGCTTTTGGTCCGCCGTTGAGGTCATTGTCAAACTCGTTGCCAGGAGAACGTCTTATGTCCACAACGAAGAACCGTTCCTTTCCACGGACGCGACAAGTCGTGTCTATTGTTGCTGGTGCTTTGCTTTTGTCCGGAGCCCTCGCTGGAGTAATAGCGGCGAGGCGCGCCTCAGCGCCTGCGAGAGCGCCTCTGTTGGAGGTTTTGAAGACCACGCCTGCTGCTCCAACGCAGAGAAGACGGCCGATTGCCAACTTTGAATCGGAAGTGATCACAATTACGCCACACGGATTCGAGCCCCGGGAGATCACGCGGCCTGAGGGACAATTCCTGCTGCTGATCGACAACCGTAGCGGTCTCGCAGCGACGTCGCTTTCCCTGACTCGCGAGGCTGGACCGCGCACTCATGAGATGCGCGTCCCGCGCGACGAGCCAAACTGGAGTGACATTGTCGATCTGCGACCTGGTCATTATGTTTTGACCGAGGCCGATCATCCGGGTTGGGCTTGCAGCATCACGATTACGGCTCACTAACGTCGACGTGGTGATTGGCCCAAGGCTGGTTAGCACCTGTGCCACTTTCTCTCACTGGAGAAACTCCCATGCTCCGTCCGATTCTTCATCAACAACCCAAACGTAAACTTGGTCAGACGTGTGCGTCAGTCCTTTTTCTCTTGTTATCATTCACCGTGGCGGGCGCTCAAACCACCAGCCCCACCGATGGTTCAACCCCGCTCGGACTCTCGCCGGGCGCGCCCGCTGGTTCGCACGCGCTTAGCGGCTTTGAAAGTGTGAATCCCTACAACGGCAACCTGAACATCCACCTGCCGCTGATTGGCATTGGGGGACGCGGTGGCGCGGGAACGAGTTCGGTCCTGGCGATTGACACGAAGGGTTGGACAGTCAGACATCAGGAGACCACTGACCCACAAGGCTTCCCAGTTGACATTTACACGCCGGTGGCGAATCCGTGGGTGCCCAAACCCGGTTATGGCCCAGGCGCGTTGGTTGCACGTCAGTCCGGAATCAGTCCCAATCAAAGCTGTGGTATCACCAGATACATCTATCAACAGACACTGACGCGTTTGACTTTCACGACCGCCGACGGCACTGAATACGAATTCCGGGATCAACTCACGGGTGGAGCCCCGGCCACAGTTTCGAACGTCTGCGCTTCAACCGGAGCGTCCCGCGGCACCGTCTTTATCACCGCCGACGGCACCGCGGCTACTTTTATTTCCGACACGGTGGTCTATGACAAGCTCAGGAGCACGGGCGGAAGCCTGCTCTTCTTGTCCGGCTACCTGATGCTGCGCGACGGCACGCGCTACCGGATCGATGGCGGCGGTGTCACCTGGCTGCGAGACCGTAATGGTAACAAGGTGAGTTTCGCCTACAACGGCGGTGTTGCCACAGCCACCGATTCATTGAATCGCCAGGTGACCTACACCTACGCCGACTTCGTGAATACCTTCTCGGATCAGATAACAGTCAAAGGCTTCGGCGGCGCTACCCGCACAATTCTGGTTAACTACGCGCAGTTGGCAAACGCTCTGCGAACCACCAACCCGCGCAACGAGCCGGCCGCGCGCTACCAGCTCCAGACTTACCACGGACTCTTTCCCGAGTTGAATAATGCCAGCTCTTATAGCACCTGGAATCCGTGGGTGGTTGCGTCCGTCACGTTGCCCAACAATCAGCAATATCAGTTCTTCTATAACTGTTTCGCGGAGGTGGCCCGCATCAATCTGCCCACCAGTGGCGCGCTTGAATACGACTACACGGCGGGGTCGGGCGCAATTTCTGACGGCACGGATTTTCAGATTTACCGGCGCGTAAAAGAGCGGCGGGTTTATCCTGATAGTGCGAATCTCGAAAGCTATACCACTTACAGCGAGCCGGGCAGTGGTAATACCTCGGTAGTTGTCGATCAGTTGAGTGGGAGTGGAACGCTGCTGTCACGTGACAAGCATTATTTTTATGGCAGCGCGCTTGATTCGCTTTTCAACTCAACCGGCACTAGTTATCCCGGCAGGTTGGAAGGCCGCGAGTATCAAAGCGAAGCTTACGCCGCCGACGGCACAACGCTGCTGCGCAGGTCTCAGACAACCTGGGCCAATCGTGCGCCGGTGAGTTGGTGGTGGAGTCCCGGCGATGTGAGCGAGCCGCCCAACGATCCGCGTGTGACTGACACGACCAGCACACTGGCGGACGTCACGCCAAACCTTGTTTCGAAGCAGACCTTTGGTTATGACGACAGCGTTCCCTACAACAATCGGAACGACGTTAAAGAATTTGGCTTTGGCAGTGGAGCACCCGGCACGCTGGTTCGGGAAGCGACCACGAGCTTCGTCACTTCGGGCACTTACACCGGCACCAGCGTTCAGCTGCGCAGCCTGCCGTTGCAGGTATCAGTTTATGACGCGAGCGGAGTGGAACGCGCGCGCACGTCTTACGAGTACGACAACTACACGACCGATGCCAATCATGCTGCGTTGTGGAATCGCGCTAACATTAGCGGCTTTGATTCCAGTTTCAATACGTCTTACCTGACGCGCGGCAATGCGACCGCCAGCACCAGCTACTTATTAACGAACGGCGCCGTCACCTCCTCTATCTCCGGCTATGCGCAATACGACATCGCCGGCAACGTGGTGAAAACCATCGACGCACTGGGACATGCGACTACGTTTGATTTTAGCGATTGCTTCGGCGCGCCTGACGGAAACGCCCACGTCAACGCCGGCTCGCCGGAGTTGAACGCGGCGGGACAATACAGTTATGCCCTGGCAACTTCCGTCAGCAACGCGCTGGGCCAAACCTCCTACCTCCAGTTTGATTATTACCTGGGCCGCCCGGTGGATGCCGAAGACGCTAATGGCACGATCTACACCGGCTACTGCAACGACGTGCTTGACCGGCCCACGCAAATCGTTAGCGCAATTAATAATGCATCGCTCAAGAGTCAGAGCACCTTCAGCTATAACGACACCGCCCGCACCGTTACCGTGACCCGAGACAAGAATGCCTACGGCGACAATTTGCTGAAGGGTACAAGCTTTTACGATGGACTCGGGCGCACGACTGAGTCTCGCACCTACGAGAACAGCACCGACTACATCACCGTCCAGCAGCGACCTTTTGTAATGCGGCAAGACCCGGACACGCTTACCTGGGTGGCGGCCACCGAGTCATCCAATCCTTTCCGTGCTTACCTAAGTGAACAGGCCGTTTGGACCACCACCTTCACCGACGCGCTCGGCCGCGCCACCAAAGTGCGTACTCCCGACAACGCCATCGCTCGCACCGCGTACAGTGGCAACACCGTGACGGTTAGCGATCAGACTGGCAAAGCGAGAAAGAGTGTCAGCGATGCACTGGGCCGTCTGACGCAAGTTAATGAAGATCCCAACGGCCTGAACTATGCGACCACTTACGCCTATGACGTCTTGAATAATCTGCTGACTATCTCACAGGGAGTACAGACGCGCACCTTCGTCTACGACTCGCTCAAGCGCTTGATGTCGACGACCAATCCGGAGAACGGGACAGTCAACTACACTTACGACAACGGCGGCAACGTGCTGGTCATGACCGACGCGCGCAGCGTCTCGACCCACCTGTCATATGACGAGCTGAACCGCATGACGCGGCGTTGGTATAACGGCTCGAGCGCCACCGGCGCTACCAGCAACAACAGTCCGGCGCTACCGTCAGGCGTAGGCGCCAGTTCTGAAGCCAACTTCTACTACGACGCGCAGAGTCTGCCTTCGGGTGCGCCAACTTTCGCGCGCGGCTCGTCAACCGGCCGCCTGGTGGCGGTCACTTACGGCGGCGGCACCAGCAGCGCCGGCGATTATTTCGGCTACGATGCGCTCGGCCGCGCCGTGCTGAAGATTCAGCAGACTGGCGGCGTCAATTATCAGACGACGGTCAGCTACAGCATCAGCGGTGCAATCAATTTCGAGACCTATCCATCGGGCCACACCGTCAACTTCGCCTATGACGGCGCGGGCCGCACCAGCAGTTTCACCGGCAACCTCGGCGACGGCGTCACACGCACTTACTCTACCGGTATTGTCTATTCATCTTTAGGCGGAATGACCAAAGAACAGTTTGGCACTGACACGCCCGTTTACAATAAACTCTTCTACGATGTGCGCGGGCAGTTGTCAGAGATACGCGAGAGCACGAGCTACACCGGCCCCACCGACACCAACTGGAACCGCGGCGCCATCATCAATCACTACAGCGACACTTGCTGGGGCATGTGTGGCGGCAGCAACAGCAGCACCACGATGACCGACAACAACGGCAACTTGAAGAAGCAGGAAGTCTACATACCGGGTAACGATCAAATAACCAGCTACACGACCTGGTGGCAGCGTTACGACTACGACTCGCTGAATCGCTTGCAGCGCGTGGCGGAGATAACCGGCAACTCGTCCAGCGATTGGCAACAGGAATACGTCTACGATCGCTACGGCAACCGTTCGATTCAGCAAACCAACACCTGGGGCGCCAATATCCCCAAGCCAAACTTCAGCGTCGACGTCAACACGAATCGCCTCGCCCCGCCCACGCCTTACGCGATGACTTACGACAGCGCCGGCAATCTCACTAACGACACCTTCAGCGGCCAGGGCCAGCGCATCTACGACGCCGAGAACCGCATGACGCAAGCACAAGGATCGCCCAACAGCCAGTGGCAAACTTACACCTATGATGCGAGCGGCCAACGCGTGCGCCGCAACGTTAATGGCGTGGAGACCTGGGCTGTCTATGGTCTCGGCGGCGAGTTGCTGGCTGAGTATGCGGCCAATGCTCCGGCCGCGAGTCCACAGAAAGAGTATGGCTATCGTAACGGGCAGTTGCTCATAACAGCAGAAGTTCCGGTCACGACCTCAGCAACTTTCGTTCAGACTGATACGACCACGCTGGGCAATTGGAAAGGCGTGTATGGTAGCGATGGCTACAACGTCATCAATGACGCCGTCAGCTATCCCGCTTATGCTCAGGTGTCAGTGAGCGGGCAGAGCGCGTACACCTGGGCGGCTTCCACCAGTGACGTGCGCGCGTTGCTGAAAGCAGCCTCGCCTACCGACCGTCTCGCCGCCTGCTGGTATTCCGGGTCGAACTTCACCGTTGATGTGAATCTTACGGACGGCAATATTCATCGGGTAGCGGTTTATTCGCTGGACTGGGACGGCAACAACAGCCGACAGGAGCGGCTCGAGATTCTGGATGCGGTGAGCAACGCGGTGCTGGATAGCCGCGACGTAACTTCCTACTCCGGCGGTAAGTACTCGGTCTGGGACTTGCAAGGACATGTCAAGATCAAAGTTACGCATTTGGGACCCGCGGGTTCGAATGCGGTTATCAGCGGACTGTTCTTTGGTCCGGCACAGCAGAACGTAAGTTGGACAAATGTGAGCAGCACGATAACGGTAACGGCCAACAGCATTCAGAAAACGAGCGGCACGAATGCCTGGGACGCGGGCGCGGTCTCGACACAGACCATCGCTTCAGGTAATGGCTACGTCGATTTCGTGCCCGGCGAAAATGTCACTTGGAGAATGTGCGGGCTGGGCAATGGCGACAGCAGCACTTACTACTCCGACATCGAGTATGCGTTTTTCATGGATGGCGGCGGCGGACTGTCAATCTACGAGTCAGGAAACTATCGCGGCGCTTTCGGCGCCTACGCAGCTTCCGATCATCTGAAGGTGGCAGTCGAGAATGGCGTGGTGAAGTATTACCGCAACGCGACAGTGCTCTACACCAGCACAGTGGCGCCGCAATATCCGCTGCTGGTGGATACCTCGCTGAACACGGTTAACGCCGGCGTCTACAACGTTGTCATTGCCGGCACTGCAACCTCATCAACTGGAGCCATCCAATGGCTGGTGACGGACCAGTTGGGCACGCCGCGCATGGTGTTTGATAAAACTGGAACCCTGGCAACGACCAAGCGGCATGACTACCTGCCGTTCGGTGAAGAGTTGTCATCCGGTCAGGGCGTGCGCAACACCACGCTTGGCTATGGTGCGAGCGACGGCGTGCGCCAGAAGTTCACCAACCAGGAACGAGACAACGAGACGGGCCTCGACTACATGCATGCCAGATATTTTGCATCGGCGCAGGGACGCTTCACCAGCGCCGACTCTGTTGCCGGTTCAATTGGCAATCCACAATCGCTGAATCGTTATGCCTACGTCGGCAACAACCCGATGAACTTCTCCGACCCCACTGGTCACATGCCATCTATTCACCTGAACCCGAAACCGGGTCAGGACGGTGGCGATGAAGGCTATAGCTACAGCTGGGACGATCCGACGAGCCCGCAGGCAGTATTGCAGGCGGCGGGAATCTTGTCGGAGAGGCTCCAAAATGAAGCCAACAATTGGGCACTGGCAGACGGAGCCAAGTACGGCTGCAGCAACTGTCCAGTAAAACACTCAGTGGCAAACTTGCTCGCCATGGGTACTGGTTCCACTTCCCAGGCTAAGCCTGAGGTTAGGGTAAGCGAGATTGAGCTTCTGGGGGACTGGGGAGATGACCCGACTTCCCCTGCGGTCGGCAAAGGAAGCGTCGACGCTTTTGATTATTCGGATAACCCGTCAAAATACATTCTTGATGTTAATCAGGGAGGTATCGACCCTAACTCCATATTTACGGTTGCTATAACATTTAAGGGTTTGAAAACGGACGGCTGGGTTCCCGACAGCGCGAAGGCTACTGCGCCGACAAACGGAAGATGGAATTTGGTTGAAACTCCAACCGGTCTCGGTCCTGTACGGAAACGTCCGAAAGGTGACATGCTGACTATCCTCTTAAACATAAGGGCACGAGACATAGGGGCGCAAAACAAACCAATATCCTTACAGGTATCGGCCTTTTACACTAGTCTGTACAGGAAAGATGGAAGGGCCGGGATCGATCACGATACAGTCACGAAACAGATATTCATCAAACTTCTCATTGGCGAATCAAAATCTACGGTTCGTGAGGTTCCTTGAAGTTAAAAGGAGTTTCTATGAAAAAAGCACTTGTCGTCTTGTTTCTCCAACTTTGTTGTTGGGGTGTTTTCGGCCAAGAGAAGGCCGACGTCAAAGAGACGATCCAGTACGTTGAAGTACCACGAGAACAGGTGCTGGTAGTGCTCGTTTATCAACCCGGCTGTCCGCTGAGAATCGAGGATTCTGCATTTCTTTTCAGAACAAATAATCCACGGACTGTAATTCGATACAAAGTGCGAAACGTCTCTTCGAAGCCGATAGCAAGTTTTACGGTTAGTTCTTGGAGCACCAAGGGAGGCGAGGGGACTCTGCCTGTGCTCATGACCGGTTCCGACCATCTACTGTACCCCGGCCGCGTAGTTGACTCCTTAGAGGAAGGTGTTCAGATAGTGCCCCTTACTGAAGAACTACGGAGGAAACTTAAGGGACACACGAGTGGCTTATTTGAAGGCAAAATGCGGGAGGTCAAGTTTCTCTTAGTGGACCAAGTGCGCTTTGCTGACGGTTCCAGCTACAAAGATCAGCGGGTTTCAGAAGCCCTGAGCGATTACCTCTTTGAACACATCGGAGGTTCTGATCCCTAGGCCATAGCAACTCATGGGAGAAGCTAAGTCGACTCTACTGAACTACAATGATGTTCCAATCTAAATTATTCTTGAATTGCGAACTTATCGTCCGGGCGGCTCTGGTGCTCCTTTCGTTTGCGCTGACAGGAATAGCCACTCGGGCACAGTCTGATTTGGCGCGCGAAGAGTCGCGGTATCCTAATGAGCTGCCTAACTTACGGCTTTATGAATCAGCGAAGTGGAAATCCATCGTGCCTTATGTTTCCACCAGGGACGATGTAGAAAGGGCTCTGGGCGCTCCTGCGCGTGTGTACGATCAAAGGTTCTATGTCAAAAAATTCGAAGATTACCTTGTCGGGTACGATCATAATCTGGATTGGATAATCATCGTGACCTTCATTGCCGAAGGCGGCTCGCTGCCCCCTACACTGGTTGGTCGCGTATCGGATATTAGCCTTTATCCGAGAAAACCTATTTCTCTGCAAGGTGTGGAATTCCCTCCAGCCTTTAAACGATCAACCTATGAAAATGACAAGACTGAACTAACCGTGTATCACGATAAGTTTGGTTTGAAGTACTCGATCTATTCAAGAGTCTCGGCTGGTGATGGTCACAAGATAGGCGATATCGAAGCCATTGAATACGGCGTGTGTGACGAAGATGAAGTCAAAGCGGCGCATCCTTGAGTCAGCCAAAGCCTCACATCGGAAGCTGTATGCTCATGCAGTGTTCGGCCCGATTCAGCAAACCAACACCTGGGGCACTAGTATTACGCCGTCGCCTTAATTACTGTCAATACGAAGCCAAAGCCAAACTTCACCGTCCACGTAAAACACGAATCGCCTGACGCCGCCCACGCCTTACGCGATGACTTACGACAGCGCCGGCAATCTCACTAACGACACCTTCAGCGGCCAGGGCCAGCG
>Ga0137409_10003568_pt1 | contig 16439 bp, 15 predicted proteins | sample CZODoug1_16funga_FD_122059 | JGI IMG/M metagenome (GOLD analysis project Ga0137409, IMG submission 122059) | Vadose zone soil fungal communities from Angelo Coast Range Reserve, California, USA - CZODoug1_16fungal (Hybrid Assembly) | ecosystem: Environmental > Terrestrial > Soil > Vadose zone... | reverse complement strand
CCAGCTCTTCCTTCGAGGCCCGCGCCTCCGCTTCCTGCTCCGGGGAATGGAAAAAGATCGCGGTACGATATTGTGTGCCTACGTCGGGCCCCTGCCGGTTGACCTGCGTGGGGTTGTGATTCTCCCAGAAAACTTTCAACAGGCTGCTGTAGGGTGTCTTGGCCGGATCGTAATCCACTTCGACCGCTTCAGCGTGACCGGTGGTGTCGGTGCAGACCTCTTTATAGGTTGGATTGGCCGTCTTGCCGCCGATGTAGCCTACGCGGGTGCCATTGACTCCTGGAATGCGCCGGAAGGCCGCTTCCACGCCCCAGAAGCATCCTGCCGCAAAAGTCGCTTTTGCCATAGAAACCTCCTTCGAAACTTGTCACACAATTCTATCCCTCGGTTAGATAACTATTGCCAGCGAAAAGTGACAACCGTTAGCACGGGTATTGGGGGGAATTCTGGCGGTAATCGGGCGACACTGAGCCGCTTCATTTGGCACCCGAGGACAATTCACCGCACCACGGAGACACAGAGACACGGAGACAGCTAGGACGGGTTTCCTCTGTGTCGCAGTGCCTCCATGGTGAAAATGCCTTAGCCATCCGTGCGCATGCCGCCCGTCAGCTCACTCAGCCGCGGTATTTTGCGGTCGTTGCACCAGCGCGTCAGTTCGTCGACGACCGTTTCCGTGCCGCAAGGATCCCAATAGCTCGAGGTTCCAATCTGCACCGCGGTGGCGCCCGCCAGCATAAATTCGATTACATCTTCGCCGGTGCTGACCCCGCCCATGCCGATGACCGGAATCTTGACGGCCTTCGACGCCTCATACACCATGCGTAGCGCGATGGGTTTGATCGCAGGGCCGGAGAGGCCAGCGGTGATGTTGGCGATACGCGGGCGGCGCGTTTCGGCGTCGATGGCCATCGCGAGAAACGTGTTGACCAGGGAGATGGCGTCCGCGCCCGCGTCTTCGGCGATGCGGGCCATCATAGGAATGCTGGTGACGTTAGGAGAAAGCTTGACGATGAGCGGCCGCTCGGCTGAGCGCTTCGCCTTAACCACCACTTCTTCGAGCAATCGCGGATCGCTGCCAAAGTGGATACCGCCTTGCGCCGTGTTGGGGCAGGATACATTCAGCTCGTAAGCGGCGATGCCTTCACCTTCGTTCAGAATCTGGATCGTACGTTCGTAGTCGTCGCGGGTGTAGCCGAAGACGTTGGCGAAGACGACGATGTCTTTCTTCTCGCGCAGCTTGGGGAGCTTTTCATCGATAAATGCCCGTGCGCCAACATTTTGCAGACCAATGGCATTCAGCATTCCGGCCGCAGTCTCGAACAGTCGCGGCGGCGGATTGCCCGTGATGGGCTCTCGCGAGAGGCCTTTGACGACGAAGCCGCCAAGCTTGTCCAGTTGGACGACATCCTCGAATTCGAGCCCATAGCCGAACGTGCCGCTGGCGGCGATGAGCGGATTCTTCAGCTCGATGCCGCAGAAACGGACGCTGAGGTCAGTACCGGACTTCGGAATGTACTTCGGCATGGGCTGCGGTTTGGACTGGGGCGCGGGCTTGGGTGCAGGTGGGCTCATGGGCGGTCTCCTGTGGGTTGTAGCGCTTCCGTGAGCACGCGGCCGATGGAGCTGGAGGGAGCATTAATTCCAAGAATAGAAGACAATGTAGGCGCAAGATCCACCGGCTCGGCGTGTGTCGCATACAGGCCAGGACGGAAGGCTACGCCATAAAATGCCAATGGCACGTGCGTATCGTAGTTGTAGGGTGAAGTGTGGTCTGCGCCGCGCGTGCTGTCGCCTGCGTAGGGTGCGGGGACTGCGAACACATACCAGGTTTTCGTGGGTGCGTAACTGTGCAGGTAGCGGCGCCCGGTCTCGTTGGGCGGGACATTGCCCTTGGCGAGTTGGGCTCGGGTATAGAAACCGCGAAAACCATGTTCCATGGGCAGATTCATCATCGCGTTGCCGACCGCTTCTTCCGCTTCTGTCTCGTTCATGCCGAGATGTTGAAACTCTGGCTGCCCCAGCCAGGCGATGGGATAATCGAGCGCCACTACAAATTGGTGCCGGCCCCGGGTCGTCCCCGGCGCTGCCATCCGTTTCGCGAGCGCTGTTTCCAACGCGGCGTTCAACTCTTCGCGCAAGCAACCCGTCTTGTCCTTGTCGCTTTCGCTGCACTCGGCGCGGTAGGCGGCTGCGGGCAATCCTTGCTTCTTGGCCAGTTCCGCAACCGGCGCCATGCCGTGATCCGCGCTGAGGACGAGCACGGTCTGCGCCAGGCCGATGCGGCCGCCGAGGTCGGCGAAAAACGCGCCGAGCTGGCGGTCGAGTTCCAGCGCCATATGTTTCATCGATGGATCATCGGGGCCTACCTTGTGGCCCAGGACGTCATTCGCCGAGAGGCTTACGATGAGCAAATCCGTAGCGCCCTCCGGCTTCTGTCCAAGCTGCTCGTTCTGCAGGATCTGCTCCGCGAAGTCGAGCTCGTATTGGTTCGCGGCGGTTGTAAAGCCGGTCGCGTCGTAGAAGCCTTTCTTGTCGAAGTCTTCCGGCTTGAAGATGGCTTGCTTCGTAGCCGGCGGCAGGGCCAGGAATTCGGCCTTGGCCTGTTCGCGAAGCTTGGCCGCGCAAGGCCCTCCGCAGCCGCGGTCATTGAAGGCCTGAATCCAGGCCGGGGCTTTCGAGCTGTCCGCATAATAGTAAGTCGATGTGGTCCAGGCGCCGGTCGTGCTATCCGGCCAAAACGCGCCGTTTGCCGAAAATCCGCCGGAGAATACCGCCGCCCGCTCCTTGAGGCTGACGGCGTACACGCGCGAGCGTCCCTGTGTCGCTTGCTTCAGTTCATCGCCGAGCGTTGCCGCCTGCAGGTTGTGCGGAGAAGCGCTACCCGGAGTGCAGACGCTTTCCGGCGGCTGCTTCGACCATTCGGAAAGCCACACGAGCTTCTGGTCTTTATCCCAAACGAAAGGCACCTTGCCACAACTGTCGCCCTTCGCGTCCTTCACCAAAGCTTGCTCGGGATCCCAGTAGTCGTTGGCGAGGAGGCCATGCCCATCGGCGTAAGCGCCGGTCAGTAGCGTAGCGTGGCCAGGAGCAGTGCGCGTGCTGGCGTAGTCGTAATTGCAGTTGGTGAAGACGGCGCCATGTTCCAGAAAGAGATTGAAGCCGCCTTGGCCGAAGTCGGCGCGGTAGCGCTCCAGGTAGTCACCACGGAACTGGTCGATGACGATGATGACGACGAGCTTGGGATGGCCGGAATAGGCAGAGCCGGGAACGGCCGCAGAAGAATTTGCCGCCAGGCACACACAAAGTGCAGCGCAAACGAATAGGAGAGAAAATCCGGATCGCATAGCGTCGCTAGTATACAAGGCGTCGCTGGCGGTTACTTGATCTCGCCGTAAAAGAAGCCTGCGGGGCTTAGTACTTTCGCGCTGCCGGCGGTAACCTTCAGAGAGTGCGTCGCGCTCGGAGCGTCTTCAGGCGTAAACGTGACAATGTACTGCCCAGCCAGCAGGTTCGCGATGCTGGCGACTGCATCGGAGTAGTTTTTCTTCGTGCTCCAGAACGTCGCCCCTCCGGTTTCAGACCCGAGTCGCTGCACGTTGGTTTTCCCTGCCTCGTAGGCCCGGACCCGCTCCCTCTCCATCATTTTGTCATACGCTTGGTTGGATTCCCCTCCGCCGCCATTTTCGCCGGAATGAACCGAGATGTAGTTCTTGCCGATTGTGGTATCGGAAACGCCGTTGACGCGGTTGTCCTCCAGTCCAATAACGAAAGTTGCAACGTGCATTTCCTGAGCAACACCAATCACCCGGGTGAGCTGCCCTTCGACTGCCGTGTTCACGCGGCCGCCGAACCCCGGGCTATGTCCCCACGGATCTCGAAATATCACCAATACACGTCGCGCCGGACGAGAGTCTGAGTTCATCATATAGAACACAGCGTCGAAAACACTCATTCCGCCAGCCGAATAACTCTGGAGGGTGTTCCGGCCGCCGTTTTGATCAAGTTCCGTTTCGGATGTCGACATGTTGAAATTGAAGGCATCGTGAAGTCCCGCATTGCGGTCCAAGCCTTGAATCGACTTGGCCAATTCCTCCGGGTCTTGTTGCCAGTCGATTTTGCTGGAGGGCCACGGCTTCTTGCCACGTGCCGAAATCACGAAGGCTTCGTCAATCTTCGGACGGACCACTCGCTTCACGAGGTCGATGGCCGCAGCTTGTTGCTGGGAGAACGTGTCCGGGGCTGCGAGTAGGACTACGGCGAGGTGCAATGGCACGTCGGCGGCATTGAATACCTTGAGTGCGGGCACGACATGGTTATTATCCATGATCGTGAATTGCTCTTTGGTGAGGCCGAGCGCCGGCACACCGCTCCCGTCGGTCGCCGAAATAAGAACCGGAGCGAACCTCGGCCGAGGGGCCGCGGCGGGAGACGTGTTGAGCTTTGGGCGCGCCGAGTCGACCGTCTGGGCAGGCAGCTCCGTACCCTGCGGTGCTTGGGTAGGAGGGTTACCCTGCCCCAAAGCGGCTGCACTCCAAACACCCAGGAAAAGTATGAGTTCCGGAATCGTGACGGTTTTCATATTCCCTCCAGCGTCAGGAATTCTACCTCAAACTGGAAGTCAAAAACACCAAAAACATCGCACACAAGGGCGCAGCGTGTGGTCGGCTTGGATCGCAGGGGGGCCGTGGAAACCTACTTCATTCCCTCCAGGATCGACCCCACAATCCCGCCAACAACCCCGCCCTGCGCGGTATTCTGGACCTCGCGAGTTGGCATGTATTCCATCAGCTGGTGCGCCAGCTTGGAAATCGGCAGAGTCTGGAGCCACACTTTGCCCGGCCCGGTCAAGGACGCCAGAAAAATCCCGTCTCCGCCGAAAATCATGTTCTTGATTCCGGGGACCGTTGTGATCTGGAACGACACGTTGGAGTGAAACGCCCCTACATGGCCCGGATGTACGCGCAAGTTTTCTCCGGGCCGCAGCTCCTTCAAAATCAACTCGCCCGAAAGTTCCAGCCAGGCGATGCCTTGGCCGCTTACTTTCTGCAGCAAAAATCCGTCTCCGCCGAACACGCCCGCGCCCAACGACTGCTGGAACCCCACGCCCAGTTGGATCTGCGGCGTGGCACAAAGGAACCCGTGCCGGTGGATCATGTACTCGTGTCCTGGAGCCACCTCCACCGGGACAATGTGCCCGGGAACCCTCGTAGCAAAAGCGAGTTCCCCAGCTCCGCCCATGGCGCGGTATTCCGTCATAAACAATGTTCCGCCGCCTGCTACTCGCTTGAGTGCGCCGAAGAATCCGCCACCGCCGCCGAGCTGCGTGTGCGTCGTCATCTGGATCGCGCTTGACATCCAGGAAAGCTCTCCGGCCTCGGAGATGATGGACTCGTTCGGTTCCAGAGTGAATTCCAGAACCGGCATGGTCGTGCCTACAACGCGGCTTTGCATCGGCAAACTCCTCGGGATGGGTAGGTCGGACGAGGGAAGTATACAAGGCAGGCGCACTCCGGAGACAGGTCGAGCGACCCGCGGAGTTTCAATCTCCGCGGCCGCTGGCTCACGTGGCGAGCAGCGGCCGCGGAAACAATCATCACGTACTACTTGTTGATGTCTTCCTTATTCTCCAGCCTCTTGACCATGCCGGCGAGTCCTACCTGGAACTGCGTCGGCGCCATGTCGTGCGATTTCTGCATTTCCTTCGCGGCGGCGGGAAAATCCCCCTTGGCCGTCAGTACGCGCGCTTCGCCCGAATGCACGAACCACTGATCCGGATGGTTCTTGAAGTTCGCTTCAAAAATCGCGAAGGCCTCTTCCTGTTTCTTCTGCCCTTGTAGCTGCCGCGCGTAGGAATGCAATTGGAATGGGCTAGCCTTTGCCAAAGCCATCTTCTTGGCCGCAGCCGCATCGTCCGCTTTGCCCATCCCTTCCAGAATTTGCGACTTGCTGAGCAGGTTGTCGTAGCGCTCCTCCACCTGAATCGATTTCTCCTCGTACGCCAAGGCGTCATCCAGGTGCGCCTTCGTGCTAAGCAAATATTGCGCCGCATCATCCCATCCATCCCAGGTGTACTGCGCGATCCCTCGAAGCTGCTTGTGCAGACTGGCCGCAACAATATCGTTCACGTTCACTGCGATCTTGACGGGCACAGCGACCTTTTCCCAGCGCAGCGTCAGTGCCGCTGAATCGGCCTTTAAATCGTCGAAGTCATATGTAACCGCATCGTGGAGGTCCGTTGCTTGCGGCTTCACGGTCACACGCAGGGCATCCTCTTTCTCGTCATACGTAAAGCTGCCCCAAGCGTCCGACATCTTGGAGAAGATCACGGTCCACTGATCCTCGCCGGGAATCATGTGCAAGCCGTAAGTTCCCTTGTCGAGGGGCTGGCCCTCGACGGTAACCGGATCGCTGAACGTGATCGTCGTATTCTCGTTGGCTCCGGCGCGCCAGACTTGACCATAGGGCACGAGGCCGCCCCAAATCTTGCGTCCATTCGCCAGCGGCCGGTGATAGTTGATGGTGACATCGGTGATGCCGATGCGCTGGGTTAGCAAGGCATGCTGGCTCTGCCGCGGGATATTCACCAACGCGGATTGGGCGAAGCAAAGCTGGGCGGTGAGGACGCTGCTGATAAACAATCCAAGAACACAGAGTTTTCGCATAGAGGCTCCTTCGGGGTGGAATATTGCTGAGTAAATCTTTGTTGGTGAGTCCTTTGTAAGTTCGAATCTTGCGGGCGGATTGAGCCCGGATCACACACGTCTGCGGATCAAAACACGCCAGCATAGACGAACGGCCGCTGTGATGGTTAGCGTCCAGTGACGGGAGGTGTTCGGCGTGGGATGAATTTCGGCGCCCACATCAGCCCCGTCTTCCATGTGCCGCCCGCGAGGCAGCTAGGCCGTCAATCGTAAGGTTTCAAGTAAAATGGGTTTCAAGCAAATAGACTTAAGAGTGGTCAAAATTGACCAACCGGTGTCCGCGAAACGGCGCATTCTATTACGCATGTCGAGCAAGAAGGAACAAGCCCTGAGCGTCCGCTGCCCCACTTGTGGAGCGAAACCAGGAGAAAGATGTGAACTGAGCACTGGCCTACTCCGTACCGAGCCTCACCGCGATCGGCGTCTGGCGGCTTCGGAGAAGCGGCCTCCCCTGATTCGGCTCCTGATACCCAAGCCTAGTTAAACGAATTTGCGAACCAACTTCGCTAAACCACCTTCAGTTTGCGCCGAATTACGACCGCGAAACCGATGAGACCCGACCCGAGAAGGCCGAGCGTGCTGGGCTTCAGGCAACGTAGTAATAAGTTTGACATCGCTGCTCGCAACGCCGCCATCGGCGAATGCGGTCAAAGGTAAACCACCGACTAATACCGTTAGGAAGATGATTTTCTTAGTCATACTGGTGGATCTCCTGCCTTCAGCCAGAACCTGGGCGTCATGAAATCCTGGGGAGGGCCTCATGGCATTTGAGCCGGGAATGCACCTGCCATTTCCCGATCCTTTTGCTACACCCAGTTTGGGACTTGCGGACCATGAATACTGCCCAAGAGTGACCACTTCTGAAGGAATTCACTTCCGTCCGCCCCGCCCGCCCTGACCAAGACGGTGCAAAAGTGCTCAGTCCCAGGAAGCGCATGGCGCTATACTTTGGTATCTATGAAGATCGCGGTGGCCAAGAAAATCCGCGAGTTTAGCTCCACGACCTTCCTCGCGACGATTGGGGGAGGCAGGAAGATTCTTTCCTTTTCCAAGAAGCAACCGATCTTCTCTCAAGGCGATAAAGCCGACGCTGTTTACTACGTGCAAAAAGGAAAAGTACAGCTTACTGTCGTATCCACGGCCGGCAAGGAAGCCACTATTGGCATCGTGAGCGCGGAGAACTTTTTTGGCGAGGGCGCCCTGGCGGGCCAACTGCATCGCATGGGTTCCGCCGCTGCCTTGACGGATTGCGAACTTCTCCGTGTCGACAAGAAAGCGATGATTGACGTCCTACACCAGGAGCCTGCGTTTTCCGAAGTGTTCGTCGCCTATCTCTTGGCCCGGAATATCCGCTACGAAGAGGATCTCGTCGACCAACTCTTCAACTCCAGCGAAAAAAGACTGGCCCGCGTGCTGCTCCTGTTGGCTCGTTTTGGCAAGGAAGGCGTGCCGGAAACGGTGGTCCCTAAAATGAGCCAGGAGACGCTCGCTGAGATGGTCGGAACCACCCGTTCACGAGTCAGTTTTTTCATGAACCGTTTCCGGAAAATGGGATTTATCGACTATTCCGGCGGCGAGGACGGCGGTCTGCAAGTGCACAGCTCGCTGCTCAACGTGGTTCTGCACGACTAGACTGCTTACATCGCAGTCTACCCCAAATACAACACATGAATGTAGGTGCCGAGCCTGGCATTGTAGGCGAGGTAGAAGCCATCGTGATCGGGATCCTCAAAGATCACGACCCGGTCGGAATCCCAGCGCCAGTCATCGCAGAAACGGTAGTCATAGGGCGCGACGTTGAAGTAGTATCTGCCAAACCAGAAGCGCTCCCGATTCCCTCCCGAAAGACGGAAGTCGTGTCCGCGGCCAAAGCCGCCGTTGAAGCGGCCGTGCTCCCACGGGCGCTCGACGCGATAGTGCGCATCGCCTCGGCCTCCGTCATGTCCGATCCAGCGGTCATTCGAGTGGACGTGCGGAGCGGCCGGGTGCCCGTCGTGGTCGCGATAGTTGCGATTTTCGTCGTGATACTCGCGACCCCGTTCTGGACGGGGACCGTGTTTCGGGATACGCTCGCCACGATCATTATGACGATCATGATTACTGCGGTCGTGTTCCTCATGCCGGTCTTGAGCAAAAGCGGGAAAGGCGACCATCACCACTGTCGCAAGAATCGCTAGCAATCGTTTCACGACAACCTCCGGAGACCCTGATTTAAAGTTTCGCAGAATAGCTTGAACCAGAATGTGCTGAACTTACGCAACGGAGATGCCGTTGCGCCGTTCCACGCAAAAATTCCTCGGCGGGATTCCAGGTGACCGCCGAGGAACAAGGAATAAGGAGTGTCCTCTATCGACACTTAGCCTAAATAGTCCCACCGCGACTGGCTGTTCAAAACTGCACACTCTTGAATTTTTCCCGATATAGGCAGTGACAACGCACTCTTGCCGTAGGGCCGGCGACGCCGCGTGGGAGCACTTTCTCTGATACCGTGTTCTACGCGAGGCTCGACCAATGAAAATACTCTTCTTCTCCTTCTTCTTCTCTTTGCTGATTTCATTCGCGCTTTTGCCGGGCTCCTACGCGCAGGCTAGCGCCGTTGATCCTGTTCCTACGGCTCCACTCCGCGTTGTCATTCTCGGCATGGTCCATGGCCACGTCGAAGGCTTCCTCTCGTCGTCGCTGCATCGGTCCGATATCCAGATCGTGGGCATCTCGGAGCCCGACCAAACTGTTGCCCAGAGATATGCCGCGCAGTTCAAGCTCGACAAGAACCTCTTATTTGCTGATGCAGAACAGATGCTGCGCCAAACCCACCCCCAGACCGCGCTCGTCTACACCAACACGTTCGACCACCGCCGCGCCGTCGAACTCTGCGCCCGCTACGGCGTCCACGTCATGATGGAGAAGCCGCTGGCGGTCTCTCTCGAAGATGCCCGCGCCATCGAAAAAGCCGCGCAGCAGGGCAAGATTCAGGTCGTCGTGAATTATGAGACTACGTGGTACCGCAGCAACCGCGCTGCCTACGACATCGTTCACGAGAAGACTTCAGGAAAGCAGGGAATTGGCCCCGTCCGCAAAATCGTTGTCCACGACGGCCACGAAGGCCCGAAGGAAATCAACGTTGCCCCCGAGTTTTTGGCTTGGCTCACCGACCCGAAACTCAACGGTGGCGGTGCGCTCTTCGATTTCGGCTGCTACGGCGCCGACCTCGCCACCTGGCTCATGGATGGACAACGCCCCACGTCAGTCACTGCCGTTACCCAGCACATCAAGCCCGACATCTATCCCCGGGTCGATGACGAAGCTACCATCATCGTCACTTATCCGCAGGCGCAGGCCATCATTCAAGCGTCGTGGAATTGGCCCTTCGGCCGCAAGGATATGGAAGTCTACGGCCAGACCGGCTACGCCATCACCGTGGAGCGCGACAACATCCGTGTCCGCCGTCCCGGACAGCAGGAACAGCAACTAGCCGCCAAGCCCGTTCCAGAGCCAGAAGACGATTCGCTCACGTACCTTCGCGTCGTCGTCCTCGGCGGCCTCCATCCAGAGGGATTGTCTTCACTTCAGACCAACCTCGTGGTGACAGAAATCCTCAACGCCGCCCGCCAGTCCGCTGCCTCCGGCAAGACGATTTACCTCGGGAGCAAGGACTAGCGTAGCTTGTCCTACTTGTACACCTCACTCGCCGTCTACTGCGAATACCCGATTCCTAGTTGCGCCGAGCTGAGTTCGAATTCCTATCAGATGCCGAAACGCTACAGGAACATAAAAGATGAGCTGCGAGTCCGTACCAGCTTCTGGTCAGGAACGGGAGTGTCCGCTTCCCCCGTAACAAACTGCTCCGCAGGAGAGTTCCATGCGAAACGTGTACGAGGTATTGCAAGAGAAAGAAAACGCCATCCAGCGAGTCGCCCGCGAGATCAAGATCTTGCGGCTGGCGGCTCCGCTATTGAGCGAGGACGTGCCAAGTGGGGCGCCAACCCACGATGTGCACAGCCATGACGCGCCAGCTCAGAACGCATCGACCGAGGACGCGAGCACCCACGACGCTTTGATCAATGATGTGCTGAGCGAAAACGCGCTTACCCTGAATTTTCCCCACGATATTCGGGATGATGACGCCAGTACCGGAATTGTATCGGCGCCCTCCCGCTTCACGAGCGACCTTAATGACGCGGAAAGCGATGGCCAGGACGAAGAGGACTCGGACCCTGGAAAGAAAATCTCGGGACGGCTAAAGCGACTGGTCAAGCCCTTTGTCAGTTTCGTTGCCGGCTAGTGAACCCGGACGTTGCTACATTCAAGGCACGATTACGAATCTTTACTCGGTAAGCTTTGATCCGCATAGTGCTTCTACGCCCCTAGGAAACAAATTCGCCTCTCCGTGCATCTTACTAATTAGTTAATGGAGGACGAAGCAATGCGAAAAACTTTACGTTGGTTTACAAGGGCGCTCATGATTGCCGCCGCCGGGGCGCTCCTTTTCACAAGCCTGGCACCCGCGGCCTTAGCCCAGCGTGGCCGCGGAGTGTTTTTCGTTCACCCGGTGTATAGCCCATTCTTTTACAGCTATGGTTACGGATACGGTTATCCCTATCCATACTGGTACGGTCCGGGCTATGCCCCCGCGAATGTTGGCTATGTCCAGATCGATTCGCACCATCTCAAGGATGCCTCACTCTACGTGGATGGCGGCTACGCGGCCAAAGCCGACAAGGCCAAGAAATTCGCCATCGGCCCAGGCACCCACGATATCGAGTTGCGGGACGCCAGCAACCACACGTTCTTCCGGGAGCGCGTGACGGTGTTGATCGGCAAATCGACAAAGATCGACGTACCGGACCAAGCCGCCTCGAATCAAGCGACGCCGAACCCGGGCGCACAGAACTAATACTGGAAGGAGCTTCGTTCGAAGGAAGTCAGGCAGTAACGACCCGAGATCCTCCCCCAGAGCGGATCCCACCCGCCAGCGAAACTTTAGCGCGGCGGGTGGGATCTCGAACGTAGCGCCCACACGCCAGGGCAAGGTTCTTGCTTAGATGTGGAACGCAAGACATTCCTCTCCGTGCCATAATAAGTAGCCCGCTTGGAGGTGACTATGCGGCTCCCCGCCTTCTTTTGCTTTCTTTCCCTCTCTGCCGTTGTCGTTCCAGTTAACCTCTGTGCTCAGACCGGCGCACCTGAACCCTCTTCGAAAGGTACGCAGAAAGCTGTGCAGGTTTACCAAGACGGCGGCGTTACCGAAACCTTGCAGAGCATCTTCATTCCGCCGAAAGCGCGCGCCCCGTTCTCACTCACTCTGCAGACCGAGTGGGTCAAGACGCTCTCCGATGGTGGCACCATCACCCTTGTCAACCAGCGTCACATCGCTCGCGATTCCAAGGGACGCATCTTCGAGGAACGTCGTTACCTCGTTCCTAAAAACGGAAAGTTCGAATCCCAAATCACGATCATTCAAATCGCCGACCCTCACACTCATATCCTCTACAATTGCTTTCAAGATTCCCGCAAGGAATGCGTGCAGCTCCCTTATGACGGCTCCACTTCCGTCGAATACAAAGTGGCTGGTCCTCCGCCTGGTCCGTTGCCGGATGGCATCGGCACCGCCAGTCACGAGGAATTGGGTAAGGAGTTCGTCGAAGGCGTTGAGACCGTCGGCACCCGCGATAGCGTCGTCTACAACCCCGGCATCTTTGGCAACGACCTTCGGCTCACCGTGGAACGCGAATACTGGTATTCCCCGCAGCTGGGAATTAGTTTGCTTTCCATCCGTTCGGATCCTAGAATTGGCAAACAGACCTTTCGCGCCACTGAACTTGTTCTCGCCGATCCCGATCCCGGACGCTTCGAGTTGCCGAAGGGTTTTAAGGCCGTCGTCCCCACTCATCCCCCACTACCAGAGCAATCGGAAACCAACGAACAATGATTCCTCCAGCCGCCCAGCCAAGCGCAAGTGTGGCGTCGGTTTTGCTTTTGTCTAGAGCTGTTCAGTTCGCCGCACTCACCGTCAGGTTCGAGAAGTATGCATCGGTAGTCGGATGCGCCCACAGCTCGATCTGGCCGTGGGTGTCGCCGAGCTTCAAATCATCGACGATGAGGCAGGGCTGGTGCGCACCATTTACGTAGAGTTGTGCCTTGGTACCGGAAACCACGATCTTCATCTTGGTCCAGGCGCCGGCTTCCAGATCCACGTAGGACTCATACACGCCAGGGCTCTCCTTCCGGAGACGATGCCAGGGAAAGTCTGGTATCGACTCGTACTGCGTGGAGTGGTTGCGGCGGAGTTGGTCGTCGGCCCGCCCGTTCGTCGGTCGCAGATAGATGTTTTCTCCCCGCGCACCATGATCCTGTGCTCGGAACACGAGGCCGATGAATCCCCGCGAATCCTCCGGAGCGCCCGTGCGCGGTGCGCCGGCAACCTCCACTTCGATTGTTCCATTATGGAAAGCAGAGCCGGTTACAATCGCCAGCATGGAAGCATCGTCCAAGGGATGGTCTGGCGCCGCTTTGTCCGGCCAGCCGACCAGGTGCAGCGCGCGACGTCCGCGATACGTTGCAATCTCAGCTTTTCCATTCACAGCTTCGAGGCCATGCAGCGAGTCCAGCGGGGTTGTCGCGACCGGAGTTGCTTTCGTCTGAGCCAGCAACACGATGGCAGCGAGGACGAGACCTATCAGCGATGCAAGGGCGCGAACTTTCCGCATAAGAAACTCCTCCGAGTGAGTTCGAAGCTAAATCTTGACCGAGTTCACAGTACGCCTGCGGCAAAAGTACCCAACATAGACGAAAGTCGAGTGTCAGAGTTAGCACGATGGGACGCGAGGGGTGGGCTTTTGGGCGGCGCAGTGCTTCAGCACTGCGATCCCAGCCTAGCCTTGAGACCGGCTTTAGCCGACAGGTAAGGGGTTTCGTATCAGGGTATGGCTTCAGCCATGCCGCACCGCCGCATTATGAACTCGCCTTCAGGCACTGAGTCCGGAGGTTAGAGTCTGGGTCTGCCCAACTAAGGTCGGGCCACCCACCCCAGACCTCTCCGGTAAACTAGATGCTTCATGCTTGATCTAGCCTTCGTACGAGACAACCTGCCGCTGCTCGAGGAAAAGCTGCGCCAGCGCGGTATGGACCCAGCTGAGGTTCTCAAGGACTTCCGCGAAATTGACACCCGGCGCCGTCAGGCCATCACCCAGATGGAGACGCTGAAGGCCGAGCGCAACCGCGCTTCCGAGGACATTGCGCGCCTGAAAAAGAGCGGCCAGGACGCGACGGCTGAGGTGGAGAAGACGAAAGCTCTCCGCGAAAAATCGCAGGAACTCGAAAAGGCAGCCGAGGAGCAGGACGCCCGCCTGCGGCAGATTCTCACCAACATTCCCAATGTCCCACACGCGTCCGTGCCTGTGGGCCACAGTGCCGACGCCAACGTCGAAGTTCGCCGGTGGGGCGCGCCGCCCAAGCTCGATTTCGTTCCCAGGCCGCACTGGGAACTCGGCGAGCAGCTCGGCGTACTTGACTTGGAACGAGCCACCAAGCTTACCGGGGCGCGCTTTGCCGTCTATTGGGATCTGGGTGCCAAGCTCGAACGCGCCCTCTCCAACTTCATGCTCGACCTGCATACACGCGAGCACTGCTACACCGAAGTCCTGCCGCCGTATCTGGTGAATTCCGACTCGATGTACGGCACGGGGCAACTGCCCAAGTTCGCCGCCGATTCGTTCCGCGTGCCGCACGGCGAAAAAGACCTTTGGTTGATCCCCACGGCCGAAGTGCCCGTAACGAATCTTTATCGCGATGAAACCCTCGACGCCGCCCGCCTGCCGGTTAGCCTGACGGCCTATACTCCCTGTTTCCGTAGCGAAGCCGGCTCCTATGGGAAAGACGTCCGAGGCATCATCCGCCAGCATCAGTTTCAGAAAGTCGAGTTGGTCAAATTCGCCCATCCCGAGCGCTCTTACGATGAACTGGAATCTCTGACGCGCAACGCCGAGCAAGTCCTGCAAAAACTCGGCCTGCACTATCGCGTGATGGCCTTGTGTACAGGCGACATGGGCTTCTCTTCCGCCAAGACCTACGACATCGAAGTCTGGCTTCCTGGCCAGCAGGTCTTCCGCGAGATTTCTTCGTGTTCCAATTTCGAGTCGTTTCAGGCCCGCAGGGCGAATATTCGCTTCAAGCCGGAAGGGAAGGGCAAGAGCGAGTTCGTCCACACGCTCAATGGCAGCGCACTAGCCGTAGGCCGGACGTGGCTGGCGATTCTCGAGAACTACCAGGAAGCCGACGGAAGCGTTATCATTCCAGAAGCGCTCCGTCCCTACATGGGCGCGGACCGCATTACAGCCAAGAAATTTTGAGGCTTGGTGCTCTCAGTAGGACATCTAAAGCCGCAGCAGCAACGTTTGCGGAGCCGCAGACCGGAGACTACACTTGGAACGCGTTGACAAACTCACCACAGTCCCTTCCGCTCCCGCGCTGCCGATGAACTCCGTCTGGCGCACAATCCGCGGGTACATATGGTGGTCGTACGAACGGGGAAGCTTGCACTACGACATTATGGTGACGTTGATTCTGCTGTTTGTGTTTCTGTCGCCGTACGTCATCAACTTTAATGACAGGCCGATTGAGCGGAACCCACATTCGACTGGGGTGACGGTGACGCCGGATGGGGCTGGCGGATTGGTGTATCAGATTGCGGCGGCGGCGGTTGTGGGGACCAAGGACGCTGACGTGAGGGATTCGCTGCGGCGCGTGATCGAGCCCATTGCCGGGGAGATCAGCATCACCCGCTACGAAGCCGTGCGAGATGCCACGGGACGCATCCAAGCGTATAAGGTTTGGGTGGTTCGCTAGCGGTCTTGGCTTGTCCATCATAACTCCGGAGAAATCATGTACTTAGATGTCCGTCGGGTGATCTGGAGCCTTATCGCAGGGGTGGTGCTTGCCCCGCTGGCCCATGCTCAGAACGCCTCGGCCGCGGCACTCCTGGAGAAGGTGCTTACACAGATGGATGCCGCCGCCAAGGACTTCCATACCTTGCAGGCTGCCTTCGTCTGGGATCAGTTCACGAAGGTCGTCCAGGATACCGACACCAGCAAGGGCAGCGTCTATTTTCAACGCGAAGGCGGCGGAATTAAGATGTCCGCCGACATCACCGATCCCTCCCCCAAAACCGTCCTTTTCGTCGATGGCGAGGTCAAGATGTATGAGCCTAAGATCGACCGCGTGACGCAATACAAGACCGGGAAGAATCGGGCCGAGGTCGAGAGCTTTCTTGTGCTGGGCTTTGGCGGACGCGGGCACGATCTGCTTAAGCCCTATGATGTCAAGTACATAGGGAAAGAGACGATCGACGGAGTGGAAACGGCGCAATTGGAGCTTGTGCCCAAATCCGAGAAGGCCCGCGGCCAGTTCTCGCAGATTCTGTTGTGGATTGATGGCAAGACCGGCGTCTCGGTCCAGCAGAAGCTGCTGCAACCTTCGGGCGACTACCGCCTCGCCAAATACTCGAAGATCCTGATCAATCAGAAGCTTCCAGACGGTGCCTTCAAACTCAAGACGACGCCAAAGACGACTTACCTGACACCCCAGGGTTAGAGCGGGTCTTCGCGATTCCGATTGGGGCCGAAGCCCCCTGATTTCACAGAATGTTGATTCGCCCGCTTGAATCCCGATGCTACCGTTGACGATTGTGGCACGGGTGCAAGCAGGTCAAAGTACGAGCTAAGGAAAGCTCGGGAGTGC
>Ga0137409_10003567_pt1 | contig 16443 bp, 12 predicted proteins | sample CZODoug1_16funga_FD_122059 | JGI IMG/M metagenome (GOLD analysis project Ga0137409, IMG submission 122059) | Vadose zone soil fungal communities from Angelo Coast Range Reserve, California, USA - CZODoug1_16fungal (Hybrid Assembly) | ecosystem: Environmental > Terrestrial > Soil > Vadose zone... | reverse complement strand
CTGCCCAGCTGCGCCAGTTGCTGGGTTACGAGACACGCATGGAAGTCGATGCATTTCTGAAGAGCCATGGCGTCGAACTGGAATACACACTGGAAGACATTGAGCGGGATCGCGAGGTGCACCGGCTACTCGGCCTATAGATGCAATCGATCGTAGCTGATACGACTCCCTGAACTACCTCGTACTTACTCCAAGCAGCCGACATTCTTCCAAACCTATATCGAAGGGTTTTTATCCCCCCGTTGTGAAGGCCGAGCTGGCCCATGCAAATACGCCAGCTATCGTGCGCGCGTGGATTTCGCAGCCTCTCCAATGGTTGGAAGTAGTGAGCCTGAAACAGCCCGTCGATTCGGCTCTGGCACATCTCGAGGCAGGCGAGCGCGAAGCGATATCGCTTGCGTCCGAACTCCAAGCCATCCTTTTGTTGATGGACGAACGAGACGGAGTGACTATAGCTCGGCATCGCGGATTGAAGGTGGTCGGCACGCTCGCAGCGCTGGACCTTGCTGCAGCCCACGGACTGCTTGACTTGCAAACCATGGTCGACCGGTTGCGCGCGACCACGTTTCGGTCACCATTTCGGCTCATGGTTAGCATGCTGGAGCAGGATGTCGAACGGAGGAAACGTCAAAGAGAACGACAATAGCCGATCGCGGACAAACAGAATCTGGGTACAATAAGGGGACGATAAGAGCTGACCTACGGTACCTTGTGGTATCAATCGATGTCCGCCGACACCGTTTGATATCAAGCGATTACATCAAAACGCTGGGCTGTCGCGGCAGAGGTCGTGAGTTCGAGTCTCGTCGTCCTCGCCATTCTTTTCGCCCGTGTTTAAGCGGTTTTTTGCACTGCACGCGAAGCAGATTCATCCCGCAAGAGCCGATTCTGCCAACGCGTTGCCAACTTCTCGGAAGGTAACTCGCGGACCGTTTAATTGAGGCCTTGAAACGAGCGGATTACTTCTCCGATCCAGGAGCCGACTTGAGCGACGAATCCGGCTGGCACGATGCAACCGCCACGAGCACTGGTCTGTTTTGCCGCTTAATTCGAATTCGATAACCGCAGCGAATGTCGTATTCTAATGAGTTCAACCGGAATCAAATGAGCGAATCTCTACATCAGGATGACCAACGCAGAAATGGCCTCTTGCGCAGCGTAAAACGAGCGGTCATTAAGTTGGGAACCAGCACGGTCACGGGCTCCCAGGGCGAACTCTCCTTGGAACGGATCGAACCGACTGTGCACGCAATCGCAACTCTCCAAGCGAACGGCCGCCAAGTCGTCTTGGTATCTTCCGGCGCCGTCGGACTGGGCCGGGGGTGGCTCGGACTCCACCCTTCTCGCCTGAAAGACATGGTAACCAAGCAGGCTTGCGCCGCCGTTGGCCAGAGTTTGTTGATGGAAGCCTATAAGAGGCTGTTTGGTGCGTACGACGTGAAGATTGCTCAAGTGCTGCTGACCGAAGAAGATTTCAGCAACTGGCAGCGTTATTCCAACCTGCGCCGAACAATGGAAAAACTGATTGGATTTGGTGTTTTGCCCATCGTCAACGAAAACGACACGATTTCGACAGCGGAACTGGAGACCGTTGGTAAAAGTCCTCATTCCGTAGCTTTCAGTGATAATGACCGGCTGGCCGCGCTTGTCATGAGCGGCTTGGAAGCAGACGCGCTCATTCTTCTCACGAATGTCGATGGTCTCTTGGGTGAGGAGACTTCTACGAAACACAAACGCACAGGATCAGGAAATCGCCCGCAAGTGATCCCCCTGATTTCGAAGGTGACACCGGAGTTGAGAGCTCTCGCGGGCGGGCCGTCGCAATCCGGGCGGGGCGGCATGGTGACGAAGCTTGAAGCAGCCGAAATCGCCATGAATTGTGGTGGAGTGGCCGTGATCGCCAATGGTAATAGGGCGGAAACACTTCCACGCATCTTCGCGGGCGAATCGGAAGGGACTGTTTTTCTGCCGTCCAACCGAATGAAGGGCAAACGCCGCTGGCTTGCCTACGCGGCCGGGGTCCGTGGCCGCGTCGTCGTTGACGCGGGCGCGCAGCGTGCCATAACGTGCGGCAAAGCCAGTTTGCTCACATCGGGTGTCGTTCGCGTTGAAAAACCATTTGGGCCGATGGATGTAGTAAGCATCGCGAACGTCGACGGCAAAGAATTTGCCCGAGGCATTGCCAACTGCGCTAGCGAGGCGGCAGCGACGACCCGCGTCCTCTTTACTCGCGACAACATTGTTCTCATGGAGCGCGAAGGATGAGCGATACCCCTTCAACGGCACCATTCGCGGACGTCGCTTCCATTGCGCACTCTGCGCGGAAGGCGTCCCGAAAGCTTGGACTTCTTTCGGGCGAAACGCGCAAAGTGATCCTCGTAGCAATTGCGGACGCGCTCGAAGGAAATGCCGGGCGGATTCTGGCTGCCAATGCAAAGGACTGCGCCGCCGCGGAAAAGCTCCTATCTACGGGAGAGATGACCCCACCCCTGCTTTCACGGCTGCGGATCAAAGAGAGTGGCATCTCCGAGATGGCCGCCCGTGTCCGTGAAGTAGCGAACCTACCCGATCCCCTGGGAAAACGGCTGGCAACCACCGAGCTCGACGAAGGCTTGATCTTGCAAAAAGAATCCTGCGCGCTTGGCGTGATTGCGGTCGTGTTTGAATCCCGCCCCGATGTCGTTCCGCAGGTTGCTTCGCTGGCTCTCAAGTCCGGCAACGCGCTTGTGCTCAAAGGTGGTGCCGAAGCCGCAAATAGCAACGAAAGCATTGTGGCCGTCTGGAGAGAGGCGCTTTGCAGGTTTCCCGATGTACCTCAGGAGTCCATCCACCTACTGCGATCTCGTTCGGATGTGATGGAGCTCTTGCGTCTTCAGGGCGAAGTCGATCTTTTGGTCCCGCGCGGTTCGAAGGAGTTCGTTGCCTTCATGGAGCAGAACAGCCGTATCCCCGTCCTGGGCCACGGTGAAGGAATCTGCCATGTGTTCGTCGATCGCGCTGCGGATCTGAGCAGAGCCGTAACCGTCACGTTAGACTCTAAGGTTCAATACCCTGCAGCTTGCAACTCCGTCGAGACCCTCCTTGTGCACGGGGATGTCGCCGCCGCATTCCTGCCTAGAGTCGTCGCAGAATTAAAAAGAGCAAATGTCGAAGTTCGTGGCTGTCCCCGTGTTCTGGCCCTGATTCCAGAGGCAGAACTGGTCCCCGCGATCGAAAAGGATTGGTCGACCGAATACTCCGACCTCATCCTCTCGGTGAAAATTGTGGATACGTTGGAACAGGGGTTGGAACACATTCACAAGTACGGTTCGAAGCACACAGAATGCATTGTTACGGAAGATCAAGCAGTGGCCGAGCGTTTTTTGCAGGAAGTTGACGCCGCCGGAGTGTTCCACAATGCTTCGACACGATTTGCGGATGGCTATCGTTACGGCCTCGGCGCAGAGGTGGGGATAAGCAACGCCAAACTACATTCACGAGGTCCGATGGGCATCGAAGGACTAACGACCTACAAGTACAAGCTCCGCGGAAAGGGCCACATCGTTGCCGAATACAGCAGCGGCGTCCGCCATTTCAAACACAAACCTCTCGGATAAAAGGAATAGCTCGGACGCAGGCAACCGGTGTGGAGCGGGTGCTTCGATGCGAACTATCGAATTTTCTTCTTGACAACCAGAAGCAATTCCATAATATGGCACGCGTGCCACAATCTAAGACAACCGATTCTCCCTACAAGGTCCAAGTTCTCGACCGTGCTTTGGCGGCCTTGGCGATATTGGCAAAGAGCTCGAGCGATTGCAGCCTGGCGGAACTGTGCCCTGCGCTGAAGCTCCACAAAAGCACGGTGCACCGGCTGATGATGGTGCTGGAGCAGCACCGGCTGGTGGTCAAGAACCCGGATACTGGGCGCTATCGTTTGGGGCTGAGGCTCTACGAGTTGGGATCCAGAGCGATCGATGGGCTCGATCTCCGTGGACGTGCGCGGCCCTATCTCGACCGCCTGCAAGCCGAATTTGGAGAGACCGTGTTCTTTTGCATTCTCGACGAGGGGCAGGTCTTTTACGTGGAGAAGGTCGAGTCGCAACGCAGCGTGCGCACCGCGTGCACGGTAGGAAGCCGCGCACCCGCGTATTGCACTGCGGTCGGGAAGGCCATGCTAGCGGAGCTTCCGGAGGCGGACGTGAGCAAAATTGTCCGCCGCTGGGGGTTGAAGCCAGTTACGCCAAATACCATCACTACTGCTAGTGCGTTGAAAGCTGAGTTAAAGGCGGTCCGGTCGCGAGGCTACGCCATCGATGACGAAGAGAAGGAGGAAGGTCTCCGGTGCATCGGTGCTGCCGTGCGTTCTCATTCCGGAAAGCTGGCTGCGGCCATGAGCGTTTCCGGACCGGCCTTTCGGATGACCAAAGAGAGGGTTCCTGAGATCGGCCGAGCGTTGATGCAAGCGGCGGGCAAGCTTTCTGCTGAATTGGGGTACCAGGCAGCCACGGCAGAGTTGGTTCAGAGCGCAGCCAATTAAAAGGGTGTAAAGGACCCGGCGAAGGCCGGGAATTTTTTGGGCCAGAGATTGAGTGAGATGCCGTCTCACAATGCAGTACGCGGTTTTCAGCCAGAAGATTTCCGAGTTTTTCCTCTGATGGCCAAGAGAAAACGGGTTGGAAAGAAAAAAGAAAGGAGGTTGGCCGCGAAGAATGGGAGGAAAAAAACGAGATTTCTATTTTTTCGAGGGGGGTGTTCTTGTGAGAACGAAACTGTCCAAATCAAACCAAGTTGTTTGGGGCGGTGAGTTTCCTGGGTGGGTATTGAAGACGGCAGCCGTTATGTTAGCGGTCTTATTGACTACTTGGGTTGTCGATACGGCCGCGGCCCAGAGCATCTTCGGGCGCATCGCTGGAACTGTCACAGATTCGCAAGGTGGTGCGATCGCGGGCGTGAGGATCACCATCGTCAACGAAGAAACGAAACTCGAGAGGCAGACGGCGACTGATCCTAGCGGGTACTATGTGGCCAGCGATCTGCCTGCCGGTGCGTACAGCGTGATTGCGGAGCAATCCGGCTTCAAAACACTCAAAAAAACTGGGAATGACCTATCTGCTGGCGCTCGTTTGACAGTGGACTTGAGCCTGCCGATCGGTGAGATCTCACAAAAAATAGAGGTCGCGGACGTAGCCGAAACGGTGAATACCACCTCGGGTGAGCTCGCGCGAACGATCGATTCGAACGAAGTGAAAGACGTCGCCCTAAACGGACGGAACTACATGCAGTTGCTTTCTCTCATTCCGGGCGTAGCGATCCAAACTGATGACGAACTTAACTTGACCACCAGCTTGGCCACGAACAATCAGTCCGTCAATGGGAACCGCAACGACTCCAATTCTCTTTCCGTGGACGGCGGTTTCAATCTTGACTCGGGCTCGAACAGCAGCCAGATCAATAATGTCGGTATTGATTTCATTCGCGAAGTCGCCGTCAAATCTTCGAACTTTTCAGCGGAGTACGGGCGAAACTCCGGCGCCTCGGTGAACGTGGTGACCCGCAGCGGAGGCGACAGGTTTCATGGAACGCTCTTCGAGTTCATCCGGAACAACGTTTTGGATGCGAGAGACCCTACTCCGGGCGCTGTAAAAGGGCCCCTTCGATTCAATGACTTCGGATGGGATTTTGGCGGTCCCATCAAGCGCGGAAAGCTCTTCTTTTTCGCTGGCGAGGAATGGAAAAGGATCCGGCGGTTTGCCAACGCGGCAACAAGGAACCTCCCGACAGCAGCGGAAATCAGCGGCGATTTCAGTGCGTTACTTGCGTTGCCTGCTCCAATCGTGCTTAAGACGCCGGCGAACGCTCCGGCCGGCTGCGCCATTACGAGCAACGTTATGAGCCCTGCGTGTATCACTAGCGACGGCAAAGCGATTGGCGCGGTTTACACCGCAATGAGACAAGTGGCCAGCAGTGTCAACGACATCTTGTCAAAGACGGGAAGCGTCGGAACGTTTCAGCCAACGAACCCTTTTGACTGGCGGGAAGACCTCGTGAGGATCGACTACAGTATCAGCAAAAATCACAGTCTTTATGGGCGCTATATTCACGACAACTATAATTTGATCGATCCATTTGGAACATTTTCCCAGGGCGGTGTTCTTCCTACGACTCCCACCAACCGGCTTCGTCCCGGCTATAGTTATCAGGTGGGCGAAGTGTGGCTGATCAGCTCCAATTTGGTTAACACAGCAAGAGTGAATGCTTCCTGGAATAGCCAGCACATTCCTCCCGTTGGCGACACCTGGAAACGCTCCACGTACAATTTTGCTTTTCCCACGGTGTTCAACGGCGGACTATTCCCCGGTGGAATTCCCGACGTCACCGTTGGGCCAGTTCCTGGAGTTCCGGCACCGGCGCCATTTGAGGGCCCCGCCTTCTCCCTACTCTCACCCACCACGGATATCGCGCCAACGGACGACTTGACTTGGCAGAAGGGGTCTCACACTTTCAAGACAGGAGTGTTGGTGGTCCGCAACCGCAAAGACCAGAACGGCCGGCCGGGGTTAAACGGTGCTTCTTATAACGGGACCGTTGTTTTTAATAGCAGTAATACCAACACGACGGGCGATCCTTTTGCTGACGCGCTCCTCGGGAACTATCAGCAGTACACCGAAACATCCTCGGATCCCATCGGGCACTTCCGTTTCACAGACTACGAAGCATATGTGGCCGATACCTGGAAAGCGACTCGTCACCTTAGCCTGGAGTTCGGAGTGCGATATCAGCACCCCGGGCCAACGTACACTCAAGGTAACAACGTTACCAGCTTCGATCCGAGTCTTTACCACCCGGCGCAGGCCGTAACCGTTACAAGCAAGGACAAGATCGACACGACGAAAGGCGGCAATCGCTTCAATGGATTGGTGCGGGCGGGAAGCGGCGTGCCTGCCGATCAGTTAGGGCGCGTGCCTAACGGAAACAGTCCTCAAGTGCTCGCTGTGCCGGCTGGGGCGCCCCGCGGTTTCTACGATGCGGAGAACCTCTTTGCGCCGCGCTTCGGATTTTCCTACTCGCCATTCAAAGACGATCGGACGGCGATTCGCGGCGGATTTGGTATTTTCTACGATAAACCCGAGGGCAACATCATATTTCCTCTGCTCAATACACCCCCATTCCCCCAGGTAGCGTCTTTTCTGAATGCCAATCTTTCAAACCCGTCCGGTGGTTCAGCGCCGGCCACGGGCCTTGTCCCGGATATTAATTCCATCGACCCCCATTTGAAAGTTGCCCGCACCATGAATTACAGCCTGGGCGTGCAACACGAGATGCCGCTTGGCATTCTCTTCGAAGTCTCGTATGTGGGTAACGAGGGACGCCACCTAATACGCCAGCCGGACATCAATCAGCCGAGCTTTGCGGTCCTGCAGGCCAATGCCGCGCTTCCCGCGCCCCAGCAGTTGACGACCAACCAACTGCGCCCTTATCTGGGCTATAACCGGATTCTAATGTTTCAGAGCGATTCGACATCCAATTACAACGCGCTGCAAGTCTACGCAACGAAGCGCAAGGGCGACTTCATGGCCTCGGTCAGCTATACATTTTCGAAAGCGCTCACCGATGCCAGCGTCCTTGGCGCCCACAGCGATAATCCGGCAGTTCGGAGGTTCAGTTATGGCGTGGCGGACTTCGACCGACGAAACGTTGTTGCAGTCACGTACATTTATGACTCTCCATTCTTCCGAAATCGAGGCGGGTTTGCTGGCACGGCTCTGGGCGGCTGGCAATTGAGCGGAATCACTCGGGCGCAGTCCGGGCAGCCGATTACGATTTTGGCCAATGCTCCGCTTGGTGGCACGATCGTGAACGGGAAGCTGATTGGTAGCGTGAACGTGAACGTGCGGCGCGCGGATGTGGTTCCGGGAGTATCGCTTGCTCCAACTGCTCCCGGTCAATTCTTTAATCCGCTTGCTTTTGCGGCCCCGTCTCGGACAAGTCCGGGTACGAGCGGCGTTGGCAGCGTCATCGGCCCTGACTTCTTTGCGACGGACCTTTCGTTGCGCAAGTACTTCAAATTGCCCAGGGAAGGTATGAACCTGATGTTCCAGGCGGACTTCTTTAACGTCTTCAACCGCGCAAACTTCGTTTTGGGCGGGCTCGGTAGCGCAACCCTCACCGTGGGCTCCTCCGGCAACTTCGGAGCGGTGGGAGCGGCCGTCAACCCGCGCAACGTTCAGTTTGGATTGAAGTTTAACTTCTGAGCGAAGTGGTCCGGAGCGGAAATCAGATTTCCGCTCCGGACGTTCACCCATCATGGCGACCACACCTTAACTATGTGGGAGCTGATGGTTTCCGCGGTTGCGTCTTACGGTCTGAGCCGCCGCCGCATTCGCGCAGTTCAAGTCGTGGGCCATCTGGCCGAAAAACAGTCGGATATTGCGAGAGACCAGGGATAGCATGTGATGGAGGCACGTTTCTCGCGCTTGCGGCAAGCGCTGCGAGGAATCCTTCAAAGGAGTAGTTCATGAGTACGCAAACAAAGGGCGCCTCCGAAGGAATGATCTTCCGAAAGACGAATGCGCAGACCGGGCGTCACGTCTCTGTGACGCCGCAGAACAGCATGATGCGGCACCTTGCTTATGGCCGCATCATCCTGAATTCTTCCATGCCTGCGGTCTCTTTTTCCGCGGGAGGCCGAGAAACTGCTCTGATCTGCCTATCGGGGAGAGCGGTCACAAAAACAGGCGGGCGTGAATTCGAACTCGGGCAGTATGATGCCATCTACATTCCACGCGATTCCGCGATTGAGGTATCCACGAAAAGCGAAACGGACATCGCCGAATTCTCTTCCGATGTCGAAGACAAGTATCCCCTCCAAGTTGTACGCTATGCGGAAACATCTCAAGACCCGGGGTTGAAATTCAGCACCGGGGGGCCCGGTTCTTCGCGGCAGTTAAATATGTTGATTGCGAAGAACGTGGAGGCCGGGCGCCTGGTAGCAGGATTTACCCACTCCGATCCCGGAAACTGGACGAGCTGGCCACCGCATGAACACGCCAAAATGCTGGAAGAGATGTATGTGTACTTCGATATGCCGGAGCCGGCCTATGGGATTCAGCTGGTATACAGCAACATGGAATATCCGGAACTTGTTACCGTAGTGCGAGAAGGCGACGCGGTGCTGATGCCCAGCGGGTATCATCCCAATGTTTCCGTACCCGGACATCGCATAGCCTTTTTGTGGGCGATGGCGGCGCATCGTGAAGTTGAAGACCGCCAGTTTGGGGTCGTAAACATCCAGCCAGGATTCGATCGAGGTGGCTCCGGGCTGGAAATTGGACGGAAACAATAGACGTAGCGTTCAAGGCCGCCTGAAAAATGGACCAGCGACTTGCCAACGTCAAGACTGAATTATGGCCTTGGTTTTGTTTCGCCTTCTTAGCCTGAAGCTGATTCCAACACAGCACGGACGAGCGTGAATCGATGAGCCTCGAAGTCTTCCAATTGAACCGCAAGAATGCTCTCGTGACGGGTTCGCACCGGGGCCTGGGCGCCGCAATTGCCGTGGCCTTGGCAAAGGCCGGCGCGAACGTGGGTTGCCATGGGCGGGACCCGAATCCCGGTGCTGCCTGCGACGAGGTTCGCGCGGCGGGCCGCAAGACATTTTATTTTCCCGCGGATTTGGCGGACTCGAAGTCGTGCTCGGGGCTTATCGAGAAAACCATCTCAGCATTTGGCTCCATCGACATCCTTGTAAACAACGCCGGAGTGATTCGGAGGGCTCCGGCCGCGGAATACCCCGCGGAATTCTGGGACGAACTGATTGCCGTGAATCTGACGGCGGTGTTCCACCTGTCGCAGCTCGCAGCGCGGCACATGCTTGAACGAAACAGGGGAGGCAAAATATTGAATATCGCTTCCCTTCTTTCCTTTCAAGGTGGAATCCTGGTCCCGGCGTATGCAGCGGCAAAGGGCGGTGTCGCCCAGTTAACGAAAGCGCTGGCGAACGAATGGGCAGCGAAAGGGATCAACGTGAACGCGATTGCGCCGGGATATATGGCCACCGACAATACCGTCGCATTGCGAAACGATCCTGTGCGTAGCCGCCAAATACTCGATAGGATTCCTGCGGCGCGTTGGGGCGAGCCGGATGATGTAGCAGGCGCAGCGATATTCCTCTGCTCATCCGCGAGTGACTATGTGCACGGACATGTTCTTGCCGTGGACGGAGGCTGGCTGGCGCGCTAGGGAAACCTCTTCTCAGGTGAAAGGACGAAGAGAGATTACCCGCGGCGATCTGAACAGCCTGGGTTGATAGGAGAAAGCAAATGGAAACGCGAACAAACACTTTTCCCGACCTCGTAGTGGTTGCGCACGAGAAAGGCAAGGAGTCCACGCCGGAAAGTGGACTAAAACGCCGTGTGCTTGCCTACAACGACAAACTGTTTCTTGCCGAACACGAGATGCTGAAAGGCTGGGTTGGAACGGTGCACGAACATCCGCACGATCAAATTGTATATGTCGTGCACGGCCATATCCTGGTCACCTGTCAGGGAAACACGTTTGACGCTCGAACAGGGGATACTTTCGTCGTTCGCGGTGGCGTGCAACATGGCGCGTCTGCGATCGAAGATTCTCGGGTGGTCGATGTCTTCACACCGTGTCGGGAGGACTACATCCGTTGAGACGCTTTTGTTGGGTCGTATGATTAACGTATCGCTGTCGGAAAGCGGGCGAACTCATTGACGAGAAGTCGATCGACAACACGATGCGAAGAAGAATGCTCCTTACAGTAGAAATGCTCGGATTGATTCTTGCCGGTCTTCTCGGTGTCAGTTGCGATTCGTTAGCACAAACTCCGGCTGACGCATCCCAAATCCAAACTTCCAACCTCGATCAGCAGATCCGGGATTTTCTCCAGAGGGAGGTGACAGCCCACGTTTCCGATATCAAGACTCTCGGCCCTCCCCCGGACCGCGTAGTTGGCGCGTTGACGACCGGCGAATTCTCCTGGGGAACATTCATGCGAACTCTCGGCGCCTATTCGGAGTTCGCGGGGACGAAGACGATTGCGAACCACGACGTCCCACAAATGATTGGAAAAATGGCTCAGATCGAATGGAACCATGGAGGAAAAACCTGGGGCCAACTCTACGCAGCAATGGCCCTCGAAAGTTTCGGGACGGACCTGAAACACAATCTCTTGTGGCAGGGATTGTCTTCCGAAGAGAGGGCAACGTACGCCGCCTTGCTTGACCCGGGCAGATTCTACGAGGCAAAAACCCATACTCTAATCCATCTCCCTGAAAATTATTTTGGTGTCGCCGCGCGTATCGCTGTGATTGACTACGAACTCGGCCTCAACAAGGATCGCGCCTCTCTGGATGACCTGCTGAATCAGGCCGCAAAACAATTCACCGGCGGCGCCCTTTTTGCCGACGATGCACTACCCACCGGTCGTTACGATCGATATTCCAACGAATACGCCAGGGCGCTCTATGAAGCGGCGGAGCTCGCCGGACGCGACGACCTCCTGAAGGCCGTCGCGCCATCGCTCAAGGAACAAATGAAACTGTGGTGGGACCTGCTGTCGCCCGACGGCTACGGTTATTCCTGGGGCCGCAGCCTCGGCGCGATTAGTTACATGGACACGATGGAGATTGCGGCCTTTCTCGGGAAGCATCCCGAGTTCCGTCCCGCTCCGCTTCCGCAGCTTGCGTCCGCTTATTTTGCTGCATGGTCGTGGCTGCGAAGGGACTTTAACGATGAGACGCACTTGCTGTCCATATTTGCGTTCGGAAGGGGCGACTACAGCTACATAACAAAAGATCGGGAATGGCAGCAAACTACAGCTTTTTTCGGAAAGGTGATCGCTGCTCACCAAATGTTCATGAAAGCACTGGAAAAAGAAGGAGTGAAAAGTTTTTCTCGGCAACTGAGCCTGGCTGACGTTGCACGCTTTGAGTACTTCCGAAACGGCCCCGGCCGCAAATTTGGAGTTTGGGTTGTCCGCCAGGGAAATATCCATTTTGAGCTGCCATTCGTCACCGGACCGAAGGCTGCAACATCCGATTATGAGCCGGCGCCTCATGGATTTCCTGGTTTCGTTGTGCCCGTGGAGAAGGTCTACCCGTGCATGGTTCCCTTTCTAGAGCTGGAAGATGGGCGGACCATCGCTCCGGCGGACGGCGCGGATGCGATTAGGCCTGCAGCTGATGGAAAGAGCGTCACTGCGTTCTGGAAGGGTTGGGTAGTGGCCGGGTCCAAAGCCGGAGAAACTGTGGACTCAGCTCTCGTCTCTGAGGTCACCTGGTCCCTGCAAGGAAATAGTCTTCACAGAGTGGAATCGCTCATTACGTCAAAGCCGCTGAAGATTCGTCGACTCTGGCTGGCGATTCCGAGCCGCAATAGCCATTTTGAGACCGTGGAGCTTGGCAACGCTCGAATCGAGCGACTCACTTCAAACGGAACGACGCTGGATGTGCAAGTCAAACATGCCGACTGGCCAGTCCAGATCTCCGCCTACGCGACAGGCGACGATTCTCTAGGCAGGGGGGATCGAGGAGCTATTCCCCTGCACTTGATCCTTGAATCGAAGAGTATCTCCCTAACACCGGGGGTTCCCGAAAGTTGGGAGATCACATTGTCTACCCAATAGTATTTGGATGAGCGGATAACGGGAGTCGAACTCATGTCCGAAGTTTGGGAAGGTCCCGCTTATTGGATCTGATGGCTGGGCGCAGGAAGGCCACGGCTGCCAACCAATGACAAGTACTTAGGCATCGCTAGTCAGAAAATAGCCGCATTTTCCACCATTTTCCTAATATGGCAAAATGAGATCGATATAAGTGCCCCCCGTTCAGCATGTTAGGGTTTGCCAGTCGAAGCTTGGGAAGCTAGCAGTGAAAATCCATAGACGCTTGATCTGGGCGTCATACGTAGCGCGCGGCTTTCCGGCGGTCGAAGAGTTGGTATAATATGAATTAGGGAAATACTAAGGTTAAGAAAGGGATGGGCATGAAGAAGAACCGACATACGAAACGAGTTGCGACTGGGTTGCTTTTTCTATGCGTGATGCCCGGACTGACCCGCGCCCAGAGCAGTACACCTGGTCCGATGCCGGCTCCGCCCAAGGCCGCACGTGTGTCTCGACCGAAGAGAGTCCCCAGCAAGGCGGACGACTTTGCCGGATTGAACCTCACCGATGACCAGAAAGCACAAATTGACCAGATTCATCAAGGTATGAAGACGCGTAGGGACGCGGTGGTCAAAGACGAAAAGTTAACCGCGGATCAAAGAGATGCGATGCTGGAAGGGTACGAGCGTATGGAGCGCGGTCAGGTTTTCAAGTTGCTGACGACGGAGCAACGGAAAGAAGTTCGTGAGAGGATCCGTGCCCGCCACGCGGCAGAGCAAGTGGAGCAGAAGAAGCAGTCTCCGCCAAAGAGAAAATAGGAGACTGCGGATTAGTCCCGAAAGTCTTACGGGGCCACTGTATCTCTCTACCCGCCGTGCTCTAGAATTTGCGAGGCTTGCGCGAGGGTTTCTTCCTCTGTGCCAGCGGTCGAGTCGGCGGTTGGCTCCGCATCCGGATTGCTTCGAACTCATCGCCCGGCTGCCAGCCGATCAATTTTGGCAGTGAAGCCGCCTGGACTCCGAGATCATAACCGAACATCGCCATCTTTGCATCGCCAGTAAAATCCATTCCCGGGAAGTATTCATCGGTCGGTTGATGGTAGCGGTGTTCCAGGTAATCCCGTTCCTGTGCCTCACCCCACGCTTCATCATGTCCTTTGAATTTCAATCCCTCGCCAATTGAAAACGACGGAATCCCCACCCTTGCCAAGCTGAAGTGATCCGACCGGTAATAATACCCCGCTTCGGGATGTGCATCCGGCCGAATCGCCAATCCCAGCGTTTTCGCCCGCGCTTCCATGGTGGGATAAAAGGTCGTTCGCTCCGCCCCACTTACTTCCACCTCCTCTGGGTCACCGATCGGTGCCAGCGCGTCGTAGTTCAGGTCCAAGGAGATCTTCCCCGGGGGCACTGGGGAATGCGTGCCCAAGTATTCCGAGCCAAGTAGCCCCTGCTCTTCCGCCGTCACCGCCGCAAACAAAATTGTCCGCGGGGGCGCTGACGGCGTCATCTGCGACCACGCGCGTGCCAATTCCAAGAGTACGCCGCACCCCGTGGCATTATCCACCGCGCCGTAGTAAATGTTGTGGTCTTTCTTGTCCGGATCGATACCCAGGTGGTCGTAATGCGCCGTGTACAATACGGCTTCCTCTCTTAGTATCGGATCCCTCCCCAATAGCGCCGCCAGCACATTCCTCGAAACGAACGGCCGCAACTGGCTCGCCACGCGTGCTTGCAAGTGCACTGGCAATTCGATCGGATTGAACTCTCGCGACTGCGCCTGCTCAAACAGCTTGTCCAGATCCAGGCCCGCCGCCTCTACGAGCCTTTTCGCCACTTCGACGCGAATCCACGAAGCCGCTTGCAGCTTCGGAGATCCATCCAGCTTCAGATACGACTTTTCGTGCCCCCAGGAGTTCCGGACCACCTCCCAGCCGTAACTCGCCAAGTCCGTCCGGTGAATGATCAGTGTGGCCAACGCTCCTCGCCGGGCTGTCTCTTCGAATTTGTAGCTCCATCGTCCGTAATACGTCAGCTCCTTGCCTTTGAAAAACTTCGGGTCGTCTGAAATCGGCTCATTCACGAAAAGTAGCGCCACTTTGCCTTTCAGATCAACGCCCTTGTAGTCGTCCCAGCCATACTCCGGCGCCTTGATCCCGTATCCAACAAAGACAATCGGCGCGTCGATATCCGCCTTCTCCTTCTGGCTTTCGTTGCTGGTCACGTAATCGTCGAGATTTTTCAGTGTCCATGTTCCCCTGTCAGCCGACACGAAATTGAACGACGTTTCGCCAAGCGTCTTCACCCCCACCATCGGCACATCCTGAAAATATGTGCCTGTGTCCCCAACTGGCCTTAATCCGTACAGCGCAAACTGGGCCGCGATGTATTCAGCGGCGGCGCCCCCGCCACGTTGCCCGGTGCCGCGTCCCTCCAGCAGATCGCTGGCAAGAAATTTCACGTGCGCGCGGATCTTTTCCGGGTCCATGTGAACCGACGCAGGCTCCGGCTTGTTGGCAGCCACTTCGCTGGCCGGCGCCCGTCTCGCCTGAGTCCTGCTCGCCTGCGCGCGAACGTATGACATGCACAGCGCGGTCGCAAGAATAACTCCTAGTAGAAACTTGAACTTTCGCATGACTCGCTTTCCTCGCTTGGAAATGACGTTTCTGGACGAAATGTTGCACATCTCTACGATTACTACGGATGAAGCAAACTTTCTACTAGTACGTTGAAACTGTGTCTCCTTCCCATCATCTGCTTTGCGAACCTGAAGCCCTTTGCGTCACCTCTTGGCCCGGTCCTTTACCAAGTTCTTCAGTTCGGACATCTGTCCACCGTTCGACGGATTCCTGACTTGCGGACACACGCTACAGCCCCGGAGAGATCCTTGATGCACGACCTTCCGCAGAAACAAGGCGTCCCCGCTCCCCTGTTCGAATGTGCGGCGCGGTATTGCGGGCGTCAGGCGCGACATTCCAGCAGCCGAAAAAGCTATATAATAAAATCAAATAACGCGCTTCACTCAAGAAAGAGATGCGCATGAACAAGAACCGATTTGCGAACGAGTGGCGGTTGCAGCTGGATTCCTTTTTCTATGTGCGGCACCAGGACTGACCCGCGCGCAGAGCAGTCCGCCCAGTCCGGCACCGACTCCGCGCAAGACTTTACCCGCAGCTCGACCGAAGAAAGACACTCGCCCAACGGACGATTTTGCCGGATTGCAGTATATGGATGACCAGAAGGCAAGAATTGACCAGATTCATCAGGATATGAAGTCGCGTATGGATGCCGTGCCCAAAGACGAAAAGTTAACCGCGGAGCAGAGAGACGCGATGCTCGCAGGGTATCAGCGTATGGAGCGCAGCCAGGTTTTCAAGGTGCTGACGACGCAGCAGCGGAAAGAGGTTCTCAGGCGGGTGCGTGCCCGGCGCGCCCCAGAGCAAGAGGAGCAGAAGAAGCAGTCTCCGCCAAAGTGAAAATAGGAAGACTGGTGATCCGTCCTGAACTACTTAGCGAAGAATGGCACGAGGGCCGTCGTTTCTGCGTTGCAGACAAGCGATTCGAGCGAGACGGATTGGGAGTCTGATTTTGGTGTGCCATGAAGCGACGGCCTTTTTTATTTTTTTGTGAGAAATTCCTGCCAAGAGCAACCACAGTGCCGAATCTCAAGCAGAACCCAGACCGGAGAAGTCCGCTTTTAGGTGCCGCTGCTCACTTGCTCTGAACTTGGGTCCGGGGCTGCGGTGAAGGCTTGGTGAAAAGAGAATCGTCCAGTTTGGGGTTCACCACCACGCTCTCGATGGTCATCTTGTGCGATTGCTTGACCCCTTGCAC
>Ga0137409_10003566_pt1 | contig 16445 bp, 17 predicted proteins | sample CZODoug1_16funga_FD_122059 | JGI IMG/M metagenome (GOLD analysis project Ga0137409, IMG submission 122059) | Vadose zone soil fungal communities from Angelo Coast Range Reserve, California, USA - CZODoug1_16fungal (Hybrid Assembly) | ecosystem: Environmental > Terrestrial > Soil > Vadose zone... | reverse complement strand
GAACCGCCCGGAGACCTCGCCAAAATTGAACTGAAGGGCGACAAGGCCCCGGCCGCGAAGGAGAAGCCGCGCACGCTGGTCGCCGCCCGCGCGCAAAAGAACATCCTGGCGGGCGAGAAAGTGAAAGAGGATGGCGGCGCCAAAGCCCACGGCAAAGTCGCTTTCAACGTGAAAGCCACCCCCTTTGGCGCTTACGACGCGGCCTTCATCGCAGCCGTGCAGCAAAGATGGTACGATCTGCTCGATAGCTCCCAATTCACCCAACAATCGGGCAAGGTCGTGCTCGAATTTCGCTTGATGTATGACGGCCGGATCACTGATATGAAGTGCAACGGAAGCTCTGTGGGCGATCTGCTGGAGTTACTCTGCCGAAGGGCCATTACTGACCCAGCTCCTTATGCCAAATGGCCTGACGACATGAAACGGATGATCGGCAATAATTATCGCGAAGTCACATTTACATTTTACTACAACTAAATAGCGTCGAAATAGAGAGAAGACATGGACATATTTTTCATAATCGCACTGGTGGTGACATCGATCATCGGAGTGGCCTTTGCCGTCGAACGCGGCCTGGGCCTGGGCGTTGATGCTCTGACACTGCGGCTCCTGCGCGGCGATGGGCGCGGCGACGGTGCTCAGCAGGACGAGCGACATCATGTATGGCTTCATGGTCCCTCCTCTAACGTTCCGAGAATCGCACCCCGGTCTTCCCGGCGTGCACCTCGCCGATCAGCCAGGCCGGCACCTTGGCGCGGTCTGCGGCCTGAACCACGGCGTCGACGTCATCGCGTGCCACGACAGCGATCATGCCGACACCGAGGTTGAACACCCGGCGCATCTCGTCGACGGAGACCTTGCCGGCGCGCGTCAGCACGCGGAACACCGGAGGCCAGGGCCACCCACCGACATCGACGACCGCCTGGCACCCCTCAGGCAGCACGCGGACCAGGTTGCCGGCGATGCCACCTCCGGTCACGTGCGCCAGCGCGTGCACGCGCTGCAACACGGGCGCCACGACCGGCGCGTAGCTGCGATGGACGGCCAGCAACACTTCCGCCACCGTGCGGTTCGTATCCGGGAAGCGATCGTGGATGTCGAGCTTCAGGTCTTCGAACACGATCCGCCGTGCCAGCGTATACCCGTTCGTATGCAGTCCGTTCGACGCGTAGCCGATGAGTACGTCTCCGGGACGCACGCGGTCGCCATGCAGCGCCTCGTCCTCCTCCACGACGCCGACGATCGTTCCCGCCAGGTCGTAGTGCCCCGGCTCGTACAAGTCGGGGAGCTGCGCCGTCTCGCCACCGGCGAGCGTCATCTCGTGCGCGCGGCAGCCGCGCGCGATTCCCGCGACGATCGCCGCCGCGATTTCCGGCACGAGGCTGCCGGTCGCGAAGTAGTCGAGAAACGCGATCGGCGTCGCGCCGTGCACGAGGATGTCGTTCACGGAGTGATTGACGAGATCCTCACCCACGGTGTCGTGCACGCCCGACTGCGCGGCGACGAGCACCTTGGTCCCGACGCCATCGGTGGACATCACGAGGACGGGCTTCTTGTATCCCTCGGGGACGCGCACCATGCCCCCGAACGCGCCGATATGCCCCACGGCGAGCGGCGTGCGGGTCGCCCGCACCAGATCCGCGATGCGGCGCTTCGCATCGTCGGCGGCGTCGAGGCGCACGCCGGCGGCGGCGTAGCGCTCGGTCACGCCTTGGGTCCCGGGAGATCGAAGTGCACCAGATCGCGGAAGGCGCGGACCCGGGCATCGACCTCGCTGAGCGTCACGCCCTCGAACCGCTGCACCCCGAACGCCTCGACGGCAAACGAGCCCATCGCCGAGCCGTAGACCATGGCTCGGCGCAAGTTATCGAAGCTGATGTCCCCAGTGCGGGCGACGTGGGCCATGAAGCCGCCGGCGAACGCGTCTCCGGCCCCCGTGGGATCGAAGACTTCCTGCAGGGGGTACGCCGGGACCTTGAACGTCGTGTTCGCATCCACGAGCAGCGCGCCGTGCTCTCCCTGTTTGATCACGGCCATCTTGGGCCCGCGGCCGAGGATCCATTGCGCGGCGCGATAGATGTTCCAATCGCCCGACAGCTCGCGGGCTTCGGAATCATTGACCATCAGGATGTCGATGTGGCGCAGCAGCTCGAGCAGCACGTCGCGTTTCGACTGAATCCAGTAGTTCATCGTGTCGCAGGCGACCAGGGTCGGCTTTTTCACCTGATCGAGCACGCTGAGCTGGAGCTCTGGGTCGATGTTGCCGAGGAACACGAAGCGGGCGGCGCGGAACTTCTCGGGAATCCGCGGGCGGAACTCCGCGAACACCCCGAGCCGGGTTTCGAGCGTCTCCCGCCCCGCGAGGTCGTAGGAGTAGCGCGCCTTCCACCGGAACGATTCGCCCTTCTGGCGTTCGACGCCGGCCAGATCCACGCCGCGCGCCGCCAGGGCCGTCAGGTGCGCTTCGGGAAAATCGCTGCCCACGACGCCGACGACCTGCACCGGATGCAGCACGGCGCCCGCCATCGAAAAGAAGACGGCCGCGCCGCCGAGCGCGTCGGCCGTTTCGCCGAACGGCGTGGCAACCGAGTCCAGCGCGATCGAACCCACGACGAGCAGGCCCACGCTACATCCGTTCCGGGGCGTTGATCCCCAACAGGGTGAGGCCATTGGCCAGGACCTGGCGCACCGCCCGCGCCAGCACGAGTCGTGCCGCTTCCTCCGGCTCCCCCAGCACGCGGTACTTGTGATACCACCCGTGCGCGATCCGGGCCAGCCCCTCGAGGTAGCCCGTGATGCGGTGGGGCTCGAGGGCGGCGGCGGCGCCGGCCACGATCGACGGAAACTCCCCCATTTCCTTGAGGAGCTCGAGCTCCTCGGGCTGGTTCAGCACGGCGAGATCCACGCCTGCGGGGTTGACGGTCTCGGGTGCGCGCGTGGCGACCCGGAAAATCCCGGTCATGCGCGCATGGGCCATCTGCACGTAGAAGACCGGATTCTCCTCCGTCTGACTCTTGGCAAGATCGACGTCGAACACGAACTGCGCGTCGCCGCGCCGCATCAAGAAGAAGTAGCGGGCGGCATCGACGCCCGTCTCCTCGAACAAGTCGCGCAGGGACACGAAGTCGCCGGTGCGTTTCGAGAAGCGGACTTCTTCCCCACCGCGCATGACGCGGACCAGCTGCACGATTTCGACGTGCAGGAAGTCCTCGGGGTAGCCGAGCGCGCGCAACGCCGCCTGCATCCGCGGGGTGTAGCCGTGGTGATCCCCACCCCACACGTCGATGGCTCGCTGGAATCCGCGCTCGTGCTTGTGGCGATGGTACGCGATGTCGGGCACGAGATAGGTGTACGTGCCGTCGCGTTTGCGCAGGACGCGGTCCTTATCGTCGCCGAAGGCCGTGGTGCGCAGCCAGAGCGCCCCGTCCTCCTCGAAGGTGTGGCCGCGTTTCGTCAGCTCGGCGAGCGTTTGCTCCACGAGCCCCTCACGGTAGAGGTCCGACTCGTTGAAGATCACGTCGAACCGGACGCGGAACTCGACCAGGTCTTCGTCCTGCTCGGCGCGCTGCGATCGCACACCGATCGTGCGGCAGCGGCGCAGGCCCTCGTCGGGCGGGAGGTCGGCGAAGCCTTTGCCTTCTTTCGCGAGGATCCCTTCGGCCAGCTCTTTGAGATAGTCGCCCTGGTAGCCGCCTTCGGGCACCTCGGCCGCGCGCCCCGCGACCTGTTGCACGCGCGCCCACAGCGACTGGGCGAGCTTGTCGATCTGCGTGCCGGCATCGTTGACGTAGAACTCGCGCGCGACGCTCCAACCCGTCCAGTCGAGCAGCGCGGCGATCCCGTCCCCCAGAGCCGCACCGCGCCCGTGTCCGACGTGCAGCGGCCCCGTAGGGTTCGCCGACACGAACTCGACGTTGACCTTGGCCCCGCGCCCAATGTCGCTCTTGCCGTACCCTCCCCCCGCGGCGAGGATGGCCGGGAGCACCGCCACAACCTGTTCTTCCGCGAGGAAAAAGTTGATGAAGCCCGGACCGGCAATCTCGACCTTGCGCACGAAGCCCGGCGGCAGTTGCAGTGTCGCGACGAGCTTCCCCGCGACGTCGCGCGGTTTTGCCTTGAGCGTCTTGGCGAGCGCCAGCGCCAGGTTCGTCGCGACGTCGCCGTGCGCCGGATCCTTGGGACGCTCGAGAAGCACGTCGGCGCCGGACGCGCCAAGCTTCGCCGCCGCTAGAGCCAACGCCGCGCGGAGCGTGTCGTGTGCCTTCACTTGTCGGAGCTGGAATCTTTCTTGGGTTTGGGCTTCGACTCCGCGGGCTTCGGGACCTTCTCGACCTTCTCCACCTTCTCGACCTTCTCACCCGTGTCCGGCTTCTCACCCTTCCGCTTGTAATCGGTGATATAGAACCCGGAGCCCTTGAAGACGAGTCCCGCCCCGCCCGAAATGAGGCGCTGGGCCATCTTGCCGCACGTGGGACACTTCAAGCGACGCGTGTTCGTGATCGTCGGATAGTACTTCTCGAACACGTGACCCTTAGGGCATTTGAACTCGTAGGTGGGCATCGCGCAACAACTTAGCGGCGCGCTCAGGCGTGGTCAATCGGCCCTGGGTTTGCGCACGTACTGCAGCGCTCCCGACGGACAACGCTCGATCTGTTGGGCGACGACATCCGCGTCTCGGAGCTCCGGTCGAATCCAGTGCTTGCGCTTGATGTCGAACACGTCAGGGAGCCCCCGCACACACACGCCGGAATGAATGCAGACATCGGGATCGAACGTGACGATGATCTCGGGCGCCTCGTAGGTCTGCCGTCGCTTCGCCACCGTTACTGCCGGTCCGGCACCCACGGCGGGGGCGGACCTCCAGGTGGTTGGGCGGTCGAGCCGCGCGTGACCCACGCCAGGACCTTGCCGAGACCGAACGCGAGCGCCTCGTAAATGCCAAACAGGGCTGTCACCATGAACACGCCGACGACGGCGGCGATCCCCGTCGCCATCTGGTTGCCCTCGAGCTTCGCCTTGTAACTGTCGAAGTCGGCGACGTACTGCTTCATCGTCAGCTCTTTCGCCCGGTCGGCGTCGGCTTTCGTGCTGCTCGCCATGCCGTACCCGAGCAACAAGCCGAAGATGATTGCGATGACGGTCTTTGCGACGAAGATGTGCTCTCGCGCCATGTTAGTTCGCCTTTAGGACGTCGGCGACGAACGCCAACGTCTTGGTTTCGACCCACTGGGCCGACATCGCATCAACGCCGATCGTGCCCGTGCGGTCCCCGCTCGCGGCCCCGACGCGCGCCTGTGCCGGCGCCGCCTTGACCTCCCGCTGCACGACGATGCCACGCTTCGGATCGTATTTGAACATCAGCGCCGAGGCGAGACCACCCTTCGGCGTGAACGACAACGCGACGCTCGGGTACGCGTCGGCGCGATCGGTATGCTCGCGGGTGGATGCCTCATGCCCAGCGGTCTTGAGCTCGGCCATGAACGCGTCCAGTACGGGACGCACCACTTTGCGCAGGGCTTCGGCCCCCGCCTGCCGCTTGCGGTCACTCCCGCCTCCCGTCCGGGGTCCGGGGGCAGTGGTCGCCTTGTGCTCATCGTAGGCCTTGAGCAGGGACCGCAGACGCGTGAAGATCTCGTCGCTCATGAGGTGGCTCCGTACACGCCCCACACCTTCCGGAAGATGTCGCTGATCTCTCCTAGCGTCGCCCGTGCCCGCACGGCAGCCAAGATCGGCTCCATCACCGGGCCGCGGGGATCCCGAGCGGCGGCCTCCAAATCACCAAGGGCCCGGGTTACCTGCTTCTGGTCGCGCTTGGCGCGCGCCGCCGCGACCCGGGTCCGCTGCCCGGCCGCGAGGTGTGCGTAGTCGGGCGCCGTCAGCGCCGGTGCCGGTTCGTCGCTCACGTACTGGTTGACGCCCACGACGACCGCGCGGCCCGCTTCGACGGCCTGTTGCTGCGCGTACGCGCTGGCGGCGATCCGCTCCTGGAACCAGCCACGTTCGATCGCCCGCACCGCTCCGCCCAACTTCTCGATCTCGTCGATCTGCGCGCGCGCCTCGCGCTCCAGGTCATCGGTGAGCGCCTCGAGATACCAGCTACCCGCCAGCGGATCCACGACGTCCGGTACGCCCGTTTCGTGCGCCAGCAGCTGCTGCGTGCGGAGCGCGAGCGTCGCGCTCTGCGTACTGGGCAACGCCAGTGCTTCATCGTACGAGTTCGTGTGCAGCGACTGGGTACCCCCTAGGACCGCTGCCATCGCCTGGATGGCAACGCGCACGACGTTGTTCAGCGGCTGCTGCGCCGTCAGCGTAGCACCTCCGGTTTGCGTGTGGAAGCGGAGCCGCGACGCGGGCTCGGAGGCCTGAAACCGCTCCCGCATGAGGCGCGCCCACAGCCGCCGCGCCGCCCGGAATTTCGCGATCTCCTCGAACAGGTCCGTGTACCCCGCGAAGAAGAACGAGACCCTGGGAGCAAAGACGTTGACGTCGAGGCCCGCGGCCACCGCGCGCCGCACGTACTCGAGCCCATTGGCGAACGTGAACGCGACCTCCTGCGCGGCCGTCGCGCCCGCCTCGCGCATGTGGTAGCCCGAAACCGAGATGGGATTGAAGGGCATCCCTTCCCCGCTCGTCCAACGGAAGATGTCGGCCACGAGCCGCAGTGACGGCTCCGGCGGGTAGATGTACGTCCCGCGCGCGATGTACTCCTTGAGAATGTCGTTCTGGATCGTGCCCTGCAGTTTGGCGCGGGCGACGCCCTGCTCCTCGCCGACCACGACGTACATCGCGAGCAGGATCGCCGCGGTCGCGTTGATCGTCATCGACGTGGACACCTGGTCGAGCGGAATCTCGTGGAACAACCGCTCCAGATCGTCCACGGTGTCGATCGCCACGCCGGCGCGCCCGACCTCCCCCTCCGCCATCGCGTGATCGGAGTCGTACCCCATTTGCGTGGGCAGGTCGAAGGCGACCGACAATCCCGTCTGACCGGCGCCGAGCAGGTGGCGAAATCGCGCGTTGGTTTCCTCGGCGGTGCCGAAGCCGGCGTACTGGCGCATCGTCCACAGTTTGCCGGCATACATCGAGGGGTGGACACCCCTCGTGAAGGGAAAGGCGCCGGGCGCGCCGATGTCCCGCGCGGGATCGCCGCGCCAGTCCTCGGGTCCGTACACCGGCTTGCGGTCGGTCACGCGCTTGCCCCCCCGCCCCCACCGATCGTCTCGGTCGCGAACGTCACGTCGGTCTTGCTGCCGATCACGAGTGGTGTACGCTGATGGAGAGCCTCCGGATTGATGTCCAGAATCGATTGCTTGCCATCCGTCGCGAGTCCCCCGGCTTGATCGACGACGAACGCGAGCGGCGCCGCCTCATAGAGCAACCGCAGTTTCCCCTGGGGCGAGCGCGTGTCGGCCGGATACAGGAAGATGCCCCCCGACATCAGATTGCGATGAAAGTCGGCCACGAGCGATCCGATGTAGCGCGCGTTCTTCGCGCTCACCCGGCCCGCGCCGTCGCCGTTCTTGAATGCGCCGACGGCGCGCTGTACGCCGGGGGTCCACTGGTTCCAGTGGCTCTCGTTCACGCTGTAATAATTGCCCACCTCGGGCGTGCGAATCTGCGGATGCGAGAGCAGGAACTCGCCGATGGTCGGATCGAGCGTGAAGCCGTGCACGCCCGATCCGGTCGTGTACACGAGCATGGTGCTCGATCCGTAAAGGATGTACCCGGCGGCGATCTGCTTGCGACCCCGCTGCAGGCAGTCGGCGAGGGTGCCGGCGCCATTCTTCTTCGCGGTGACGCGGCGATGGATCGAGAAGATCGTGCCGATCGACACGTTCACGTCGATGTTGGCCGAGCCGTCGAGCGGATCGTACAGCAGCACATATTTGCCGGCGGGCTTCCCCGGTGGGACGGGCACGGGCTCTTCATCTTCTTCGGACGCCATGATGCAGATGCGCCCCGTATGTTGCACGCTGTTGCGCACGGTCTCGTTGGCGAAGACGTCGAGCTTCTGCTGCAGCTCGCCCTGCACGTTGATCGTGCCCAGCGCGCCCAGGATATCGGTCAGGCCGGCGCGGCGCACCTGGCGCGAGATGATTTTGGCGGCGAGGCAGATGTCATAGAGCAGGTTCGACAGCTCACCCGTCGCCTCCGGGTGGAGCCGCTCCTGCTCCATGATGAACCGCTCGATCGTGATGACTTCAGTGGGTCCAAACACGCTGCCCATCGCTTTCGAGTGTGATCGTGCCCTCCCGGTCGGTCCGATGCACCTGGACCCCGTGCGCGACCAGCCGGGCCACCACGTCGGGCGCCGGGTGCCCGTAAGTATTGCGCGCGCCGACGCTGATCACGGCGATCTCCGGTCGCGTCTCGTCGAGCCAAGCTTCCGAGGTCGCCGAGTACGACCCGTGGTGCCCCACCTTCAGCACGTCGACGTCCCCCACTTGCCCCGCGAGTCGCGCTTCGACCGGCACGCCCGCGTCGCCCGTGAGCAAGAAGCGGGTCCGCCCGTACTCGACCAGCAGGACCACCGACTCTTCGTTCGGGTCGGTCGTCTCGGCGGCCCAGGCGCTGTCCGGACTCAGGACGGTGATGCGCACGCTGTCCATGTCCAGCCGGTCGCCCCGCCGCGCGGCGTGCCAGTGGGCGCCGGACGCTTCACTCGCCGCCAGAAACTCGAGGTACGGCGCTTCCCCGAGGGGCTCACCCGGCTCGATCACGTTCTCCACGGGCAACGCGCCGAGCACCGCCGGCAGTCCGCCGACGTGATCGGCATGCGCGTGCGTGGCTACGATCGCCGCGAGGCGCTGCGCCCCGGCCCTGCGGAGGAACGGCACGACGACCCGCCGCCCTGCGTCCCGCGCTTCGTTACGAGGGCCGCCATCGATCAGCACCCAGCGCCCCGCGGGGGTGCGCAGAGCGACCGCATCGCCCTGACCGACGTCAAGGAAATGTACGGTGAGGCAACGGCAATCAGATAGGCGGGAAAAGGCGGAGAACAGCGCTGTCCATGAAAGGACGACGCCGACGAAGCCCAACCGCGCCGCGATGAGCCACGCGCGGCGCGGTGTACGCCACAACCACCACGCCACGACCAGCACACCGCACCACAACGCCGCGGCCGCCCACCCGGCGGTCATCACCGTGTGGCCGCCCGGGAGCGCGGCACCGGCGGCGGCGACAAAATCGAGCAGCGCGAGACAGAGTCCCGAGCCCGCGGCGAGCAGCGTCGACGAGGAGAGTAGCGCGACGATGACGCCGGGGACAGCGATGGCGCCGAGCGGGATCGCGACAAGGTTCGCGACAATGCCGATCGGCGCCACCGTTCCGAACGAATAGGCGCAGATCGGCGCGGTGATCAGCGTCGCCGCCACGGCGGGCGCGAATACGCGCGTGATCCGGGAGCTGTGCTCGGTGGCGCGCGCGGCCCAGATCACCGCGGCGACGGCGCCGACCGAGAGCCACGCGCCCACCGATCGCACGGCCCAGGGATCGAGGATGAGCACGACGAGCGCCGCAAGAGCGATAAATCCGCGCGGCGCGACCACGCGTTGGCGCAGGCGCGCGAAACCGTCCAGCGCGAGCATCACGGCCGCGCGCGTCGCAGGAGGAGGGAGGCCGAGGAGCCAGCAGTAGGCGGCGATCAGCGTCGTGGCGGCCCAGAACCTGGTCCGGGGCCCAAGTCCGAGCAGGCGGAGCACCAGGCCGAGCCAGGCCGCGATGAAGCCGACGTGCAGACCCGAGATCGACAGGATGTGCGCGAGGCCGGAGCGGGCGTACCGCTCCCGCACGGCCAGATCGAGGTCCGCCGTCCGCGCGATGACGAGCGCGTCGACGAGCGGCGCGCGGCGTCCGAACAACCGAGCGCTGCGCGCGGCGATGCGGTCTCGGAGTGCGCCACGTCCCCTCGTCGCGCCATCGAGGAGCCGGAGGCGCCGCGCGACGAAGATGCCGCGATCGACATCGCGGCCCCCCCCCAGCCAACGGCCCGCCACCAGCCATGTCGCGCCGCCGTGAGCAGCGTGCTGCTCCGGCCAGCGCACCTTGAGGACGCCGCCGCACGGCCCGCCGACGACGTCGCCGTCGACGGCGCCCCCCTGCGCCGACACGGGATCGCGCAGCACCAGGACGGCAGCGTGGGTGCGGGCGCTGCGGTCGCGCGCCCAGATGCCTGCGCAGGTCGCACCGCGTTCGCGCTGCGCCGCCTCACCCCACAGGGCTCCCGCCACCAGCGCGATGCCGACCGCCGCACCGAGTGGCGCGCGGCGCTGGAGCAGCGCCGCGCCAAGCAGGACCGGCAGTCCCGCGTACAGCGCACCGCGCCCTGCGAACCCATCGAGCGCCGCGAACACACCGGCGCCAAACGCGATCGTGATCCAGAGAATCGGCGGGCGCATGAGGCCCGCCTCAGGCTACAGCTGGACGGGTTTGGCTCCGCAGCGGGGCGCCAGGGCGACCTTGCGGAAGCCCTCGAGCAGCGCGACGTCGAGCTTCGCTTTTTCCTGATCGCTGGCGAGCGACAGCTCGGTGAGAATCTCCCCCTGGCGGGTGGAGACGTAGTGGGGCGTCAGACGATTCAAGGCGAACACCAGCACGTCGCCGCGGCAGGTGTCGCAGGTGCAGAACTTGGGCAGCTTGTCGCGCAGGCTGGCGAACTCGCGCTGCACAATCTCCCACGAGACGTTCGTGACGCTCATTAAACCACCGCCTCAGGGCTGGGCTGTTGCACAAGCGATCCCATGAACGTAGAGCCGGTCGTGCCCGCGAACCGCACACGCCGGTACGACCCCATCCATTCGTCGGGCCCATCGACCAGCGCGATCTTGTTCGTCCGCGTGCGGGTTTGCAGCAGGCCGCCGCGCTTGGCCCGCCCCTCGACGAGCACCTCGTGGGTGCTGCCGACGAGGCCGATATTCTTGCGTCGCGCCCCGCTGCGGACGAGCGCGATGAGCCGCTCGAGGCGTTCGCCCTGGACGTCGTCCGTGACGTGGTCCTTGAGGCGGACGGCGGGCGTGCCCTCGCGCACCGAGTACTTGAACGTGTAGGCGTCGTCGAACCCGACCTCGGCGACGAGCGAGAGGGTCTCCTGAAACTCGTCCTCGGTCTCGCCCGGGAATCCGACGATGATGTCGGTCGAGAGCGCGATCCCGGGAATGGCCTCACGCAGGGCTGCGACGACCTCGAGGAACCGCACCCGGTCGTAGCGCCGCAGCATGCGCTTGAGCACGCGCGAGCTGCCGCTCTGCACGGGGAGGTGCACGTGCTCGCAGACCGTCGGCGTGGCGGCCATGGCCTCGAGGACGCGCGGCGTGAAGTCGGTCGGATACGGCGATGTGAAGCGCACGCGACGGATCCCGGGCACCACGCCGACGGCCCGGAGCAGGTCGGCGAAATCGGACTCGCCGTCGTGATAGCTGTTGACCGTCTGACCAAGGAGCGTGACCTCGGTAGTCCCCGACTCGGCGAGGCGCGTCACCTCGCTCACCACGTCGGCCAACTTGCGACTGCGCTCCGGTCCACGCGTCATCGGAACGATGCAGAACGTGCACCGATAATCGCAGCCGCGTTGCACGGTCACAAACGCCGAAACGCTGTCCGCGCGCACCGGGGGGATGTCTTCGTAGTGCTCCCACGACTTGAATTCGACGTCGGCGGCGCGCTCACCGGCCCGGGCGCGCGCGATCAACTCCGGGAGACCGCGGTACCCGTCGGGACCGATCACGAGGTCGACCTGCGGCACGCGCTCGAGCAACGTGGGCCCCAGGCGTTGGGCCATGCAGCCCACGACGCCCAGGATGTCGCCGGGACGCTTGTGCCGTTTGAGCTCGCCCATCCGACCGAGCACCCGCTGCTCGGCGTGATCGCGCACGGCGCACGTGTTGACCAGCATGACGTCCGCGTCGGCGGGATCGTCCGTGCGGACGTATCCCTCACGCGAGAGGACGCCGAGCATCAGCTCAGAGTCCGACACGTTCATCTGGCAGCCGTAGGTTTCGATGTAGATGCGGGGCATGGTCAGTCCACGATGAGGTCGAAGCGAGGGCGCCCGTCCCACCGATCGCTAGGAAGATAGACGGACAAGTAGTCTTCCGTCAGGACGTCGACGCGCCCACCTGCCCGCCCAGCCACGACCCCATCGCCCCGCTGGCCCTTGCGGCGCCCGCGGTAGCCTCTCGCCTTCGCCTCCCCCAGCTCTCGCAGCTCGCGGGCTCGCCCGTTGATCAGGCTGGGCGCCAGCTGGGCCGGCAACCGCGCCGCGGCAGCGTCGGGCCGGACGCTGAAGGGAAACACGTGCAAATACGTGAACGGCAATGCATGGAGCAGCGTGAGCGTGGCCTGGTGGTCCTCATCCGTCTCCCCCGGGAAGCCCGCGATCACATCGGCGCCCAGGCCGAACACCGGAAGCTGTTCCGCAAGCCAGTCGATCCGCGCCCGATACGACTCGGCCGTGTACCAGTGCCGCCCCATCCGCTTGAGGACGCGGTTCGATCCCGACTGCAGCGGCGCGTGCAGGTGCGCGGCGACGTGGCGCGGTGCCTCAATGAGGAGGCGCGCGAGAGTGTCGTCGACCTCCGTGGCTTCGACGGAGGAGAGACGAAACCGGACCTGGGGGACGGCTTGGATGAGGGCTTCGAGAAGGGCGGACAGGGGTGGGTTAACCCCGGGCCGGCGGCCCGGGGTCAACCCACCCGAACCTGCATCCTGCCCGTACGTCCCGATATGCACGCCCGTCAGCACGATCTCGGCGTGATGCTCGGCGAGCACCCGTGCTTCCGCCACCAGCTCGGCGACCGAGCGCGACCGGTTGGCGCCGCGCGCCAGCGTCGTCGCGCAAAAAGTGCAGTGCTCGTCGCAACCGTCCTGAATCTTGAGCAGAGCCCGATGCCGATGCAGGGGCGCAGCATGCTGCGACCCTACGTTGGCGCGTGAGGACAACCCCGCCGCCCGCAGCACCATCGCCGGATCCGCGTTCGCCACTACCGCGCGTACCGACGGCAAAGCGGCAATCGCGACATCATCGAGAGCCGCGGCGCAGCCCATGACGATCGTCTCCGCGCGGCCGGTGCGTGATACACGGCGCACGAACTGCCGCAGCTTGGCTTCGCTTTCGTGGGTGACGGTGCAGGAGTTGATGACGGTGAGATCGGCGGCGGCGGGGTCGTCCACGACGACGGCGCCTTGTTCGGTGAAAGCCTGGCGGACGACGTCGGTGTCGTACTGGTTCGCCCGGCAGCCGAACGTGTGGAAGTAAACGTTCACGGCCGCACGGTCAGCCCCAAGAGGAAGGACCACACGCGCTCGGTGAGCCCCGGGCCTTTGCGCTCGAGTCGCTCGATCCCGAAGTCGAGCCGCCCCCGCCCACCCGAGAACTGCTTGCCGATCCCGGCCGACAGGCCGAATTCCGTCGGGGCCTTCGCGCCCGGACCGAACGCGAGCTGCCCGCCCCGCACCCCGAAGCGGACGGGGGACGACGGCGATCCGAGCTCGGTGCCGAGGGACCAATTGAACGTGTCGTGAGCGTTGAGACCACCGCCCGACCAGGAGCGCCACGTGACGGCCGCGGCCACGGCGGCCTCGGTCCCGGGGCGCCAGCGCACCGCACCACCGAAGGCGAATGGCAGGTCGTCGTCCGACACCGTCCTCCCCCGGATGTCGGCGCGCAGGTGGGTATCGGAGCGCACCCACGCCGCGAGGCGCAGATCGGCACCGAGATCGAGCAGCGCGCTCGCCGAACCGCCCAGACCGTGGAAGGCGACCTCGTCGCGGGCAATCGACGTGCGGTAGGTGGTGCTGTCGGCGAAGTGACGGATCGCCGTCACGCGCGTCGACCCCGTCAGGCCATGCAGCGCGACGCCGATGGCGAACCGGGGATGCAGGCGGGCGGCGAGCCCGATCCGCAGATCGCTCACCGCGCCGTCGCTCGTGACCTCGTCGCGCACGGCCTGAGGTGTGCCGCGGATGTCGATGGTGTCACGCGTGGCGATGCCGAAGCTCTTGTCGAGGTAGGTCGAGAAGCCGCCCATCACGACGAACTTCGAGGAGATCGGACCGGCCAGCACGAAGGCGGGAAAGCGCGACGCCCGCAGCGAGGCGGTTTGACTGCCGAATTCGACCGTGCGCCACGACGTCCCCGTGGTGACGCCGGCCGTCACGCGGCGCACATCCGCCACCGACGCGTCGAGCAGCGGGGAAAAGGGATCGAACGCCGCGAATGCGCCGCCGGTGGTGCGGGCACGCACGCTCTCCCCCCGACCCGGCGTGCCGAGCCCGCGGATGCCGAACTGCGAGTCCTGCGCGAGCACCGGAGCGGCGAGCGCCAACCCCGCGATCAGTAGAAGAAGGAAGAGGCGCCTCATGGAGCCCCGAAGGTGTAGCGCCGCACGAAGGTGATGTGCAGCGTCGGCCGGAAAGCGGGCGCTCGCGTCGAGTAGAAGCGAATCTGTGTGTACGACGCGGCCTCCGGCGCCTGCCCCAGCATCAGGGCGGGCGTGAGGGTCGAGTCGAGCGCCCACGAGCGGACGAGGTCGGTCAGCTCCATCCGCAGCGTGTCCGCCGCGTTCAGGTGCACCAGGTGCGTGCCGAAGAATTGACTGTTGGTGCTGAGCGGTGACTTGGCCCCGAGGTCGGCGATGACGGCTCGCGCGAGAATCGTGAACGAGTCGGCCGGCGCCCCGGGGACGGGACCGACGGGCACCATGACGAGCGTCGCGCGCACCACGTCCGCCGAATCTCGGAGCAGCGCGGGGATCTTCACCCGCAGCAGGCTGCGGGCGGCCGGCACACCGCCGACCGCCAGATTCGAATCGATGGGCGGCGTCGGCGGGTTGAAGACGAAGCTGTCGAAGATCGGGCCGCGTGAAAGACTCGAGTCCTTCGCGGTCGACGTGGAGTCGAGGAAGTTGAAGAACCAGGTCAGGCGCGGGCCACGGCCGTTGTCAGCCGTACCGAGCGCGATCGTGTTGGCCGAGTCTGCGGACACCCGCACGCCGTACGCGACCCTGCCGGAGTCCGCCGCTACGAACCGCGCCTGGGCGGTGTCGAGATCCGTGTACAGGATGAGCGAGGAGTCCGCACCGACCAGCAGGACGTGACCGGCCGAGTCCGTCTGGATCGTGTCGCCCCACATGCGCACGGTCGCCGTGTCGCCGATGTGGGGGGCGCTCAGCAGGGCATTCACGTTCACGCTGTCGACGATCGAGTCGGTGAACGGGGTGATCACTTGCGCGAACGTCGTCGTCGAATCGATGGCGAGCGGCAGGCGATACAGCTTGATCCAGAGACTCGTGGCGTTGGTGTCGCGGTGCAGAATCTCAATCCGCAGGCGCGCAGAATCGACGATGATCGGCGAGGTCGTCGTATCGTGGAGGACGACAACCAGGGGCATGGCGTTCATGCGGAAGATCGCCCGACTGTCGACCGCCCCGGGCACATCGGCGACCGCCATGACCTCGCCGCCGACCGCCTCGACGTACCCGCTGAACGCGGTGTCGCGCTCGATCATGTCGGTGAAGATCGTGTCCACGACACCGATCTGGCCGCCGGGACAGAAGTCCGGGCAGACACCGGGCGCCGTCGCCTGCTCCGTACACGCGCCGAGCGCGAGCAGCAGGGCGAATCGAGTGAGTCGAACCTTCACCGGTCGAGCGTCTCCTTGGTGAACGCATCGGGCAGCAGCGCGCCGAGGGTCCAGCGTCGCTCGGTGGATGGGCCCACCGCGATCACTTCGAGCTTGAGTCCGAACTCCGCCAGCAGCTGACGGCACGCCCCGCAGGGCGCCGCGGGCGGATCGACCTCGGTCGTCACCGCGATCCGCCGCAGCGACCGGGCGCCCGCCGCGACCGCCGCGCCCAGCGCCATCCGCTCGGCGCAGATCGTCAAACCATACGACGCGCTCTCGACGTTACACCCGACGAACACGCGCCCGTCCTCGGCCTCGATCGCCGCCCCGACGTGGAATTCGCTGTACGGCGCCCAGGCGTTGCGCATCGCTTCCCGGGCCCGCGCCACCAAATCCGTCACGCCCATGCCTCCCCGAGGAACGACGTCCCGGCAGCCAGGCGCGTCAACCCGAAGTACTCCGCCACCGTCTGGCCCAAATCCGCGAAGCTGCGCCGCACGCCCAACGCCACCGGCTTCACGCGAGGCCCCAGCACCAGCACCGGAACCACTTCGCGGGAGTGGTCGGTCGACGGCGTCGTCGGATCGTTGCCATGATCGGCCGTGAGAATCACCAGGTCGTCCCGGCGCAGCCGGGCGATGAGTCGCGGCACCCAGGCGTCGAGCTCGCGCAGCCCTTGATGAAACCCCGCCACGTCGTTCCGGTGCCCCCACGTCTGGTCGAACTCGATGACGTTCACGAACACGAACCCCGTCTCTACCTCGTCCAGCGCCTGCTCGATGAGCCGGTACGCATCGCCATTCGTCGGCGTGTGCTCGCTGGTGAT
>Ga0137409_10003564_pt1 | contig 16445 bp, 15 predicted proteins | sample CZODoug1_16funga_FD_122059 | JGI IMG/M metagenome (GOLD analysis project Ga0137409, IMG submission 122059) | Vadose zone soil fungal communities from Angelo Coast Range Reserve, California, USA - CZODoug1_16fungal (Hybrid Assembly) | ecosystem: Environmental > Terrestrial > Soil > Vadose zone... | reverse complement strand
GTCACCGGCGCGAAGTCGCGCAGCGGATCGACCGCCATCTTCGGGTAGAGGTGCTGGTTCACCGCGAGGTTGCCCAGCGTGCCCAGAAAAAGCGTGGTGCCGTCGGGAGCCGAGCGCGCGGCGAACTCGGTGCCGATCACGCCGCTCGCGCCGGCACGGTTGTCGACGATCACCTGCTGGCCCCAGGCATCGGTGAGCCTGGGCGCGAGCAGGCGCGCCACGATATCGGTGCCGCCGCCCGGTGGGAAGGCGACGACGATGTGGACGGGCCTCGCCGGGAACGACTGCGCAAAGGCGGTCGAGGCGAGCAGAGCGGCGAACCCGAATGCGAGCTTGCTCATTTGAGTGCCATCTCGTGGACTTGCTTGGCGCGCACGCTGGACTCGGCGAGCAGAAACGCGAGGTCGGTGCCGGTGGAGACGTAGCGCGCGCCCATCTTCACGAATTCCGCGGTGAGCTTCGGCCGCGTCGCGAGGCCGCCCACGCCGACGTGCTTGCCGTGCTTCCTGCAGGCGGCGAGTGTGCGCGCGTAGGCGTCGCGCACGCGCTCGTGCTCGTACTGCCCGGGGATGCCCATGTCGGCGAGGAGGTCGTTCGTGCCCATGAGCACCATGTCCACGCCCTCGACCGCGGCGATCTCGTCGGCGCGCTCGACCGCGTCCGCCGTCTCGAACTGCACCACGACCATGGTCGCCTCGTTCATCGCGGCGTTGACCTCGGCGGCGGGAAACGAGCGGTAATGCAGATGGGGCAGGGCGCCGCCAGCGGAACGTCCGCCCAGCGGCGGATATTTCGCGGAGACGACCACCTCGCGCGCCTCCTCCGCGGATCGGATGTGCGGCGCGATCACTCCCAGCGCTCCGCCGTCGAGCGCGCGCGACACGTGCTCGGGCCGCGCGCTCGGCACGCGCACGAAGGGGGCGATGCCGATTTCGAGCGCCGCGATACAGATCTGGCTGGTGGTTTCGAGCGACAGGCTCGAGTGCTCGACGTCCACGTAGATCGAATCGAACCCGGCGGTCTTGGCGAGCCGCGCGATCTCGATCGAGCGCGTGAGGCGCACGGTCATCGAGGCTACGACTTCGCCGCGCGCGAGCTTTTCCTTGACGTTGTTGCGCACGATCCCGCGCGGTCCTTCCGGCATGCCCTGCTCCCGAGTTTGCGCTATTGTAAGCTCCCGTCTCGTCACTCCGGAGGCTTCCATGAACAGCCTTGCCGCGCTCGCCGGCCGCATTCTGATCGCCCTGATCTTCCTTCTGTCCGGGATCGATAAATTCGTCCACTACTCCGGGACGCTCGGCTACATGACCAAGGCCGGGCTGCCGTTCCCCGAGGTGCTGCTCGTCGTCTCGGGCATCGTCGAGATCGCGTGCGCGCTCGCCCTCATCGTCGGCTGGAAGACGCGCCTCGCCGCGATCGGCCTCGTCATCTGGATGATCCCGGTCACCCTGATATTCCACAATCCCGCGGCCGGGCAGGACGCGATGATCCATTTCATGAAGAACGTGGCTATCGTCGGCGGCCTGCTGGTGCTGTTCGCCTCCGGCCCCGGCGTATGGAGCCTCGGCCGCTCGCGCTAGGCTAGTCGGGCTCGATCTTCAGCTCGCGCACCGTCTTCCTCCAGAACGCGCGCTCGCTCTCGAAGAAGGCGTCGATTTGCGCCGGCGCGCCGGCGCCCTCGGGATAGATGCCGAGCAGATTCAATCGCTGCTCGACCTCGGGATCGGCGAGCAGCCGACTCGTCTCGCGGTTGACGCGCTGGATGACGGCCTCCGGCGTCCCGGCCGGCGCGACCAGGGCGTACCAGGCGCGGAACTCGATTTCCGGAAAAATCTCGGCGAAGGTCGGCACGTCCTTGAGCTCCGGGAGCCGCTTGGCGGAGCTCACCGCGAGCGCGCGCAGCTGGCCGCGCTGGACGGCGGTGGCGATCGCGGGGACGCTCTCCACTGCGATGTGGGTGCGCCCGGCGATGGCGTCCACCACGGTCTGCGCGCTGCGGTAGGGCACCATCATCAGGTCGAGCGCGGCGCGCTGTCGCAGCATCTCCCCGAGGATGCCGGGCAGCGTCCTCAGGCCCGGGCTCGCGTACGCGAGCCTGCCGGGCGCCTCGTGCACGAGGGTGATCAGGTCGGGCAGCGATTTCACGTTCAACTCCGGATTCGCCACGACGACGAAGGGCGCCGCGCCCACCATGGCGATGCCCGCGAAGTCGTCCTCCGGGCTGTAGGGGACGAGGTCGGTGATGTAGGGGTAGATGACGAGCACCGCGGACGGCGCAAGGAACAAGGTATGGCCGTCGGCGGGGGCGCCCGCGGCGGCCTGCACGCCGTCGTCGCCCGCGCGGTTCTCCACCCGCATCGGTTGCCCGAGCGCGCGCGACAGGCGCTCGCTGATGAGGCGCGCGGCGAGGTCGGAGGGCCCGCCGGCGACTCCGGTGACGATCAGCCTCATGGGCCGCGTCGGCCAGGCTTGCCCTGAGCCTGTCGAAAGGGTCTGCGCGGCGGCGGGGTCCGCAAGCGATGCGGAGACACATGCGGCGGCGAGAAACCCGGACAGCGCTCGTGGGAAGTGCATCGGCGACGTTCTTTTGCGTTCGAGCCGCCATGCTAGCATTCCCGCAATGAATCAATACGTCCTGGGCGCGGCGCTCCTCGCCGTTTTTCTCGCAGACCCGGCGTTCGCGCAGGCCTATCCCAGCAAGCCCATCCGTCTCATCGTTCCGTTCGCGGCGGGCGGCGGGAACGACAACGTGGCGCGCCTCGTCGGCAAGCGCCTCGCCGACAGCCTGGGCCAGCCGGTCGTCGTCGACAATCGCCCGGGCGCGGGCGGCGTCCTCGGCGCGGAGCTCGCGGCGAGGTCGGCTGCCGACGGCTACACCCTGTTCCTCGGCGGCGTCGGCAGCCACGCCATCAATCCCAATTTGAACGACAAGCTTCCCTACGATCCGATCCGCGATTTCGCGCCGGTGGAGCTGCTCGCGCAGGCGCCTCTGGTCCTGGTCGTGCACCCTTCGGTCCCCGCCCGCAGCTTCGCGGAATTCGTCGCCTACGCGCGCGCCAATCCGGGCCGGCTCAACTACGCCTCGAACGGCAACGGCAGCTCCTCGCAGCTCGCCGCGGTGATGTTCGATTCGATGGCGGGCGTCGACATGGTCCACGTGCCTTACAAGGGCCTGTCGCCGGCGCTCGCCGACCTGCTCTCCGGCCAGGTGCAGCTGATGTTCTCGAGCGTGGTCGCGATCCTTCCCCACATCAAGGCGGGCAGGCTGAGAGGGCTCGCGGTGACCGGCGCAAAGCGCCTGGCCTCCATGCCCGAGCTGCCGACGATCGCCGAAGCGGGCCTGCCCGGCTACGAGGCGAGCTCCTGGTACGGCATTCTCGCGCCGGCCGGAACGCCGCGCGACATCGTGGCGAAGCTGAACGCGGAGCTCGCGAAGGCGCTTGAGCAGCCCGAGGTGCGCGCGAGCCTCATCGCCGAGGGCGCCGAGCCCGCCGGCGGCTCACCCGAGCGGTTCGCGGCGCACATCCGCGCCGAGAAGGAGCGCCTGGGCAAGATCATCCGCGACGCGAACATCCGCATGGAATGAAGGCAGCCGCAGCCAACCCCTACACCCGCGGTATCGCCGAGTTCGTTTCTGGGCTCGAATACGGTGCGATTCCGCGCGAAGTGCGCGAGCGCGCGAAGCTCCTGATCCTCGACTCGCTCGGTTGCGCGCTCTACGGCGCGCGCCTGCCGTGGTGCCGCATCCTGCAGCGCACGCTCGCGAAGCTCGATCGCTCGGCGACTTGCGCGGTCTGGGGCACCCCGGGCAGGCTCTCGGCGCCGCACGCGGCGCTCGCCAACGGCACGCAGGTGCAGGGCTTCGAGCTCGACGACGTGCATCGCCAGGGCGTGCTGCACGTGGGCGCGGTGGTGCTGCCGGCGCTGCTGGCCGTGGCGGAGTTGCGGCGCGGCATGGGCGGGCGCGAGTTTCTCGCCTCCGCCGTCGCCGGCTACGAGATCGGACCGCGCGTCGGCCTGTGCATGGGGCCGGAGCATATCGGACAGGGCTGGCACTCCGGCGCAACGCTCGGCGTGTTCTCGGCCGCGGCCGGCGCCGCGCGGGGCCTCGCGCTCGACGCGGACAGGGTGGTGCACGCGCTCGGCATCGCCGGCACACAGGCCTCGGGCCTGATGGCGGCGCAGTACGGCGCGATGGTGAAGCGCATGCACGCGGGCCGCGCCTCGCAGAGCGGGCTCTACGGCGCGCTCCTCGCCGAGTCCGGCTTCACCGGAATTCCCGACGTGTTCGAAAGCGGATACGGCGGCTTCTGCACCACCTTCTCGCGTTCGCAGGACCGCTTCAGCCTGCCCGAGCTGACAGCAGGGTTCGGCGAGACCTGGCAGACGATGGGCGTCGCGCTGAAATTCTATTCCTGCGTCGGCAGCAACCACACTACGCTCGACGCCCTGCGCGAGCTGCAGGCGGAGCACCCCTTCGGGCCGAAGGACGTGAACAAGATCGTGGTGCACGGCTCGCAGGTGACCCTGGACCACGCCGGCTGGAAGTACCGGCCCGCCGGGGTCGCTTCGGCCCAGATGAATCTTTCTTTCTGCGCGGCGACGCTGCTCCTCGAAGGCGACTGCTTCGTCGATCAGTTCGGCGAGAAGGCGGCCGACGATCCGAGGCGTCTCGCGCTCGCGGAGAAAGTCGAGGTGCGCGCCGACCCGGAGATCACCGCCAGGGGATCGAAGTTCCGCCACGCAGTGCGCGTGGAAGTGCATCTCAACGACGGCAGCCTGCTCGAGCGCGCCATGGAGACGCCGCGCGGCAGCGAGCCGAATTTCGCGAGCGAGGCACAGGTCGTCGCGAAGTTCGAGAGGCTCGCGGCGCACGTGCTCAAGCGCACGCAGGTCGGACAGCTGCGCGACGCGGTGCTCGGGGCGGAGAAACTCAAGGACGCTTCGCGCGTCGCGAAACTCATGACGACAAAGGGGGCGAGGTGAAGCGAATCCTCGTGGCGTTGCTCTTCGTCGTGCCTCTGATCGCTTTCGGACAGGCGGGCAAGCCCGTCCGCGTGATCGTCCCCTGGCCGGCGGGTGGTACGGTCGACGGCGTAGCGCGCGTGCTCGGCCCGAAATTGTCCGAAGGCCTCGGCCGTCCATTGGTGATCGAGAACAAGGCGGGGGCGGGCGGCTCGATCGGCGAGGCCGAGGCGGCCAGGGCGAGTGCCGACGGGGGCACCATCCTTTTCGTGTTCGACACGCACGCGGTCAACCACCTGCTCTACAAGAACCTCGGCTACGACCCGTTCAAGTCCTTCGAGCACGTCAGCCTGCTCGTGACCTCGCCGCAGGCGCTGGTTGGCGCGAACAACTTCACCCCCTCGAGCGTGAGCGACTTGGTCGCGTATGCGAGGGCGAATCCCGGCAAGGTGACCTACGCGACGGTGGGGGCGGGCAGCTCGAACCACCTGAACGCGCTCTTGCTCTCGGGCCGCACCGGCATCGAGATGACCCACGTCCCCTACAAGGGCGGCGCGCCGATGATGATCGACCTCGTCGGCGGCCAGGTGAACGTGATGTTCGTGTCGGCGCCGCAGGCGATTCCGCAGGTGAAGGCGGGCCGCATCAAGGCGCTCGCGATCGGCAGCGCGAGCCGCATCGCCCAGTTGCCGGACACTCCCACCGTCGCCGAGACCCTGCCCGGATTCGCCTCGCAGTCCTGGGTCGGAATGCTGGTGCCGGCGGGCACGCCGAAGGACACAGTCGCGCGCTACAACGCGGAGGCGAAGAAGGCGCTCGCCGACCCCGAGGTGCGCAGCAAGCTCGCGGGCCAGGGGTTCGACGTGGTCGGTAGCTCGCCCGCGGAATTCCTCGCTTTTGCGCGCGCCGAGTCGGAGAAGTGGGCGAAGGTGATCCGCGATTACAATATCCGGGTCGAGTAGCCCGGCGAGGACATTCCATGAAATGGATTCCCGAAGGTGTCATCCCGGCGGTTCTCCTGCCCTTCCACGAGGACCTGTCGATCGACGAGCCCTCGTTTCGCGCTCACCTGTGCGACGTTGCCTCGGTGGAAGGCCTCTCCGCGATCACGATCAACGCGCATTCGACCGAGGTCGCTTCGTGTACGTTCGAGGAGCAGAAGCGCGTGCTGGCGATCGCGAGGGACGAGATCGGCGCGCGCCTGGCGATCGTGCAGGGCGTGTACGCCGAGGGCAGCCTCGAGGCCGCTCGCATCGCCGGGATGGCGGCGGAAGGCGGCGCGAGCGCGCTCCTGGTCTTCCCGCCCGGGCCCTTCACCATGGGCCAGCGTCCCGAAATGGCGGTCGAGCATTTCCGCCGCGTCGCCGGCGCGAGCGATCTGCCGATCATCGCTTTCCAGTACCCGCTCTCCGGGGGCCAGGGGTATCCGCTCGCCACGCTCTTGAAGATCGTCGAGGCCGTGCCGCAGGTGCGCGCGATAAAGGACTGGTGCGCGAACCCGCAGCTGCACGAGCGGCAGATCAAGACGCTGCAGTCGCTGAATCCGCCCGTCAACGTGCTCACGACCCACAGCTCCTGGCTGCTGAGCTCGCTCGTGCTGGGGTGCAACGGGCTCCTCTCGGGAAGCGGCTCGGTGATCGCCGACCTGCAGGCGAAGCTCTTCCGCGCGGTGCGCGCGAACGACCTGGAGACGGCGAAGGCGATCAACGAGCGCATCTGGCCGACGGCCGAAGCGTTCTACTCCGACCCCTGGGTGGACATGCACAATCGCATGAAGGAGGCGCTGGTGCTGCTCGGCAAGCTGCCGCGCGCGGTGGTGCGCCCGCCGCTCGTCAAGATTCCGCAGGCCGAGATCGAGCGCATCCGCCAGGCCCTGGTCGCCGCGGGACTTCTCGACCGGACAGGTCGTGCGCTCCGCGCCGCCTGAATGAAGATCGAATGCGTCCTGCAGTGCGAAAACCTTCTCGGGGAAGGCCCGGTCTGGGACGTCGGGGAGGGTCGCCTCTACTGGGTTGACGGCACCGGCCGGCGGGTCGGCAAGCCGTCGATCTGGCGCCTCGATCCCAAGACCGGCAAGACCGAGAACTGGTCGCTCAAGCGCGACGTCGGTGCGATCGCGCTGCGCGAGAAAGGCGGCGCGGTGCTCGCTCTCGACGACGGCTTCTACTTCTTCGACTTCAAGGACGCCAGGCTCGACAAGATCGAGTTGGTTCACGCGGGGCAGCCGCGCACGCGCCTGAACGACGGCAAATGCGACCGGCGCGGGCGCTTCTTCGCCGGCGGCATGGACGACAAGGAGGAACTGAAGCTCTGCGGGTTGTGGCGGCTCGATCCCGATCTCAGCGTGACTCTGGTCGACGACGGCATCATCTGCTCGAACGGCCCGTGCTGGAGCCCCGACGACAAGACCTTCTATTTCGCCGATACCTTCCAGGGCGAGATCTGGAAGTACGACTACGACATCGCGACCGGTACGCCCTCCAACAAGCGCCTGTTCGCCTCGTTCAAGGAGGATGCGGGAGTCGCCGACGGCTCGACCGTCGATGCCGAGGGCTGCGTGTGGAACGCGCAGCTCATCTCGGGCGACTTGGTGCGCTACGCGCCCGACGGCTCGGTCGAGCGGCGCATCGGCATGCCGGTGCGCAACATCACCAGCGTCATTTTCGGCGGGGACAAGCTCGACGAGATCTACGTCACCTCGATGGCGCGGGTGAAGCACCCGGCGGTGCACGACCGTTTCGCGAAAGAGGTGAAGCCGCAGTTCCTCGCCGGGAGCCTGTTCCGCATCACCGGACTCGGCATCCGCGGCGTGCCCGAGCCGCGGTTCGCTGGCTGAGGAGCCGGGATCCCGAAGGTGCGTGTCAGTGTCCTGGCGCCAAGTTGGCCAGGCTGCGGGTTTCCGAGGAAAGGATGGCGTAGATGTTCATGCCGAGGTTCATCCCCATGATGCGCCCTCCCTCCCTTTTCACCTGGTCGGGCACCAGGGCGAGCGAGCGCTGCAGCGCCGCGTCGAGGCTCGCCTTCTGCTCCGGGTGAAGCTGAACGAGGATGTAATGGGCCGCGGCAGCGGCGGCGGCCTCGTTCGAAGTCCCGATCGCCTTGGGCGGGGTCACCAGGAGGCGGGAAGGACCCCTGGCCTCGTTGAAGTTGATGGTCTCGGACATGGCGATATTCACCATGGCCATGACTCGCGACTCTTCGTAAGCACGATACCGCCCGGATGCGGTCACCGTGCTCAAAGCGATGGTGTTCCAGTCGGCGATCACGTCGGCGCGGGCGAGCGAGCCGGTCAAAAGGACTGCGGCGAGCAAACTGCGAACGAAAGGCATTTTCGGGTAGCGCATGTCGGGCTCCTTGTCTTGAGTTCCCCGGGTCCATCGGGCTCGGGGTCTCCAACGGAGACCAGTTTGCCGGGCACGGTCTACCCGACTCTGCGCAGCGTTGCATGCTTTTCGTGTGAACTAATAACAACCCTTGCGCAGTGCTTCGTCCTGGTAACAGAATAGGTAGAAGCAGCGGCCGAGGGGCAACACTCCAGGGAGGGTCGATGCAAAAGCCGAATCCGAAGGGCCCGTCACCCGACGAAATCCTGAGCGTGATCGATCTCAGGGACACTGCCCAGCATGCGGTCAAGCGAACGTTCCCGAAAAACACTGTCGTCGTCAGCGAGGGTGACCAGACCGATTCGCTCTACATCATCGTCTCCGGGCGGGTGAAGATCTACGTCAGCGACGACAAGGGCAAGGAAATCGTCCTGAGCGAATCAGGACCCGGGGAGTACTTCGGGGAAATGGTGCTTGACGAAGGCCCGCGCTCGGCTTCGGTGATGACGCTCGAGCCGACGCAGTTCCTGGTCATCCCGAAAGAGGACTTCACGGAATTCCTGGTGAAGAGCCGGGAATTCTCACTGCGCCTCATCCTCAAGCTCATCCGGCGGGTGCGCGCGCTCACCAACGACGTGAAGAGCCTCGCGCTCATGGACGTATACGGCCGTGTGGCGCGGATGCTCCTGGACCTCGCCGTGGAGCGCGGCGGCTTGCTCGTGATCGAGGGAAAGCCGACACAGCAGGAAATAGCAAGCCGCGTCGGCGCCTCGCGGGAGATGGTCAGCCGGATCCTGGGCGACCTCGCGAGCGGGGGCTACATCGAGGTCGAGCGCGACAAAATCACCATCGCCCGCGCGCTGCCGCGTGCGTGGTAGGGAGCTCGCGGCGATGTGAATTTGTCACAAGTTTGAGCCGCACTATCTAACAGCCCGCCGGTTACGCCCGAGCACAATGACCGCAATGGATGGGAGTTTCGCAACTGCGCGCAAATCGGGTGATCGGAGGAGGAAACGCCGCCGATTCCTGGCCGCGCTTGCCTTGGGCGCGCTCGCGGCGCCGTTTGCTGCCTTTACCCAAGGGAAAGTCTGGCGCATCGGCATCCTGCGCTCCGGCTCGCCCCCAGATACCCTTGTAGAGGCATTCAAGGAAGGGCTGCGCGAACTTGGCTATGTCGAGGGGCGAAACCTCGCCATCGAGTATCGATGGACCGAGGGCCTAGAGGAACGACTCCTGGGCCTTGCAACGGACCTAGTCCGCGTCAAGGTCGATATCATCGTCGCTTCCGGAGGCGCGCCGGCGGTCGCCGCCAAGCAAGCGACTACCGCGATACCTATCGTCATGACGGCCGGACCCGACCCGGTAGAGATTGGCCTAGTCGCAAGCCTCGCCCGGCCCGGTGGAAACGTCACGGGACTCTCGGCCCAGTCAAACGAATTGCCGGGGAAATGGCTGGAGTTCCTGAAAGAAACCGTCCCGAAACTCTCGCGCGTCGCTGCGCTCTGGGATCCGGCAATCGGCGAAGGCATGTTGCACGCGTCGGAGCGCGCGGCGCGGTCCCTGAGCCTGCGCCTGCAGGCGCTGAGGGTAGAGCGGCCGGGCGATTACGCGACCGCCTTTGCCGAGGCGCGCAGGCATCGCGCTCAAGCCCTTGTCGTTCTGGGGTCAGGGTTAAATTATGCGAACCGGGCACGCATCGTGGAACTCGCGGCGAAGCACCACTTGCCGACGATGTACCACACACGGGACTATGTGGTCGATTCAGGCGGCCTCATATCGTATGGGGTAGACACCTATGCCTTGGGTCGACGCGCCGCCACCTACGTCGACAAAATCTTCAAGGGTGCAAAGCCAGCCGATCTTCCGGTCGAACAGCCGACCAAATTCGAGTTGATGGTCAATCTCAAAACCGCCAGAGCGCTCGGCATCACGATCCCGCGGTCGATCCTTCTGCGCGCCGACAAAGTAATCGAGTGACTACACGCAGACAACTCCTGATTGTTTTTAGCGCAAGCGCGCTCACGGCGCCGCTCGCTTCCTTCGCCCAGCCGCAGAACAGGATCTGGCGCATCGGTTTCCTCGCGCTGCGCCACGTGGATTTCGTCGAGACCGACTACAACTACGGCCCTTTCCGCCAGGGAATGCGCGAGCTCGGTTACGTCGAAGGCAGGAACCTCGTGATCGAATGGCGTTCGGCCGAGGGCAAGGTGGAGCGCTTGCCGGCGCTGGCGGCCGAGCTGGTTCGGCTCAAAGTGGATTTGATCGTGACCACGGGAACGCCCGTAGCCAGCGCCGCGCAGAAAGCCACCGCCACGATTCCCATCGTCATCGGAAGTGCCAACGATCCGGTCGGCAGCGGACTCGTCAAAAGCCTTTCGCATCCCGGGGCCAATATCACCGGGCTCTCGAACCTCGCCCTGGACATGGGCCTCAAGAACCTGGAGATCTTGCTCGGCCTCGTGCCCAGGCTCTCCCTGGTAGCCGTCCTGGTCAATCCCGACTACTCGACGCACGCGGCCATCCTGAAGAGCACCCAGACGGCCGCGCGGAAACTCAACGTCAAGGTCCTGCCCGTGGAAGCGCGAACCGCGCAGGAGATCGAGCGCGCATTTTCCGTGATGGCCCGCGAGCGCGCCGGAGCGGTCATCGTCGTGCTCAACGCGGTCTTTGTCCAACACGGGCGCCAGATCGCCGACCTGGCGGCGAAGCACCGCCTGCCCTCCATTGGCGGGAGCCGGGAATACGTCCAGGCCGGCGGACTGGTGAGTTACGGGCCGAACCTCTCAGACAATTACCGCCGTGCAGCCACCTACGTGGACAAGATCCTCAAGGGAGCCAAGCCCGGCGACCTCCCGGTTGAGCAACCCATGACGTTCGAGTTGTTCGTCAACCGCAGGACCGCCAAGGCGATCGGGCTCGCGATTCCGCAGGAGCTTTTCCTCCGCGCCGACAAGGTGATCGAATGACGAGTCGCAGGAAGCTGCTTGCCGCGCTCGGTTTGTGGCTGGCCGCAGCGCCGCTCGCTTCCTTCGCTCAGCAGAACAAAATCTGGCGCGTGGGCTTCCTCGCGCTGCGCCACGTGGATTTTGTCGATACCGATTACTACTACGGTCCGTTCCGCCAGGGCATGCGCGAGTTCGGTTACATCGAAGGCAGTAACCTCGCGATCGAATGGCGTTCAGCCGAGGGCAAGGCCGAGCGCCTGCCTGCCCTAGCCGCCGAGCTGGTTCGGCTCAACGTGGATGTCATCGTGACCGCCGGAACGCCCGCTGCCAGCGCCGCGCAGAAAGCCACCGCCACGATCCCCGTCGTGATGGCAATTGCCAACGATCCGGTCGGCAGCGGACTCGTCAAGAGCCTGTCGCACCCTGGGGCCAATATCACCGGGCTCTCGAGCCTCGCCGTGGACATCAGTCCCAAGACCCTGGAGATCATGCGCGGCCTCGTGCCCAGGCTTTCCCAGGTGGCCGTTCTGGTCAATCCCGCCAACTCGTCGCATGCGGCAATTCTGGAGGGTATTCAGGCTGCAGCGCGGAAGCTCAACATCAAGGTCCTGCCCGCGGAAGCGAGAACCGCGCAGGAGATAGAGCGCGCATTTTCCGTGATGGCCCGCGAGCGCGCCGGCGCGGTTATCATCGTGATCGACGCGTTCTTCATCCAGCAAGCGCGCCAGATCGCCGGTCTGGCGGCGAAGCACCGCCTGCCCTCTATGTCCGGGAGCCGGGAATATGCCGAGGCCGGCGGACTGGTGAGCTACGGGCAAAACCTCGGCGACAATTACCGCCGCGCGGGCTCTTACGTGGACAAGATCCTCAAGGGAGCCAGGCCCGGCGACCTCCCGGTCGAGCAACCCACGACATTCGAATTGTTCGTCAACCGCAAGACGGCGAAGGCGATCGGGCTCGCGATTCCGCAGGAGCTTCTGCTGCGCGCCGACAGGGTGATCGAGTGAATCGAAGATTCGGACACATTGGTGCCGGATTGCGTCCATCGGTTCGAGCCCCCACTGCGCGCCGCCCGACGCGCCGCGCTTTCCTGCTTGCCGCGGTCGCGTGGCCCGCGCTGGCCTGGGCTGGCGCGGCACGCGCGCAGGCGCCGGCAAAAGTCCGCCGGATAGGACTGCTCACGGTGTTCTCTCCTTCCGATGCCGTGCTGTGGCACCAGGCATTCCGGCTAGGTCTCCGCGATCTCGGATGGGTCGAGGGAAAGAACATCATCATCGAGTACCGCTATGCGGAGGGTAGAAACGATCGCCTCCCTGAGCTCGCGGCCGATCTCGTCCGTCTCAAGGTCGAGGTCATCGTCACCGGTTTTACCTCCGATGCTCTGCCTGCCCAAAACGCGACCAGGTCAATCCCTATCGTTATAGCGGCCGGGAGTGATCCTGTTGCAGGTGGCCTGGTCGAGAGCCTGGCGCAGCCCGGCGGCAACATCACAGGGTCATCCCAAATGGTCACGGAGCTGGTCGGAAAACGGCTGGAGCTGCTCAAGGAAATCGTTCCCAGGCTCTCCCGCGTAGCCGTGTTCTGGAATCCACAGGGCGCAGCCTCCCCACTCGCCTGGAAAGAACTTCAACTCCCGGCACGGCAGCTGGGAATCCAGCTTCATTCGCTGGAGGTCCGGAGCCCCGACCAGTTTGACAAGGCGTTCGAAGCCGCGACCAGGGCGCGCTCCGGCGCCCTCTTTGTCATGCCAGACTCAGTGTTCGCTACGAATCTGAAACGGATCGCGGACCTTGCGGCGAAGAGCCGCCTACCGTCGATATTTCACTTTTCGGAATTTGCGGATGCCGGCGGTCTCGTGACCTATGGGGCAGACCGTGCCGACTTGTACCGGCGCGCCGCCACCTTCGTGGACAAGATCCTCAAGGGCGCGAAACCCGGCGATCTGCCGATCGATCGGGCGACCAAGTTCGAGCTGGTGATCAACATGAAGACCGCCAAGGCGCTCGGCATCACGATTCCGCAGTCTGTACTGTTTCGCGCCGACAGGGTGATCGAATGAACCGCAAATCCGGACAGTGGCGTGCCGGTTTGCGTCGCCGCGTTGGAGCGGACGCGACGTGCCGCTCAACGCGGCGGGCGCTTCTCATCGCCGCGGCCGCGTGGCCCGCGCTCGCATGGGCGGGCGCAGTACACGCGCAGGCGCCGGCAAAAGTCCCCCGGATAGGACTGCTCTCGTCATTCTCGCCCTCCCGTGCCGCGCTCTGGCACCAGGCATTCCGGCTGGGTCTTCGCGACCTTGGATGGGTCGAGGGAAGGAACGTCAGCATCGAGTACCGCTATGCGGAAGGCAGAAACGATCGCGTCCCTGAGCTCGCAGCCGATCTCGTCCGTCTCAAGGTTGACGTCATCGTCGCTTCCAATCTTACCGATACTCTGGCTGCCCAAAAAGCCACCAGGGCAATCCCTATCGTTATGGCGTCTGCGAGTGACCCGGTTGCGGGTGGGCTGGTTAAGAGCCTGGCGCGGCCCGGCGGCAACGTCACGGGGATGTCCCAACTGACCCTCGAAATGGCCGGAAAACGGCTGGAGCTGCTCAAGGAAATGATTCCCAAGCTCTCCCGCGTGGCGGTGCTGTGGAATCCACAGGGCACCGGCGCCACACTCACTTGGAAAGAAATCCAACTCCCGGCACGGCAGCTGGGACTCCAGCTTCATTCGCTGGAGGTACGCAGCCCCGACGATTTCGCCCAAGCGTTCGAAGACGCGGCCAAGGCGCGCGCTGGCGCTCTTCTCATCGCAGGAGACCCAGTGACCGTCGAGAATCTGGGACGGATCGCGGACCTCGCGGCAAAGAGGCGCCTGCCGTCGATACATCATTTTTCGGAATTCGCGGACGCCGGCGGTCTTGTGACCTATGGGCCGGACCGCGCCGACCTGTACCGGCGCGCCGCCACCTTCGTGGACAAGATCCTCAAGGGCGCGAAACCCGGCGACCTGCCGATCGATCGAGCGACCAGGTTCGAGCTGGTGGTGAACCTGAAGACTGCCAAGGCGCTCGGAATCACGATTCCGCAGTCGATCCTGCTGCGTGCCGACAGGGTGATCGAGTGAAAGCACGCGGCTCGCTGTTTCGCAAGTACGTCATCTACTTCGTCGTGCTGGTGAGCGCGGCGCTGATCGTGAGCGGCCTGGTGGGCATGCATTTCACCTATCAGGAGAACAAGGCGGCCCTGCTCGACCTGCAGCGCGAGAAGGCCGGCGCCGCCGCATCGCGAATCGAAGCCTACGTGCAGGAGATCGAACACCAGCTCGGCTGGATGCGCCTGCCGCAGATCGGCGGTTCGAGCCTCGAGCAGCGGCGCATCGACTTCCTCAAGCTCTTGCGCCAGGTCCCGGCGGTCACGGACCTGAGCTATCTCGACAGGACGGGAAAGGAGCAATTGAAAGTCTCGCGCCTCAGCATGGACGTCGCCGGAAGCAGGGTGGATTTTTCCCGGGATCCGAAGTTCACCGCGGCGAAATCGGGCGGCACTTACTTCAGCCCGGTGTACTTCCGCAAGGAGACCGAGCCCTACATGACGATCGCGGTCGCCGGAACGAGCGAGGAAGCCGGGATCACCGTGGCCGAGGTCAATCTCAAGTTCATCTGGGACGTGATTTCGCGCATCAAGATCGGCGACAGGGGGCTCGCCTATGTCGTCGACTCGAGCGGCCAGCTCATCGCCCATCCCGACATCAGCCTGGTGCTGCAGAAATCGAACCTCTCCGCGCTTCCGCAGGTGAAGGCGGCGCGCGAGGGCCAGCGCGGCGATGACGCCGGCCGCGTCGCGATTGCGCGCAACCTGCAAGACAAGGAGGTATTGACCGCCTACGCGAGCATCGCGCCGCTCGGCTGGCACGTGTTCGTGGAGCAGCCGCTCGCCGAAGCCTTTGCGCCGCTGTACGCATCGCTTCTGCGTACGGGACTCCTGCTGCTCGCAGGCTTGGTGCTCGCCGTCGCCGCGAGCCTGTATGTTGCTCGCCGCATGGTGACGCCGATCCGGGCGATCCAGGCGGGGGCGGCCCAGTTCGCAACCGGAAAGCTCGATCAGCGCATCGAGGTCCGCAGCGGCGACGAGCTGGAGGCGCTCGCGAGCGAGTTCAACGACATGGCGAAGCGGTTGCAGGAATCCTATGCGAGCCTCGAACGCAAGGTCGAGGAGCGCACGAGGGAGCTAGAGGTAGCCAACCGCCACAAGTCGGAGTTCCTCGCCAACATGTCGCACGAACTGAGAACACCGCTCAACGCGATCATCGGATTCTCCGAGGTGCTGCAGGAGCGGATGTTCGGCGAAATGAACGAGAAGCAAACCGAATACATCAACGACATCCACGGCTCGGGCAGGCATCTTCTCTCGCTGATCAACGACATCCTCGATCTGTCGAAAGTCGAAGCCGGCCGGATGGAACTTGACGTCACGACCTTCAGCGTGCCGCTGGCAACCGCAGAGACGAAAAGCGCCACCGTCGAGGGGAAGGCGCGCATCGTCGGACTCTCGTTCAAGGCGTCGGCGGCTGCGTCGTTCGGTCCGGGGGCCGCGAAGACGGTCGCCGTCAAAGCCAACGGTGAGTTGCCGGATCTGGTTGGCCGCCTCAAAGTCGTCGTCGCGTGGCGCGCGAAGGCCGGCAAGTACTACGGCGCCGCATCGTCGGGCGCTCACCTCGTCTTCGTCACCTACGACAAGCCAATCGTCGGCGGTCTCGTCGAGGCGGTCGACGAGCGGGCGCAGGATTTTCAGCCCGGTCTTCGGCACTGGTGCCTGCTGGGCGAGGGAACGGCTGCTCATCGTCTTCAGGTGCGTGTCGATCGTCTCGGCGAACGCCTTCGGCGAGGAGAACAGGCGCTTCTTCAGCAGGGTGATGACGAAGTTCGCGGCGGCTTTGCCCGCCTCGCCTGCCTGCCGGTGCGCGGCGGCCGCGCGGCTGGCGGCGTACTCGGTCAGCAGCCGGTGCGCCTCCCGTTCGGAGCTGGAGTGCTCGACGGTGACGGGCTCGGTCTTCCTGACCGGGAAGCGGGGCGTGCCGTCCCAGTTCGGCGGCAGCTCCCGCTTCATGCGGCGGACCATGATCCGCCTCAGCTGCTCCTCGTTCGGCTTGACGCCCCGCATGAAGCGGTGGTCGTCGAGCATCTCGAGCAGCGCCGTGAACGACTCCAGGTAGCCGTTGTGCGGGG
>Ga0137409_10003563_pt1 | contig 16446 bp, 15 predicted proteins | sample CZODoug1_16funga_FD_122059 | JGI IMG/M metagenome (GOLD analysis project Ga0137409, IMG submission 122059) | Vadose zone soil fungal communities from Angelo Coast Range Reserve, California, USA - CZODoug1_16fungal (Hybrid Assembly) | ecosystem: Environmental > Terrestrial > Soil > Vadose zone... | reverse complement strand
TCGCCGATTGAGGTCGCCGGTCGCCGATTGACGTCTCCGATCGCGATTGACGTCGCCGGTCGCCGATTGACATCGCCGATCGCCGATTGACATCGCCGATCGCCGATTGACATCGCCGATCGCCGATTGACGTCGCCGGTCGCGATTGACGTCGCCGATCGCCGATTGACATCGCCGATCGCCGATTGACATCGCCGATCGCCGATCACAAGATCACCCGATGTTAGGGCTCTACATCCACGTCCCTTTCTGTTCCGCCATCTGCAACTACTGCAATTTCAACCGCGGGCTGTTCGACGCCGATCTGAAGGCGCGCTACGTCGACGCCGTGGTCGCCGAAATCCACACTCACTCCGCACTCCGCACTCCGCACTCCGCACTGTCGGCCGCTGACACGATCTACTTCGGCGGCGGGACGCCTTCGCTCGTCGAGCCCGACGAGATCGCGCGCGTCATCGCGGCGTGCGAATCCTCGTTCGACCTCGCGCCCGATCGCGAAGTCACGTTGGAAGCCAACCCCGAGAGCGTGACCGAGGCGCGGCTCGCGGCGTTCCGCGACGCGGGCGTCAATCGACTCAGTGTCGGCGTCCAGTCGTTTCGCGAGGACGAGCTGCGCCGGCTGTCCCGCCTGCACAGCGTCGATCGCGCGCACGCAGCGTTCGGCGAAGCGCGCGCGGCCGGGTTCGACAACGTCAGCCTGGATCTCATGATGTGGCTGCCGCAGCAAAGCGTCGCGGAATGGCTGGAATCGGTCGACGCGGCGCTCGGGCTGGCGCCGGAACACCTCTCGCTCTATCTCCTCGAGGTCTACCCCAACGCGCCGCTCAAGGACGATATGGCGCGCGCCCGCTGGTCGCAGGCCCCGGACGATGACGCGGCGACGATGTACGTGGAAGCGATGCAGCGGCTCGAGAGCGCGGGACTCGAGCAGTACGAGATCTCGAATGTCGCGCGGTCGGGCCGCCGGTCGCGGCACAACTTGAAGTACTGGACCGACGGCGAGTGGCTCGGCTTCGGCTGTGGCGCGCACTCCACCCGCCACGGATCCCGCTGGAAAAACATCTCGTCCACCCAGGAGTACATCGATCAGGTCGCTCGCCGTGGCTCGCCCGCGATCGACGTGCGGCGCCTGACCCCGGACCAGCAACTCGGCGATGCCCTGTTCACCGCGCTCCGCCTGGTTGACGGAATCGATACAAATGCCATACAAGCGCGCTACGGGGTTGACGTCTGGCGCCGGTTTGGCGCGGATCTCGAGCCGTTCCTCGAGGCCGGGTGCCTGTTGCGAGAGGGCGCCCGGCTCCGGCTCACCCGCCAGGGAATGCTCCTTGCTCACGAGGTCATGACGGTGTTCGTTTAGCAGCGCGTCCGCACGTCAGCTTCAGAAAAACGAGCACCCGTGCGAGCGGCGGGCGGCCGCGGCCCGCCGTCTTGGCGAACAAAAACACCGCGCTGGAAGACAAGTACGGGCGTTTGTTCGACGAGTACGCTAAAGTAGCGCCCTTTCGCAGAGGAGGCCGCGATGTTTCGCAGGATTGCTGTTGGACTGGTCGTCGGCGCGTTATCGGCGACCACCGTGTTTGCGCAGGCCGCGCCCGCGCAGCAGGCCACGCCCGTGTCGAACGCCCGACTGTTCGCCGCCGACGCGGGCATGGTGTTGAACTTCATCAAGCCGGACAAGACCGCCGATTTCGAGGCGGTCATGGCGCGGCTGAAGGAAGCGCTGCAGAAGAGCGAGAAGCCGGAGCGCAAGCAGCAGGCGGCCGGATGGAAGGTGTTCAAGTCCGCGGACCCCGCGGGCGCGAACGTGCTCTACGTATTCATCATCGATCCCGCGGTCAAAGGCGCCGACTACCAGGTCTCGAACATCATCGCGGAAGCGTTCCCGACGGAGGCCAACGAGCTGCTGAAGAAATACGCCGAGGCCTACGCACAGGGGATGAACATTCTGAACCTGAACGTGCTCCAGAACCTCGGCAAGTAATTCGGTCGCACGCGTGAGGCGGCGTGACGGACCGAAAACACCGGTCCGCCGCGCCCGTGCGCTATTACTTCAGCTTCTTCCCGGTTGCCCATGCACTGAGAAACTTGGCGAGATCCTCGCCGATATTCTTGGTGTCGCCCTCCAGCTTCTTCATCGAGTCGCCGCCGGCCACGCCCATCACGCCGATGCGCCGCTGAATGAACGTCGCGAGGAGCGTGCCGTCCGCGGCCTTGACCGATCCTTTCGCCGTCACGCCCGACTTGCCCGAGCCGAAGCCGACCAAGTAGCGCTTCGCGCGGCTCCCGGGGTCCATCTCCGTGAACTTGCCCTCGACGACGAGCGAACCTGCTGGAGCCCCTGCGGCGTCGAGCACCGATACGTCGGCGAACCCTTTCATCTCCTTCAGCTTCGCCACGAACTCCTCGGCCAGCATCCGCGGCGCGACCTCTTGCATTTTCTTGGTTTCATCCTTTTTGTCACCGTCGACGATGTCCGCATCGGTCGCGGAGAACGGCCGGATGACGACGATCGTCGCTGACGGCGGAGTCGGGGTGTAGAGGTTGATCTCGTCGAGGATCCCGCCCTTCACGGTCTGCACCGGCGTCTGGCCCTGGGCGGCCACCGGCGCCGCAGGCGAGATACCCAGAGCGACGCCGGCGACGAGGAGAGCGGTCAGACAGCTGCGCATGCGTTGCTCCCGTCCAGAAATTCCGTGTTCGTCGAGGGGCGCCCGCGCGAGCCTAGAACTTCAGGTTGAGACCCGCGTACACCCGATGCGCCGGCGAGTACAGCGCGTCGCTTCCCAGCTTGAAGACGCGATAGTCGACGCGCAGGCGTAGCGGACCGGCCAGCGAAACCTTGACTCCGCCGCCGGTGTTCAAGCCGACTGCCGTGTCGGAGTGCGAGCCAAGCTCCTCGTGATACAGGCCGAGGCCGGTCGTGAAGTACGGCTGGAAGCCGAAGATGGCGACTGGCGTCTGAAGGAGGAGATTTCCCATCCCCGTCGTGAGCGACGGCGCCTTCGCCAGCGGATCATCGGGTGTGAACGCGTACTCGACTTCGAATCCGATGATGATCAGACCGAACCCGAGCGCGCCGCCTCGCACTTGCCGGTTGGCCGGCGTGGTGTTGGCGCCGATGAATCCGGTGATATCCGCGCGCGCCGGAGCCGCGATGGCCGCCGTCAGCAGGAGCGCACCGATACATGAGACGAGCCGTGGCATGAAGCCTCCTCTCTGGCATCATAACGGGATTCGGGATTCGGGATTCGGGATTCGGGATTCGGGGGATTCGGGGGATTCGGGATTCGGGGATTCGAGATTCGCGATTCGGTGGAGTCGAGATTCGCGATTCGGTGGAGTCGAGATTCACGATTCGGTGGAGTCGAGATTCGCGATTCGGCGGAGTCGAGATTTGCGATTCGGGGATTCGCGATTCGGGATTCACTCGAGCGCCATCAGGCACGACGTTTCGATCGAGATGATCCGCACGCTGACGTCGCACGCCGCGTTCATCTGTGATGTTCGCCGGACGGTCGTGCGCGAGATGTCCGAGCCGAATCCCTAATCCCTAATCCCAATCTCTCAACTAATCCCCAATCCCCGATCCCTGATCCCTAATCCCCAATCCCTGATCCCTGATCCCCAATCCCTAGTACAATCGTCCTCGAGTCCCGTGAAATCTCATCATTACAGCCAGCACGCCGCGGCGCTGCGGACCGAGCTCGGCCGGGCCTTGTCGCGCGACGCGCTGCGCGAGCTGCATAGCAAGCAGCCGGGGCGGCATCTGCTGATTGCCGCGCGCCAGTTTGCGATCCTGGGGCTGACGACCTGGGCGCTCATCGCGATCGGGAACCCGCTCGTCTGGATCCCGCTGGCCTTGGTCCAGGGATTCACCGTCTTCAACTTCACCGTCCTGCTGCACGAGGTCGTCCACCATACGATCTTCGCCCGCCGTCGGCGGGCCGCGGAGCGCGCGCTCGGCTGGTTGTATGCAGTGCCGAGCGGGATTTCGGCGAGCCAGTTCACGCGGTGGCATCTGGATCATCACGCGGAGCTCGGCTCCGATGAGGATGATCCGAAGCGTCACCACCTGTCGCCGAAGAAAAACGCGCGCTGGTTCAAGCTGCTGTACTGCTCGCCCGCGCTTTTCCCGATTTACTTTCGCGCGGCGCGGAAGGAGAGCGCGACTTATCCGATGGCGCTGCAGCGGCAGATTGCGTTCGAGCGGCGCATCTCGATCCTCGCGCATCTCTCGGCGCTCGGCCTGATCTGGGCGCTGGCGGGGGGCGCCGCGGCGCTGCGCGCCTACGTGCTTCCGGTATTCTTCGTCTTCCCGATCGCCTTCACGCTGAACCGGCTCGGGCAGCATTACGACATCGACCCGGCCGACCCCGCGAAGTGGGGCACGCTGTTGCGCGGTCACTGGTTCTGGGACTTCGCGTTTCTCAACTCGAACTATCACCTCGAGCATCACCATTTCGCCGGCGTGCCGTTCTACCGGCTGCCCGCCCTTCAGCGCGCGCTGATGCCGTTCTACGAGCGGCATCAGATGCGCTGGCAGGACTATTCGGGGCTGGTGTGCGGTTGGCTGGTCGAGAACCGCGCGCCGCACACCGACTGGTCGGTGGCCCGCGAGAAAGTGAACGAGGTCCGCGATGCTCTCGCTGGTGGTGGCCGCGTCGCTCCTGTCGATCTCGCCCGCTCCGACGGCCGCCTCCGCAACACACGTTGACGGATCGCCCATCACCTCCGGCGAGCGCTTCGACGATCCGCCGTTCGACGTCTCGTCGATCAGGGTGTCAGCGCCGACGCCAGTCTGCGAGCTCGATCTCAACGCGTTGAAAGGTGAGGTCCGGCGTGTGTCGTGGTCGCCGGACAACGCCTTCATTCACGTGCGCACGGTCGAAGATCGCGCCGTACCGCACGACTACATCGTCTCGCTGGAGGATCGCGAGGTGAGCCTGGCGTTCGGCGAGCCGGCATGGGGGAGCGCCTACTGGGCGAGAAAATCCGACCTGGCAGCGCCCGGCGTGCCGTCGCTGCGGATGGAGATCACGGAGAGCAACCGGAGGACGCGTCCGGCGCCCTTCAGCGGCGGGTTCGCGAACGGCGGCGCGCAGACGCCGGACGTGAAGAATCCGGTCGACGCGTACGAATCCGAGATCACGCTGCGGCTGCTGGGCGTCGAGATCGGCAACTGGATCAACGGCGCGCCGATGGCAGGCGAGACGTTTGGCTGGGGCCCGGACGGCAGCGCTGCGCTCGTGTTCGTCGATCGGACCGGCCGGCTGGTGTTCATCGGGGGCGACAAGCACACGCGCATCGTGGCGGGCGTGAAGGGCGCATGGATGCCCGCTTGGTCCAGCGACGGCACGCGGGTCGCGTTTCTCCAGAAAGCGGGCCGTCGGAAGTACAGACTGCTGACCGCCGACGTGACGCGCAGCCGATGACCGACGACCGAGCCAGCGGATTCAGACGAGCATCAGAGAAACCAATACGACAGAGAGTGCATGAACCGGCCACCGCCGATTTCATCGGCGTGATGAAACCGTGTGCAATTCGGCCGGATCCGATGCTGTATTCTTTTTATAGACCGGAGCCATTCATGATTCTCTGCCGCCGTGCGTCGTTCATCCTGATTGCGTCCGCTGCCGCGGTTCCGATTACGTCGCCTGCAATGACAGTGACCCAATCACTCCGTCTTGTTCGTTGAGTGTTAGCCAGACGACGACATTCGTCTATGAGGGCGCGGAACCTCCGCGGTCGCGGTTGCCTCTGCCGGATCAAGGGCATTGAATGCGTCTGAACACATTTGTGCGATGCGGCGGCGTGATCGCGGCGGCCCTGATCGTCGCGCGCTGCAGCAGGGCGTCGGACCCGATGCCTGCGCCTCCGCCGCTGGTGACGTCTGTAGTCACAGGCGTCCGGGCACTCGATGGCACCGCGGCGACACAGGAAGCCGGAGCGCCGCCGCCAGCCAGCGGCGGGCCTTCTGTCACCGCGACAGGGAATTCGACGGTCTCCCCCGGCGGCGCGGAGATAGCACTGCTGCAGTCTGCAGTGCCGTTCCAGATCGTGTATGTGTCGGTCCCCAACACCTCCGGCCTCACCGCGCAAATTGCCGAGCAGATCACCCCGTTCGGGCCCGGGCGTATCACGCCCGCTGCCGTCGCGTCCGGCTATTTCCAGCTGCGCCTTCCGGCTCCTGTCACAAATCTGCAGGTGTTCACGACCGTTGCGCCGACGGTCACGATCGGATCGACGTTCACGCTGGCGTATGCCGTGGCGAGTGCGTCAGGCGCGGTCGGCGCGACGGTGACCGCCTCGAAGACGGTCAGCAATTCGACGTGCTCATTCAGCGTCAATCCGACAACGGTCCCGTTCGACTCGACAGGCGGAGTCGGATCCGTCAGCGTGACTGTGACCGGCTCCGGTTGTACGTGGACGGCCGCGACCAGCGCCACCTTCGTGACCATCACCCAGGGCGCCACCGGTACGGCCAGTGGTACGGTCCAATTCACGGTCGGCGCGAATAGTACCGGCTCCGCCCGCTCGGCGACGCTGAATGTGGCCGGCACGACCGTCACCGTGACGCAGTCCGCGGGCACGTTGCTGGGTGCGCCGACCGCCAATTCACCGATTGGCGGCATCGTACTCGCGCCGATCGTCGTTCGCCCGACGCTCATCGTGAACAACGCCGCTGCCACCGGCAATCTCGGATCGATCACGTATCGCTTTGAGATCTCCGACCTCAGCTCGTTCCCTGTCGACCCGGTGAGAACATTTACGGCCGATGGCATCCCGCAGGGCAACGGGACCACGAGCTGGGTCGTGAACCGCGATCTTGGTCCGAGCGTCTTGTGGTTCTGGCATGCGCGCGCGACCAATGGCACCATAACCGGTCCGTACTCACCGGCCGAGACCTTCCGCACGGCGGACCCGCCCTGCGCCTACACCGTATCGCCCACGGCGGCGAACGCCGCCGGCGCCGGCGACTCGATCGGCCTGACGATCAACCGCACGACGGGCAATTGCGGCTGGACGGCGGCATCGGACGTGCCGTGGATCACGGGACCGTCTTCGGGCGCCGCCGGTGGAGTGTTCTCTTTCACGATCGCCGCGAATCCTCCAGCTGAAGTGCCGGCGTCCCGGACAGGTCGCGTCACCGTCTCGTGGGCCGGCGGGAGCGCCGTGGTCACGATCACGCAAGCGGCCTCGTCGCCGCAGTGCACGTACGCGCTGATCAATCCGAGCGACAGCAGCGCGCAACAGTCCGTTTCGGCCAACGGGGGACCCTTCACCGCTAACCTGACGGCCTCGGCGGCGTGCGGCGCGTGGACTCTGACGGTCGATCCGAACAGCCCGCCGGGGATGCTGACGTTCACCTCGGCAACGTCCGGAACTGGAAACACGACGATGGGCTTCCGCGTCTCGGGGTTCAGCGGCCCGGGGTCGCGCACCGGAACCATCCGGGTGTCCGGCGGCGGCGTGAGCGCGGTCTATACCGTGATTCAACAGTAAAATGGCGCAATGGACTTCCGTCCCACGGACGAGCAGCAGCTTCTCCGCCGAACGGTCCGCGAGTTCGCGGAAACCGAAATCCGTCCGTACGTGCGCGTTTGGGATGAGGAGCAGTATTTTCCGATCGAGCTGATGCCGAAGCTGGCCGCGCTTGGTCTGCTCGGCATCCAGTTTCCCGAAAAATACGGCGGCGCCGGCATGACGGCGCTCGACTACTGCATCTGCATCGAGGAGCTCGCGCGCGTGGACCCTGCCGTCGCGCTGTCGGTCGCGGCGCACAACGGGCTCTGCTCGTCGCACATCGCGCTGTTCGGGAACGAGGCGCAGAAGCAGCAGTACCTGGCCCCGCTCGCGCGTGGCGACAAAATCGGCGCGTGGGGGCTGACCGAGTCGACCTCGGGCAGCGACGCCGCGGCGATGCGCACGACGGCGACGCGTGCGGGCGCATGCTGGGTCCTCAACGGCTCCAAGACGTTCACGACCCTGGGCCGCGTCTGCGATGTCATGGTCGTGATGGCGGTGACCGATCGCGCTGCCGGCACCAAAGGCATCTCGGCCTTCATCGTCGAAAAAGAGACGCCGGGGCGGACCCCCGGCAAGAAGGAAGACAAGCTCGGGATGCGCGCGAGCGACACGAGCGAAGTGCTGTTCGAGAACTGCCGCATCCCGGCGGATCAGCTGCTCGGCGACGAGGGGCGGGGCTTCACCCACACCATGCAGGTTCTCGAGGCGGGGCGCATTGGCATCGCGGCGCTTGCGGTCGGACTGGCGCAGGGCGCGTACGAAGCGGCGCTGAGCTACGCGCGCGAGCGCAAGGCGTTCGGCAAGACCATCGCGACATTCCAGGCGATTCAGTGGAAGCTCGCGGACGCCGCCACGAAGATCGAGGCTGCCCGCCTGCTCACCTACCGCGCGGCCTACCTCAAAGAGCGGGGCCAGCGGGCGACGCTCGAGTCGTCGATGGCGAAACTGTACGCGAGCGAAATTGCGGTGAAGGTTGCCGACGACTGCGTGCAGATCCACGGCGGGTACGGCTTCGTGAAGGACTATCCGGCCGAGAAGTATTTCCGCGACGTCAAGTTGACCACCATCGGCGAGGGCACGAGCGAGATTCAGCGGCTCGTCATCGCCCGCCAGCTTCTGTCTCGATGATCCTGTCCACGACATTCAACGCTGAAACCGCGGGGCACGCGAAGCGGTCTCTCGCTGAGGGTTCCGTGGGTTCAGCGATCGCCGTCGTCGCGTGACCCGCACCCTGGCCGAGCGCGTCCTCTCGGGCGATCCGCGCGCGATCGCGCGCGCCATCTCGTTGATCGAGGACGAGGATCCGTCGGGCGCCGATCTGGTGCGCGCCATCTTCGGGCGGACCGGGCGCGCGTATCTCGTCGGCGTGACCGGACCGCCGGGCGCGGGCAAGAGCACTCTCGTCGATCGGCTCGTGTCGACGCTTCGAACGCAGAGACCGCAGAGCACGCAGAGCCAGGATCTCTCCGTGGTCTCTGCGAGCTCTGCGTTCCCTTCGGTGGGCGTGATCGCAGTCGACCCGACGAGCCCCTTCAGCGGCGGCGCCGTGCTGGGAGATCGCCTGCGGATGCAGGCGCACGCGGCCGATGAAGGCGTGTTCATCCGCAGCATGGCGACGCGCGGTCATCTTGGCGGTCTTGCGCGCTCGACCGGCGATGCCACGCTCGTGCTCGACGCGGCGGGGATGGACACCATTATCATCGAGACGGTGGGCGTCGGGCAGGACGAGGTGGACATCATCCGCACGGCCGATGTGTCGATCGTGACGCTCGTGCCCGGCACCGGCGACGAAGTGCAGGCGCTCAAGGCCGGCATCATGGAGATCGCCGACATCTTCGTCGTCAATAAGGCGGACCGGGAGGGTACCGATCGCCTCGTGTCGGCGGTGGAGGCGAATCTCGCGCTCCACACATACGCGAGCGGCGAGTGGCGTCCGCCGGTCGTCAAGACCGTCGCGACGAGCGGTCAGGGCGTCCCGCAGCTGGTCGAAGCGATCGCAGCGTTCCGAAGGCATTCGGCGGGGGCGCAGGCCGTACGCCGCAAAACGCGGAGCGAGTACCGGCTCCGTGAGTTGGTGTCGCATCGGTTCATGGATCATCTGGAGCGAGAGGTGCTCGCAAGGGGCGAGCTGGGGTCGATCGTCGACCGCATCGCGACACGCGAGCTCGACCCGTACACCGCCGCGAGCGAGCTGTTGGAACGGGCCGGTCTGAAGACCGGCCCCTACAAATGAATGCGTGGACCGGCCCCGATGAATGCATGTGTAGCCGCCCTGAATGCTTTGTAGCTATGAATGCCGTGTAGGGGACGGCCTAAAAGCCGTCCCGCTGTCCCGCTGACAAACATGAGAGCCACCTTGGATCACGTCGGCATCGCGGTGAAGGATCTGGCGGCGGCGCTGGCGTTCTATCGCGATGCGCTCGGCCTGGAGATCGATGCGCCCGAAGAGGTGTCGTCGCAGCGCGTGCGCGCGCACTTCGTGCCGGTGGGGGAGTCGAAGCTGGAGCTCCTCGAGGCAACCGCTCCGGACTCGGCGATCGCGAAGTACGTCGAGAAGCGAGGGCCCGGCCTGCACCACATCACGCTGCGGGTGGAGGACCTCCACGCGGCGCTCGCGCAGCTCAAGGCGCGGGGCACCCGCCTGATCGACGAGCAGCCGCGCCCGGGCGCCGAAGGCGCGCTCGTCGCGTTCATCCATCCTTCCAGCGCGCACGGCGTCCTGGTCGAGCTCAAGCAATGGGCCGTTGGCGGTCGTCGGTCCTCAGGCGGCGGTGGTCAACCAGCCACCAGCCCCCGGCCCCCAGACCCTTCGGTGACGCGCGACGCGCGTGTCCAGCGTTTTTCTGTCGGGGACATGGAGCTCACGTCGCTCTGCGACGGTTTTTTTCGGCTGGATGGCGGGTCCATGTTCGGCGTCGTGCCGAAACCGCTGTGGTCGAAGAAGGCGCCGGCAGACGACCGGAATCGCATCACGCTGGCCATGCGACCGCTGATTATCCGCGGCATGCGCACGATGATCATCGACGCCGGCCTTGGCGATAAGGACAACAGGGAGTTTCATGAGATCTACGGCGTGGATCGGACGCGCAATCTCGACCACACGCTCGCCGAGGCCGGACTCTCGGCCGAGGACATCGACATCGTCCTCGCCAGCCATCTGCATTTCGACAACGCGGGCGGCTTCACGGTCCGTGACGGCGCGGGGCGGATCCGACCCAGGTTTCCGCGCGCCCAGTACGTCGTCCGCCGCGGCGAGTGGGACGATGCGCTGCAGACGCACGAGCGGAACCGCGCGAGCTACCTGGCAGATAATTACGCACCGCTGGCGGACGCGGGCGTCCTTCAGCTTGTCGACGACGACCAGACCATCATGCCGGGCGTGAAGGTCCGGCGAACCGGCGGTCACACGATGCACCATCAGATTGTGGTCATCGAGTCCGGCGGGAAGACGGCGGCGTTCGTCGCCGGCATGATGCCGACGCCGGCGCATGCGCCGGATGCCTGGATCATGGGCTGCGACCTGTATCCGATGGACACGCTCGGCGCGAAGAAGCAGTTCGTGAAAGAGGCGATGGCGAAGGACATTCTTGTCTTCTTCGAGCACGATCCAGCGGTCGCGGCGGGCTACATTCGCGAACAGGATGGGAAGCGCCGGGTTGTCCCGGCGGTGAGCTGACACACCGGACCATGGACACGGGGATGGGACCGACAAGGCGTCGTAAACGGCTATGAGCATCGAAATCGGCATCATTGGCGGCAGCGGTCTGTACGACATGTCGGAGGTGAGCGGCCGCGAAGAGAAAACGATCACCACGCCCTTTGGCGATCCCTCGGGGCCGTACGTGATCGGGATGCTGCGCGGTAAACGGGTCGCGTTTCTCGCGCGCCACGGCGTGGGGCATCGTATCCTCCCCTCGGAGCTGAACTTCCGCGCCAACATCTACGGCTTCAAGGTGCTCGGCGTCGAGCGCCTCCTGTCGGCGAGCGCGGTCGGCAGCCTGAAGCACGAATACAAGCCGCTCGACATCGTGGTGCCGGATCAGTTTTTCGATCGGACGAGGGGGCGCATCAGCACGTTCTTCGGCCGCGGCCTCGTCGCCCATGTCGCGTTCGCGCACCCGCTCTGCAGCCATCTGTCGACGATCGCGGCCGATTCTGCGGAGCACGTCGGCGCGACGGTGCACCGCGGCGGCACCTACGTGAACATGGAAGGGCCGCAGTTCTCGACGCTTGCCGAGTCGAAGCTCTACCGGTCGTGGGGGATGGACGTCATCGGCATGACGAACCTGCAGGAAGCGAAGCTCGCACGTGAGGCGGAGATCTGCTACGCGACGCTCGCGCTGGTCACCGACTACGACTGCTGGCACCCCGACCACGACTCGGTGACGGTGGACTTGATCATCGCGAACCTGCTGCAGAACGCCGTCACAGCGCAGAAGACCATCGCCGAGGCGGTCGAGCGGATCAGCGGTCCGCGGACGTGCGCGTGCAAGGACGCGCTGGCAACCGCGATCATCACGCAGGCGCCGCTGGTGCCGGAGCAGACGAAGAAGGATCTCGCGCCGATCATCGGAAAGTACATGAAATGAAAATTGTCGTCACCGGCTCGATCGCCTACGACTATTTGATGTCGTTTCCCGGCAGGTTCACCGAGCACTTTCTGCCCGAGCACATGAATCGGGTCAGCCTGAGCTTTCTCGTCGATACCATGGACAAGCGGCGCGGCGGCTGCGCGGCCAACATTGCGTACACCCTCGCGCTGCTCGGAGAACGGCCGCTGCTGATGGCGACGGCCGGTGAGGACTTCGGCGAGTACCGGCAGTGGCTGGAGGCCGCCGGCATCGACACGTCGCCGGTGAAGCAGATCGACGGAAAGTTCTGCGCGTCGTTTTTCTGCAGCACCGACGCCGACAACAACCAGATTGCGTCGTTCTACACCGGCGCGATGGCGGACGCCGGACAGCTCTCGTTCCGCACGGTCAGGGATTGCGGGCTGGCGATCATCGCGCCCAACGATCCGGGCGCGATGGTGCAGTACGCGGAGGAGTGCCGGACGCTCGGCATTCCGTTCATCTTCGATCCGGGCCAGCAGTGCGCGCGGATGTCCGGCGACGAGCTGCGCGACGGCATCACGGGCGCGGCGATCGTCATCGTCAACGACTACGAGCTCGAGCTGCTGCGCCAGAAGACCGGGCTGAGCGAACCGGACATCCTCAAGGCCGCGCGCGCGCTCATCATCACGCGCGGCGAGCTTGGGTCGACCGTGGTGACTCCGGGCTGCTCGGTCGACGTCGCTGCGGTCACGCCGCAACGCATCGTCGATCCGACCGGCGTCGGCGACGCTTACCGCGGCGGGGTGATGAAGGGGATCGCGCTCGATTTGCCGTACGAGAGCTGCGCGCGGATGGGCAGCGTCGCCGCCACATACGCGCTCGAGCACCTCGGCGGCCAGAGCCACGCGTACACCTGGGATGATTTCAAGCGGCGCTATCAGGAGCACTTCGGACTGCTGACGATCCCGGCCTAGACATCTTCTAAAGCCAATGTTGGTGTAAATGAAGCAAGTTTTCGTCGGGTCGGCTTTAGAAGCTGTCTTAGCTGCGGCCGCGGAGCGGCCGCCTAGTAACGAAGATTCGCGTCGCGACAGCGTTCTTTACTCGTCGGTTTGAAGCGAAGCTTCGTTACTGTCCCGGTTCGAATCCGGTGACAGGTGTTCCGGAGCGCGGCGCCGGGCCGGCAAGGCGCGACGACCGGGAATACCGGAGCATGTTGAGGTATTTTCCTCTGTGTCCATAGTGTCCTTGGTGGTGATTCAGCGGTGGGCGTAGCGATCGTGGGCGCGACCGCCGTGTCCTACGCGCTCGGATGGGCGATTGGCGTGCCCGTCCTCGTGCCGTTCCTCAACACACTCGCAAGCTTTCCCTTCATGGTGCTCGCGCTGAAGCGCGGCGACGTCCGTCTCGCGGTCGCGCGCATGCTGCTCTGGGCGCTGACGATGGGCGTAGTCGCAACGCTGACGTCATACGCGCGCCCGGCGCAGACCGAAGCCCTGTTTCTGCGTGGGGCCGCCTATCGGGCCGAGATGTTCGCGTGGGTGATGACGGGCCGCGGCGCAGAAAGCTCGCCGGCCCGGTTCGTGCCGCAGCAGCTGAGGGATGCGGCGATCTTCTCAGGGCTCGCGCTGGCGACTGGAAGCGTGCTGGCCATGCCGATGGGCGCGGCGCTGATGAACTACATGGGACACTACGTCGGCACGCTCGCGGCGGCGAGCCGGCATCCCGCGCTCGCGATGCTGCTCGGCTGGCACCCGTGGGCCGTGATCCGCATTGCCAGCTTCGTCATCCTTGGCGTCGTGCTGTCGGCGCCGCTGCTGTCGCGCGTCTTCGGCTTCCGCGTGGACTGGACGGCGGCGCGGCCGCTGTTGATCGGAGCGTGCGGCGGGCTGGTGGCCGACGTTGTGCTCAAAACTCTTCTCGCGCCGGCGTGGCAAAGGCTGCTGCTGCGCGTCGTAGGCTGGTGACAGGATGAGCGCGAGGATTGTCGCTCCGCCTTTGGCGGGACGCGCGATGGGATCGATCGACACCAGCTTCGTCGTTGCGGAGTGGCAGGACGCAGGTGGGCCGGCCGGCCCGCCACGCCCGATCGCACCACGACACGTGCACCATGGAGACGACGAAGCGTGGTACGTTGTCGAAGGAACCCTGGTGGTGCAAGTGGGCGACGTCGAGGTGCAGGCGGGCGCTGGCGCGAGCGTGTTCGTCCCTCGCGGAACGCCGCACACGTACTGGAACGCCGGACCCGGGAAGCTGCGCTATCTGCTCGTGATGAGCGCCAACATCTACGGCCTGATTCAGGACATTCACACGCTGCCCGACCGAAACATCGACGCGCTTCGCGCCGTGTTCGCGAAGCACGACTCCGCGCTCGTCCCGTAGCGTGCTCAGGAGGCCGCGTGCCGAAAAAGACGACGAAGAAGGCGACGCCCCTGGCTCTCCACGCTGCACGATTCCCCGGACGCGATAGAGAGCACAGAATGAAACCACTGACCGTTGTGATGTTCGTTGGATGTCTGTTCTGTCCCGTTTCGTTGTCAGCTCAGGTGAACCCTGTCAATGACTTCTCCGGCGGCATCTCGGTCTTCACGATTGGCGGTGATGCCACCGACGCCACTCGGCACACACCAATCGGGTGGCAAGCCTCCGTTTCGCAAAGGATAGAGAATGACCCGGCTGCGAAAAAGAAGACCCCCATCTCCATCGTCGGCGACTTCGGCGGTCAGTTCAGGACGTTGGACAATGGCAGCGCCCTGCACGTGTACGAATACATGGGCGGCGTGCGTGTGCGCGCCGGCAATGTCAAGAAGCCCACGTCTGTCTTTGCTCACGCGCTCTACGGCGGCATGTCAAAGAGTGTCGGCTCGACCTCGGAAACCGGTTTCATGATGGGTTACGGCGGGGGTATTGATGTGATGACGCCGGGTGGCGCATATGCGCTGGGCGTTCGCACCCAGTTCGATTGGCTGCCCTCGCGCACCAACGGCGTGTGGGCCACTAGTCAATTCAGGATCACATTCGGCGCTGTCCTGATGGCCCGGTATTGGGATTAGTGCGTTGTGTAAACGGCCTTTACTGAATCTGCCCGTCAAATTGACTCCGCGGCTGCCGTCGCGACAGCGGCGCGATCCAGCGCAAGCTGTCGGACGGCTCGCAAATCTGTCTTGCCGGTGCCGAGCGTCGGAATGGCCTCGATGACGTGGAGATCCTCGCGCTTGGGCAGCCATAACCTGGGTAGCTCGGTGCGGCACAGACGCTCCCACAGCTCGTGCGGCGCAAGCTCGGCGTCCGTATAAAAGGCCACGAGGCGCTCGCCTTTCACCGGATCGGGAACCGCTGTGACGACGCACGAGTGGGGCTCGTCGAGCAGCGCGCGCAGGTGATCCTCTATCTTCATGTGCGGAACCATCTCGCCCGCGATCTTGCTGAAGCGTGAGAGCCGGTCCGTGATGCGGATGAATCCGCCTTCGTCCAGCGTCGCGATGTCGCCGGTGACGTACCAGCCGTCGCGGATCACCTCGCTCGTCTTTTCCGGCTCGTCGAGGTAGCCGAGCATCCGGTTCGGACCGTTGACGAGCAGGAGCCCTTCCCTGCCGAACAGCGGTCCCTCGAAGGTCACTGGATCGACAACCTTGGCGACTACGCCCGGCAGCGGCTGACCGACCGATCCGCGATGCGCGCCGCGCTGGTGCTCGCCACGGTCGTTCACGTCCGGCGCGTTGACGGCGACGACGGGTGCCATTTCGGTGCAGCCGTAGCCTTCGAGCAGATCCACGCCGAACTTTTCCTTGAACGCGGCCGCGATCGGTTCGCGCAGCTTCTCCGCGCCGACAATCGCGTAGCGCAGGTGCGCGAACTGTTCGGGTGTGCACTTCCGGATGTACGACGCGCAGAAGGTCGGCGTGCTGATGATCATCGTGGCGCGATGCCGGCCCGCCAGCTCGCCAATCGTTTTCGCGTCCATCGGGTTGGCATGGTAGACGACCCCGATTCCGGCAATCAGCGGCAGCCACAGCGTGCCCGTGAAGCCGAACGAATGGAAGAACGGCAGCACGCCCATCATGACGTCGGCGTCATTCAGCTGAAACAACTGGCCGGCCGCATCCACGTTCGAGAGGATGTTGCGGTGCGTCAGCATGACGCCCTTCGGGATGCCGGTGCTGCCGCTCGAAAAAATCACGGTGGCCAGCGCGTCACCGCCGGCGTCGGGAACGTACAGGCGGTTGATCGCCCACGCCGGCAGCAGCAGCGCCGTGACCATCATGCGGAGCTTCGCAAAGGCGCTCAGCTGCTTCATGACGTCCTCGAGAAACACCATGCCGTCGGTCTGCTCGAGACCGGCTTTCGAGAGAAACAGCCGTGA